>Ga0302310_10001147_pt1 | contig 22904 bp, 17 predicted proteins | sample III_Palsa_N1_2_FD_200451 | JGI IMG/M metagenome (GOLD analysis project Ga0302310, IMG submission 200451) | Peat permafrost microbial communities from Stordalen Mire near Abisko, Sweden - III_Palsa_N1_2 | ecosystem: Environmental > Terrestrial > Soil > Palsa > Peat permafrost | place: Sweden...
CGTCTTCGCGAGCACACGATCGACGCGCGCAGCCAGAGCGACATCGTCTGCTCGGGTCGCCATTGCCGGCGACGCGCACAGGGTTGCCAGGATCGTGGCCATGCCGACCATGGCCTGGGTCGAGCGTTTGCTGATCGTCATGTCCTTTCTCCCCTGTTGGTTCCGGCTGCGCCAAGGAGCTGCTCCATTGCACGCAGATCAAATATCTTCGCCGAATGGTCGACGTTCATCCTGCGGCTGGTTCGCGGAGGGCTGCATCGACCAGCCGGTCGAACGCCTCGCCACTACGCATCGGGTCCGCCACTGGCAATCCCAGCCGTTGGCTCACACGCGAAAATAGCTCCTGGATCGCGTCGGCGTCGAGGCGCCCCGTGTTCAGGCTGATGCCCACGCAGCGGATCGCCGGATTGGTGCGACGGCCCAGCCGGATCGTCATGTCGATCACCTCTTCGATGGTCGGCAACGCAAATTCCGGATGGCCGAGCACATGCATGCGGCCCGGCTCGTGGCAGACCACGAAGGCGTCCGGCTGGCTGCCGTGCAGCAGGCCGAGCGACACCCCGGCATAGGCGGGATGGAACAACGCGCCCTGCCCTTCGATCACGTCCCAGTGTTGCGGTGATGCGTCGGGACTCAACATCTCGGCTGCACCAGCTTCGAAGTCGGCGATCACCGCATCCATCGGGATGCCGCCGCCGGCGATAAGGATGCCGGTCTGGCCAGCCGCCCGAAAATCCGCTTCGACTCCGCGCGCGACAAAGGCGCGCGCCAGCGCCAGTGCGGTGTACTTCTTGCCCAGCGCGCAATCGGTACCGACCGTGAGCAAGCGCTTGTCGGTGCGCTTGCGCCCTGAACCGATCGGTATGTTGCGCGGTGGTGTACGGATGTCGATCAGGCGCCGCCCCAGCCGCGTCGCCGCCGCAGCAAGCTGCGGGATGTCCGCCAGGCGCGTGTGCAGCCGCTGACCAAGTCGAGGCCGGCTTCAAGCGCTTCGACCAGGGCGGCGATCCACGCTTCGGGAATGAAGCCACCCGCATTGGCCACACCGATCACCAACCCGCGTGCCCCACGCGCCCACGCTTCGGCGGGCGCCAGCTGGGGCAAGCCGGTAGTGACGGTCGTGCCGCACGACCATTCGCCGACACAGCGATCCGCAGCCCAATCGCGCAGGCCAAAAGCGGTCTTGGCATAACCCGGCTCGGTGGTATCTCCGAGAAACAGCAGGTAAGGCTGCGGCAGCAGGCCTGCCCGTGCATGCGGTGATCCAGAAAGCGTACTCATGCAACCTGACTCCTGATGAATTCCCGACTGATCCGATGCCGATGACGACGTGGCCACCGTGCCGGAAAACGACCTCTATTCTTTTATGGTTATCGGGGTGAAGCGCAGGTCCTGGTAGTCCCAACTGAAATCGGCGGTCGGCGAGATGGCCTTCATCGTCATCTGATCGATGCTGCCATCGGGCTTGAGCGCAAAGGTGACGTAGGCATCCTCGACATCGGGCATCGCCCAGTGCGTGCGGAACGTGTCGTATTGCACGTGCTCAAGTGCCCCGTGCAGTCCCGGCGTGCGGTCGAAGCTGATGCTCAGTGCGCCCTGGCGGCCCTTGCTCTGGCTGATCGTGGCAGTTCCGTACCACGGATCGCGATAGACGCCTGTATAGCCAGACAAAGGCAGCGACGGGCCGCGTTCCGGATGCGTGGCAGCTCCATGCGCGCGGAGTGCGGCCACGGCGCTGGCACTGATCCCGTCGAACACCTGTTTGTAGCTGGCGACCCAGTCCGGCGAAGGCAGCTCAAGCAAGCTATCTAGCAAGTGCTCACGCATCGCGAACAGGGCGCCGACGTCCTCGGAGTTGAGCATGATGGCAAAAGCGGCATGCTTTTCCGGAATGATCACCACCGCCGATATGCCGCCCAACACGCCACCGAGATGGGTGACGATCTTGTGCCCGCGGTAATCCTGCACTTCGAGGCCAAGCGCATAGGCCTCAAACTGGGGCTGTGCCAGCGCGAGCGCCGCCGGCGCAGGATCGATCGGAATCAGCGTCTGCGGCGTCCACAAGGCTTGCGAAGCCGTGTCGCTGAAGATGCGTTTGCCGTCATCCAGAGCGCCGTGCCGCAACTGCAACCGCAGCCAGCGGCCCATGTCGTCGGCGCTGACCTGCAACGCGCCAGCCGGGGCGAACACGCTGCCGGTCATCACCGTGGTAAGCACCCGCTGCTTGCCGACACCGCGCACTGGCGTGGAATTCCTGGCGTGCAAAGATGCCTGGTCGGGGACGCGTGCATCGATGCTCACCTGGGTGTCGTGCATGTCCAGCGGATCGAGGATGTGCTGCTGAATGAAATCTTCCCAGCGCTGGCCGGACACCGCTTCGACCAGTTGTCCGGCGACGATGTACAACACGTTGTCGTAATCGTAGCCGGCGCGGAATGAGTGCGCAGGCTTCAGATAACGGATGTCCTGCACCAGCTCGGCCCGGTTGCGGTCGCTGGTGGGGAAGATCATCAGATCGCCCTCGCCCAGCCCCAGCCCGCTGCGGTGAACCAGCAAGTCAGTCACCGTCATCTCGCTGGACGCATACGCGTCATGCATGCGAAATCCAGGCAACTTGTCGACCACTCGGTCATCCCAACGCAACTTGCCCTGGTCGACCAGGATCGCCAGCGCGGCAGCAGTGAATGCCTTGGTGTTGGAGCCGACCGGAAAAATGGTATGCGTATCCACTCGCGCGGCGGAACCCAGCTTGCGCACACCATAGCTGTGCGTTGTGATCGAGTCGCCGTCGACAATCACCACCGACATGCCGGGAGGGCTAAACGTCTGCATGATCTTGTTGGCGAACGCGTCAAGTGATTGTGGCGCAGCGGATCGGGACGGCGTCGCGAGTGATGGACTGGACGGCAGCAGCACGGTCAGTGCAACCATTACAGCGACCAGCCAATGGCTCACGGCACGCTGGCACAGGGTCATCGCATGAACTCCGTGGGTCATCGCTTATCTCCGTTCGATGGTGTTTCCCGTTGCTGACGGCCATGCCTTCGGCGGCATGTCAAACCTTGGGTCTGCCGCGGCTCTTGCGTGTGGTTACGCCGCCCTTCCCCTTGCCGCTGGCCTTGCTCTTCGTGCCAGCGTCCGATGCATGCCTCGCCTCGGGCGGGGCCTCCACGTAACCCACCAGCTTCTGCCGCAGCTGCGTGATGTCGCCGATGCGCTCGAACATGTCGCCCTGCTCACGACTCACGGCAGCGATCAGCAGACTGAGCAGACTGGTGGTCGCGGTGAAGTCGTACCAGGCGCGACCAAGGTCCACCGGCTGCATGACTACGTTGTCGGTGAACTGACGCGCCCAGTAGCATTGGCTGTCGGTGATGATTACCAACGGAATGCCGCGTGCTGCGGTTTCCTCAGCCAGGATGCGGAAGTGCCGCGAGTAGCGCCGAAAGTCGATCAGCAGCACGCAACTCTTTTCAGTCGCATCGAGCAGCATGTCGGCATAAGCGCCATCGTTTCCTTCGACGAACACCGTACGCGGTTTGACACTCTGCAGCAGGCCGGCGAAACCGATCCCGAGAAAGCGGGCCTGGTGAAAGCTGGCGACGGACACGCGATCGGCGGCCACCAGCAGCTTGACGATGGCTTTCCACTCCGCGGTGCGGGTCAGCGCATGTACCTGGGTCAGACCGCGTATTTCTGCCTTGAGGGTCTCGGAAACAACGTCGGAATGAGTAGCCTGCTCCGGGGTCGCATACAGCTGCAGCCACGGTGCGTCGCCGCGCAGCTCTTCTTTCAACTCGTTGAGGCCGGCATAACCAAGGTTGCGCAAGAACCGCCCCACCGTCATCGGGCTGACACCGACGCGTTTGCCCAGTGACGCCGCCGTCTCAAACGGAATGCCACTGACGTTGTGCAACAGGTGGGTGGCGATCTTCTGCTCGGCGGTAGTGAACGAGTCCCACCGGCTCTTCAATTTTTTCTGCAGGTCTTTGGTCATGGTGGCCAACTCAATGGACGGGTAGCGCGTCCCCGGCCGCGCCCTGATGTTCCACCTTACCCATACGAAGGCTGAGCGCATATAGCAGCATCGCCGCCACGCCGGAAACCGCCCCGATCAGGGCGAAGAACCAGCCATGGGAAAGCACGCTCCACAGCGTGCCCAGCGCGCCGGCGAGCAGGTTGCCGAAGAAACCGGCGAAGAACCATGTGGCGATGCTGGTGGCACGAAAACCCTCTGGCGCCAGCCGGCCGAACAGGGCCAGCCCGACCGGCAGAATGTAGAGCTCGCCGATGGTGAACAGCACGAACCAGCCGAACAGCCAGAGCCAGCTGGCTCGCGTGCCGTGCGCTTCATTCCATGCTGCGACGATGCCTAGCGCGACATAGGAAACGCCGACGATGACGGCGCCGAATGCCATCTTGCCCAGCAACGGTGTTTCCACGCCGCGTCGCGCCAGACGCGTCCAGCGCGCGACCAGGATGGGAGTGAACGCGAACACTGCCAGCGAGTTGATTGACTGGAACCAGGTCATCGGTATCACCCAGCCCGAGGTCAACTGTCGGTCGATGCCGGTGTCGGCCCATAAGGCGATAGTGTTGCCGTTCTGCTCGTAGGCACCACGGAAGATCACCACGATCGCGGCAATCCCGATCAGAAAGGCGAAGCGATCCCGCGCGGCACGGTCCCATGGTGGCCTGGCCGTGCGCATGGCGGTACCGCGAGCGGGTTCCGGCGGCAAGTAGCGGCGCCCTGCCAGATAGATCACCAGCGACAACAGCATGCCGAAACCGGCTGCGGCGAAGCCCCAGTGCCAGCCATACGATTCGCCCAACGTGCCGCACACCAGCGGAGCCAGGAAGCCACCCAGGTTGATGCCCACGTAATAAATGTTGTACGCGCTCTTGCTACGCACATCGCCATGGCGATAGAGGCCCTCGATCTGGCTGGGCAGGCTGGGCAGGAACAGGCCATTGCCAAGCGCAATCGTGGCCAGCGCCGGATAGAACAGGGCCTCGGAGGACATCATGAAATGGCCCAGCGCCATCGCCGCACCGCCGATCACCACCGCGTTGCGCTTGCCCAGCCAGCGGTCGGCCACCATGCCGCCGAACACGGGCGTGAAATAGACAAAGGCCGCGTAGGCACCATAGACCAGCGAGGCGTATTCCTGCCCCATGTCCAGATGCTTGGTCATGTAATAGACCAGGATCGCGCGCATGCCGAAGAAGGAGAACATCTCCCACATCTCGGTCAGGAACAGTACGCTCAGGCCGCGCGGATGCCCAAACCAGTCCTTGCTGACTGCGGCGTCGGGGACCTCGATCATGCGTTTGCTCGCCCTGCCATGCGTGGTGCGTGGGTGGCCACTATGCCGCAGCCATGGTCGGACTACCCCATAGCTCGTCGGTGCACCAGATGTATCCATCCTCATAGCTGGCAGCCGGCGACCTATCCGTGGTCAGAAAGGTCGGACCGTCCAGATCCACCACATCGCAGCACTGGCCCACCACAAAGGCCGGCGCCATGGCCAGGGACGAGCCGGACATGTTGCCGACCATCAGCTCGAAGCCGAGCTTGCGCGCCTCCGTGACGATCGCCAGCGCCTCGGTCAGACCGCCGCACTTATCCAGCTTGATGTTGATGATGTCGACGCGGCCGACGAGCTTCTGCAGATCGCTGCGATCCTGCACGCTTTCGTCCGCGGCGATGCGGATCGGCCGCTCCAGCCCGTCGAGCCAGGCCTCCTTGCCGATCGGGAAAGGTTGCTCGACCACATCGACCCGTGCCTCCACCAGGGTCGGCAACAGGCGCGCAAACGACTCGCGCGTAAAACCCTGATTGGCGTCGACCATCAACCACACGTCGGGACGTGCCGCGCGCACGGCCAGCACACGTTGCGCATTGAGATCGTCATCGGTGAGCTTGAGCTTGATCGCGCGTGCGCTGGCGAAGGCGCAAGCACGCTCGGCCATCACCTGCGGTTCGTCAGCACCAACCGTGTACGTTGTCATCAGCGCCTTCGGCCGGTCCTGACCGGCCAGCATCCATACGGGTTTGCCGCTGCGCTTGGCCTCCAGATCCCACAACGCACAGTCGAGCGCATTGCGCGCCCCCCCGGCGGGTAGCATCCGCTGCAACTGCTCACGGGTAAGGCCAGCCTCGATCTGGTCACGCAAGGCCTCGATCTGCAGCAGCATCTTTGCCGGCGTGTCCTCTTTGTAATAGACCCCGAGACCTTCGCCCTGACCGACCAGACCGTCCGCTTCCAGGGTGACCACCACTGCTTCGAAAGCGGTGAAGGTATAGCCCGTGATGTGGAAAGGGGCCACAGTCGGTCGCCGCTCGATGCGTGTCTGCATCTGCAGTCGCACTTGTCCGTTGTTGTTCATGAAAACTCCTGTTGATCCGGAAATGCGTGCACTCGACGGCCTGCCGTCAATAACGTGCGCTGAAGCTGACCAGGCCGAACGCCACGATGAACCACGCCAGGTAGATCGCAGCGAATGCCAGTACGGTTTCGCCCGCGTAGACCCAGCGGCTGCGACGTGGTGCCAGCCAGGTGCGGATCGCATGCACGACTACGGCGGCGGCGCCCAGCAAGCCGAACAGACCCAGTATGTAGAGCAGATATAGCCATGGCGTTGCCCTGCCCTGCAGCACGATGTCCTCGCTCACCGACAGCGCGGCAAGCAGACCAAGCCAGCCAGCCACATCCACAAACAGTGCCAGCGCACCCAGCCGCGACAGCAGGCGCGAGCGCCGCTGGGCGCCTTCAAGCACCAGTGGACGGCGATAGTGCCGGCGTACCCAGCCACCAATGAACCAGGTCAACAAGGCCACGATGACGACGGCGAACGACAGGCTTGCCCACAGCCCGACCGTACCCATGGCCCTGGCACCAGACACGCGCTGGAATACAAACACCGGCGCTTCCACATCAGTGGCCCAGTAGCTGATCTTGCCCTGCGCATCGGTGACGAATTTCAGATGGGCGTTGCCGTTGACTTCGCGATATGTCAGCGGACCGGTCTCGCGCCAGTAGAGCGGCTTGCCTGCGTAGTTGTTCCAGGCCGAAACGACGATGGTGTCATCAGGCTGCGCCGCGACGCTGACCTGACTCAGCATGTAGAGCGCGCGCATGGCGCTTTCATTGCGACGACTCGACTCGTACCAGCCGGCGACGCGCGCGGCATCGGCCTTCGCGGTGCTCACGGTGGGCTCCGCCGGTGCATTCCAGGGGAAGTAGCGATCGAGGAACTTGGCAAAGATCGCTTCGCGGATCACATGCGCGCCGCCCTCGTTGCCGGCGCTGTTAAACGACATGAAGATGCCGACGTTCGCATCCAGCAGAAGATGCAGGTCGCTATGAAACACGATGGTGTCGCCGGCATGGCCGATGATGCGCTGGCCGTGGCTGTTCTCCTGATAGAAGCCCAGGTCGAAACCGTTCAAGCCTGGCGCCGCGGTGTATTGGGGGCTGTGCATCAGGTCGGCGGTGGCCTGTTTGAGAATCCGGGTGTCACCGAAACGGCCACCTTGCAACTGGGCAATCATGAAATTCGCCATGTCAATGGCCGAGCTGCTCAAGGCGCCGGCCGGTGCCGGATCGACCGCCTCGAAGGGCTGCGGCTCGCCCTTCGAAGCGCTCTCGTAACCCTTGGCCATCAGCGGTGCCAGCGCAGCCAGCAACGGCTGGGCGAAGCTGGAGTGATGCATGTCCAGCGGCTCGAAAATGTGATGCTGGATGTAATCCTCGAAGCGCTCGCCCGACACACGCTGGACGATGTAACCGGCGAGGCCACAGCCGTAATTGGAATAGGCCACGATTTTCCCCGGCGCGAAGATCCGCGCCGGGATGTGTGCTTTCAGATACTTACCGAGGTCGACATCGTCCGTCGACGCCGGCAACAAGCCACTGGCGGTTTCCTCGAAACCCGGCGTGTGGGTCATGACGTTGCGCAAGGTGATCGGCTTGCCGTCGAACGGCGGGATCTTGAAATCGAGGTACTGATTGATATCCGTATCCAGATCAAGCTTGCCCTGCTCCACCAGCTGCATTACCGCCGTCCAAGTGAACAGTTTGGAGGTCGAGCCGGGGCGGAACAATGTGGTTTCGGGTGAAGGCGGCGTCCGGGTCTTCAGATCGGCATAGCCGTAACCCCTGGCGAACAACACCTTGCCGTCCTTGACCACCGAGATCACACCGCCGGCGACGTCACCACGCTCAATGGCGAACGGCACCATGCCGTCGAGGAAGGTCGAGAGATCGTCTGCGGTCAAGGCGTGCGTGACGTCGGCCGGATTGCCCGCAGCAGCCACGGCGCTCGGGGTCACCGGCAAGGATGGCGTCGGTTGGATCGGCTGCGCCACCTGCGCCATCGCGATGCTCGCAACGCAGCTGATGACGAATACCGCACCACGTTTCACGTAGTTGTGCATGCTGGAACTCCGGATACAGATGGGCGAAGGGCTTGCTCAGAAATTCACGGTGGCCGATACACCGACGGTGCGCGGCATCACATAAGTCGCAGCGTACGGGCTGCCCAGGGGATCCGTGGTTTCCGGGCTGACCGAGGTGATACCGCGCCCGTTGGTCACGTTCTTGACGTATGCCTTGATCGTCCAGTTGGCGTAGTTGACGCCAGCGCGCAGATCGACTTCGTCATAGCTGGGCACCGTGCTGCGTGGCCCTGGAACGACCGCGAAGTCGGCCTTGCGTGCACCGATGAAGCGGTAGCTACCGCCAATGAAGCCCGACCAGCCCCCCGCCAGCGGGAAGTCGTAGTCCGCACCCAGATTCAGATTCCATCTCGGCACGAACGGTAAGACGTCGCCCTTGTAGCCATACAAACCTGGTGGGGTATTGGCCGCCAACTCTGCATCCGTCCAGCTGGCGTTGGCCGATAGCAGCAGGCCTCGCACCGGCGCGTACTGCCAGCTCGCTTCCAGGCCCTGGCTGGTGGCTTTGCCGCCATTGCCCAGAAAGCCGAAACCATCTGCATAAGAAGTCAGCTGGATCTGGCTCCAGTCGATATAAAACGCGTCGACATCGACGGTCATACGGTTATCGAGCATGGTCGATTTGAGACCAAGCTCGTAACTCACCAGCTTGTCGGGACCGAAGGTCACCGGTGCACCCAGGCCCGGTGGCACGCCAACGTTGGGGCCGCCGGGCCGGAAGCCCGAGGCGATACGCGCATAGGCCATCAGATCATCGTTGAACTTGAAACTCGGGTTGAACAGGAAGGTGGTCGGATTGTCCGACTGGCGGATGGTGAAGTCGGTGGACCCAACCAGGATGCCCTCGCCGACTTGTGTATAGGAAGTCTCATCGTTGCTGTAACGTGCACCGAACAGCATGCTGAACTGCGAAGTGACGTGCCAGGTCACGTCGCCGAAAGCGGCCCATTCCCTGAAGATCGCCGGACCTACGGAAATGTCGCCAAGCGTCGGCAACGCGACCGGCGCACCGGTACTCGCATCGAAACTCAACAAGTCCTGGTAGTTGCTGCTGTGCTCGCGTGTATAGAAGGCGCCGACCCGCCACTCCAGCGTCTGATCCTGCGGCGACTGCAGTCGCAGTTCCTGGGTGAACTTGCCCAAGGTAATCGGATTGAGTAACGAATAACCGACGCCGGTCAGGCCAAACGTAGGGTTCAGTATCGGCGCATAGGCTGCGGTGTAGTCCGTGTTGGCGTCCTTGGCCAGCGTGCTGTAACTGCTCGTAGAGATAAGCTTGGCCCAGCCAAAGTCGTCATTCAGATCGGCGCTGTACAGCCGATAGCGCAGATCGAACATGCCGGTACTGGCCGCACGACTCTGCTGCAGGTCGCCATAAACCGGCTTCAGCGTCACCGGGTCCACGTCGACGCCGGCATTCGCCAGGCTGTTGCTGCTCAGGTTCTGCGCAAGCGCCGACAATTTGATGGAAAACTGTTGCGTCGGTGTCCACAACAATTGCGCGCGTGCGCCGTGCACCTTGTCGCCGTCGAGATCTTTCTGCCCGGTGAACACGTTGTCGACATAACCCGGATCCTTGCGGTCATAAGCATTGACGCGTAGGGCGAGCTTGTCCTGAACGAGCGGCAGGTTGACCGTGACATGTGTGTCGTAGCCGCTGCCGCCGCCGTCGACACTGCTGGCGCCTGCCTCGACACGGCCGGAAAACTGCGTGCTGTCAGGCGGCGTGCTGACGAACTTGACCAGTCCGCCCAACGTGTTCGAACCGTACAGCGTGCCCTGCGGTCCGCGCAGCACCTCGATGCGCTGCAGATCGTCGGGGTCGATATCCGGTGTCAACAGAGAACCGGCCGAATAGACCGTGCTTGAGCCATACGGGGTGTCGTCGATGTAAGTTCCCACCGAGGAATTGGCCTGTCCGTAACCCGAGGTGACGCCGCGCAGCACCAGCTGGGTCTGACCCGCACCGGTCGAAATGACGTTGAGCCCGGGCACCTGCGTGGCGTAATCGGCGAAGCTGAAAGCGCTCTGGCGCTCGAGCTGGTCGCCCGACAGCGCCGCCACCGCCATCGGCACGTCGTGCAGCCGCTCCGTGCGCTTGTTCGCGGTGACGACGACTGCACCCAGATTCGTCGGCGCCGTGCTGCTACCCGCAGGCAACGACGCTGCCTGACCTTGGCCCGTGACAGGAGCAGCTACCGCACCGCTGGCGGATACCCCCGCTGCGGTATCAGTTCCTGTCGATGTCGATGGTTGTGCCGCGACACCGAGCGGCGCCAGCAAAGCCACGGCGATGGCCATGCAGATGCTGCGCCGGTGCTGCAGATAACGAAACTCCATGACGTTCTCCCCCGAGATAGTCGCGTGGACAGCCCACCGAGACAGTGTTATCCAATTAACATTATTGTGTCAATGATATTTGTATATCAAAACGGACCGCCATGAATCTTCGAGGACGGCCTCACCGCCTCGCCTCTTTAACAGTGCTTGTTTAGCCGGCTTCGCCGCCAAACGATGGCATCACGTGGGCGGCATCATCGCGACGGTTCGTCCAGCGATGACCCACCGACAGCGCACGGATCGCGCATGCGATGAAGTAGGCCTTCCGGCGCGAAACAGATTGAGTATCTCGTCAGCGAACCCACGAAATTCCTTCGTCAGTTCATCGCGCATGGCTAGGCGACGTTGAAATCAAAAGCTATGGCTTGGCGCCACTGTCATCAGGATGTCATCCGGTACCTCACCCAGCCTCACTTTCGAGATGGACGTCTTTCACGCGTCGAACTGTCTCGGAATGTTCATACCCGGATGGTGAAATCACCTTCGCCGCGCGCGTCCCTGCAATGGCTTGCCGTAACCACAAGGCGATTCATTGAATTCGCTACGGCTCGCCCTCTCCGGTCAGCCCTGTCCTCGTTGCATCTATCAACAGGAGTTCTCGTATGTCCCGCCCTCATCTATTCCGCAAGACATTGCTATGCGCTTCGATCGCCTCGACGGGATTCGCATTCGCAGTTTCCGCCCAGGTGGCACCACCTGCGGGCACGGTTCTTTCCCCGGGTCAGGTGATCCCCGGGCCCATGCCGCACATCACTCCCCAGGATGCCGTACCTACTGCCACGCCGATCAAGCATCTGGTGGTCATCTTTGGCGAGAACCGCTCGTTCGATCATTATTTCGGCACCTACCCGGTGGCTCAGAACCCGCCTGGCGAACCGGTGTTCACCGCAGAGCCATCGACGCCAGCCGTGCAGGGCCTTACGCCCGCCCTGTTGACGCAGAACCCGAACGCGCTCAATCCGCTCAACGGCGTCAACGCGGTCAATCCGTTCCGACTGGATCGCACGCAGGCCAATACCGAAGGCCAAAACCACTCCTACACGCCGGAACAGCTGGCCTACGATAACGGCGCGTCGGATTTGTTCCCCGCCTACACCGGCAACAACACCGTCAGCAGCGCCGGCGCCTTTGGCACCCACGGTCTGGTCATGGCTTATTTCGACGGCAACACCGTGACCGCGATGTGGAACTACGCCCAGCATTTTGCGCTGAATGACAATGCCTATACCGATACCTACGGGCCCTCCACACCGGGCGCGTTGGAGGTGGTCTCCGGTACCACCAACGGTGCCCAGGCAGTCGTTGGTTCCGCATCGACCATTCCCGATACCCAGGGCGGTTTGACTCTGATAGGCGACACCGATCCGGCCTACGATAGCTGCTCGTCGGTCTCCAGCACGGCCCGGATGACCTCGAAGAACATCGGCGATCTGCTGAACGCCAACAATTTGACCTGGGGCGGCTTCATGGGTGGTTTCGACCTGACCGCCACCAACAGCAATGGAACCACGGGCTGCGCACGCAGCACCTATTCAAGCGTACTGGGGGCGACCAAGACCGACTATACCCCGCATCACAACTGGTTCCAGTACTTCGCATCCACAGCGAACTCGACCCATGCGCGTCCCAGCTCGATCGCCAAGATCGGCTATACCGACCCGAAGGACAGCGGCGGCACGCCGGTCCATCACGAGTACGACGTCAACGATTTCTTCAGCGCCGTGTCAGCGGGCAACTTCCCGTCGGTGAGCTATCTGAAAGCGCCGGCGGTGGACGATGCACACCCGGGCAATTCGGATCCTCTGGATGAACAGGAATTCGTCGTCAAGGTCATCAACTTCCTGGAGAAGCAGCCCGACTGGAAGGATACGGCGGTCATCATCACCTACGACGATTCCGATGGCTGGTACGACCATCGCTATGCATCGCCCACCACGTCTTCGTTCGACTCAACCACGCCGCAGGGTTCGGTAACTGGCGCAGATCAGCTCAATGGCCACGGCATCTGCAACAGCACCAATGCCCAGCCAGGCATCGGCGTGAATGGTGGTGTCGTCAATGGACGCTGTGGACCCGGCACGCGCGTTCCATTCCTGGTCATATCGCCCTACGCGCGCGTCAATTACGTCGACGATACCCGTATCACGCAGTCCTCGGTGGTGCGCTTTATCGAGGACAACTGGCTCGGTGGCGAGCGCATCGGCCAAGGTTCGAACGACGCGACAGCCGGAAGCATCATGAGCATGTTCGATTTCAATCGTAACCAGTTCGATCTTGCACGCCCGCTCTTCCTGGACCCTCTCCTGGGTACCAAGGTCCCAACGCCGATCGATCCCCGCCCGCAGCAAAGCGCCCAGGTCGCGGTGCTTTCAAATAAAGCCCTGTAAGTCGGAAGGACTGCATCCCTGCTCAGGTTGACTGGGCAGGGATGCTCCCGCGGCCGCTTGGTACTTATCCGAATATCGTCGCCCTCATCGATGAGGGAACCCATGCTGGTTCGCTCCCGTCAACCGTATTGAAGCTACCGGATTACTGCTCTTGCCATTTGTTGCCCGATCATCCGAACGCCCTGTATCCCGCAGCAACATTCATCTGCTGAAGGCCGCTTTCGTTCTTGTTTCAGGTTGCCTGCTCGCCTGTGGACTAACCGGTCATGCCGTTGCGCAAACTGTTGCCGCAACGACTGCTGTGGATGGCGTCAACCCTCATCCTGTCCAATTGAACCTTCCACCAGCGGGGTCGCTAAGTGCGGTGGCGCAACTGGGCAAGCTGCTGTTTTTCGATCGTTCGCTATCGGCCTCGGGGCGGCAATCCTGCGCGTCCTGCCATAGCCCGAAATACGCTTACAACCCGCCGAACAAACTGACCGTCCAGCCGGGCGGCCGGGATCTGAAAAGCTTCGGCGACCGCCCACCTCCGTCGCTGGCCTATCTCTACCGGCAACAACCTTTCAGCATCGGCCCGGATACCGGCCCGGATGATGCGCCCGTCAATCTCAATACGGTGGCGGCCTCGGCCGGCAGCGATCCCAAGATGCAAAAATCGGCCGGCACCATGCAACCGACAGCCATGGTGCCTCAGGGCGGATTGTTCTGGGACGGTCGCGCCGACTCGCTGCAACGGCAGGCCTTTCTGCCCGCGCTTGATCCGATGGAAATGGCCAACGACAGCGTGGCCATGATCGCCAGCGAATTGACCCATGCCGATTACCGCCAGAGGTTCGTCCAGCTGTTCGGCCCGACCATCTTCAACGATCCGGATCGACTGGTGTCCGAGGCCATGTTTGCCATCGTTCGCTACCAGATCGAAGACCCGTCCTTTCACGCCTTCACCAGCAAGTACGATGCATGGCTGCAGGGCAACGCAAAGCTCACCCCGGCCGAAGCGCGCGGCATGCAGCTCTTCAACGATCCGCAAAAAGGCAATTGCGCCGCCTGTCATTTGAGCCAGCCAAGCCGCGACGGCCTGCCGCCGCTATTCACCGATACCCAATACGAGGCACTTGGTGTGCCACGCAACCCGCACCTGCCGCTCAACAAAGATCCGAAGTTCTTCGACCTCGGCCTGTGCGGCCCCGTCCGCAAGGATCTGGCGCAGCAGACGCAATACTGCGGCATGTTCCTGACCCCGACCCTGCGCAATGCCGACCGACGTTCGGTGTTTTTCCACAATGGCGTGTATCACACCCTGCAGCAGGTGCTGGACTTCTACAATCTGCGCAGCGTTCAACCCGAAAAAATCTATCCGCGTGATGCCAGTGGCAAGCTCGCGCTGTACAACGACATCCCGAAAACATTGCAGGGCAACGTGGACATCAAGGATGCTCCGTTCGACCTCCACGCCGGCGACAAGCCACCGCTGAGCAAACTGGACATGCTGGACATCATTGCCTTCATCCATACGCTGGACGATGGGTATACGCCGGCAGCGCAGCCGACTAAGCGCGCTGCCGTGGGCGGCAGATAATCAAGCCTCCTCATTCGTCGCAAGTTGCCTCGGTCATCGGCGCCTCATATCCGTCCCTGCAGGCGATTTTCAGCGACGCCATCATGGCGCAATTCGTGACCTGGAGTGCACTCTGATCCCAGTTTCGGACGGCTGCGCCATTGCCTCGGTAATGGACTGCAGAATGAGCCAGGGGTAAGGTGCGTCGTATCCGTAGTTGCCGCGTGTGGACTCTGGAGCGGACGGGAACCGATGGTGAATGCAGACTCGATCGTTGTCGGCGCGGGTCCTGCAGGTCTGGCCTGCGCCGCGACCATGCGTCGGTTCGGCCTCAGGGTAGTGATACTGGAAAAGGCAGATGCAGTCGCTTCGGTATGGCGGCGCCACTACGACCGGCTGCATCTGCATACGGATCGTGGACACTCCGCGTTGCCCGGCATGGCCATGCCGCGTACCTATCCGAGATACCCATCGCGCGCGCAAGTCATCGAATATCTCGAAGGCTACGCAGCACACTTCGGCCTTGAGCCGATCTTCGGCAGCGTGGTGCGAAACGTTCGCCGCGACGGTAGGACGTGGCGTGTCGACACCGCGCAGAAATCCTTCATAGCGCCTGTCGTCGTCATCGCGACCGGCTGGGCCGACTTCCCCCATCGGCCGACATGGCCCGGATCGGACGTCTATCAGGGGGTCGTCATCCACAGCACCAGCTATGCAAATCCCGCGGCCTTTGCGGGCAAGCGCGTCCTCGTGGTCGGATTCGGAAATTCAGGCGGTGAGATTGCGCTCGACCTGGCCGAAGCCAACGTCGACGTGACCCTGGCCGTGCGTGGTCCGGTGCAGATCCTGCCGCGCGAATTGCTTGGTCTTCCGATCTTGACCTGGGCAATCGCCGAAGCGCACCTGCCCGCGCGCGTGGCTGATTTCATCAATGCACCCGCCATCCGGCTTGCCGTCGGGCCCGTCAGGACTCTCGGATTGAAGATTGCCAGCAAGGGACCACGCCGCATGATCGAGGAGGACCACCGTGTGCCATTGCTCGATGTGGGTACGCTGGCACGGATCAGGGACGGTATGATCAAGATACGCGGCGACATCGAGCGATTCACCCGCGATGGCGTGATCTTCACCGGCTCACCCGAAGAGAAGTTCGATGGCGTCATTCTCGCGACCGGCTTTCGCCCTGACCTGCGCAAGCTGTTGCCGGAAGCACATGGCGTATTCGATGCCAAAGGCATGCCACTCGCCTCGGGCCAGACCACGTCGGAGCCAGGGCTCTTTTTCTGCGGCCTGATCGCTTCGCCGACAGGCCAACTGCGTGAGATCGGGATCGAAGCGCAGCGCATTGCGCGTCTGGCCAAAACCTATCTATCGGACGGCCCCGCCGAACACGCTGCGGAAGTCGGCAAGAAATAAAGGCGCGGCAACGGATTGGAGCCATTCAACTTCACGGCCACATACGATCGTATGTGGCCGTGACCCACTTCGCTTTACAAAGAATCGCGGCAGAGCTTCAAGCGAAGCTGGCGAAAATATCGTTCAGTTGCCTGCCGGGCGTTCCATTGGCCAGACCCTTAAACGAACCGGTCCTCATCTGTTCGGCACCCATAAATGCCGCGCCCCAGGCAGCCCGTGCCAACGCACCGCCAATACTGATGCGTCGCACGCCGAGATCGGCCAGTTCGGCGACGCTCCATCCGGTGTCCATGACCAGGACATTGAGCGGCTTGGGTGCCACCGCACGGACCATCGTCGCGATATGGGCCTTGTCGCGTACGCCCGGTGCATACAGGCAGTCGGCCCCCGCCATGGCAAAGGCAACCAGCTTGTCGATGGCCGGCGTGATGGCATCGGCATCGTGCAGCAGGCCCTCGGTACGAGCCACCAATATGACGTCCTCGCCCGACCGGTCGATCGCTGCACGGGCAGCACGGATGCGTTCCGCCGCAAAGGCACTGTCGTAGAGGCCGAACGGAGCCTCGATATCGCGATCCTCAATCGAGAGGCCAGCCACACCCGCCTGCACGGCGAGCCCGACATTGACCGCTACCCCTTCGGGATCGGATGCAAAACCGGACTCGAAATCGGCGTTCACCGGCAGGTCAACCGCTTCGCACAGATAAGCCAGATGCTGTAGCACATCCGTGAGCGTCACCGCGTAGTCGGGGCGACCTGTTGACCAGGCATAACCCGAACTAGTCGAGGCCAGCGCTGCAAAGCCCAGATGCTGCAACATCCGTGCACTGCCCACATCCCAGGGATTGGGCAGCACGAAACAGCCTTGCTGGTGCAGGGCGCGAAAGGTGGTGCGTTTGTCAGCAACTGTACGAGTCATAGGAACCTCATCTCGGTATGCGCGAAGAACCGGGTATCGAATGGTGGTCAACTTCCCATTTCTACCTGAAGGACTTAATAAGTGCACTGGCTGCCGAGAAATCCTGGAATCTCAGAAAAAATTCCAAGGCTGCACTTCTCAAGCTCAAGGATGTCGGGGATATGTGTGCCCACAGCCGCCGATTCATCGCGCAACGTCAAGACATAGATAAACTCATATCGAACCTTCGGATCATTGTCCAAGAGCTTGTCGCGCTAGCGCAGCTTAAGTAAGTCCTTACAGAGCCTGGTCATCCCCAGCTTGTAGGGCGCCAAAGGCGCACGAAAGCTCTTGCCTGTGAGCGCCGATGTAACAGTGAGCATGGAGCTGAAGACACTGGACCCCAGCCTACGCTGGGGTGACGGGCAGGTAGGATTCCTGCGAGTGCTTTGTCGCTTACGTTTCGGCGAACAAGGCCTGGATCCGGACGTACGGCATGGCGCCTTTGGCCAGCGACTCGGAGCGCCCGCTATCGAGAAAATCCCGCGCCAATGTTTCCGCGTGGCCCCACAGCATCTGCGAAATACCGGAGCCTGCGCTGAAGCGTCGCACGCCGAGCTGACCCAGCTCATGGACCGGCATCAGGCCTGGCCACGCCATCACGTTGAGCGGCAGGCCTACCTTCGCCACGATGGCCTGGATCTCCGCCGGTTCGTGCAGACCCGGAACAAACAAGCCATCGGCACCGGCCGCGCGATAGATCGCGCCGCGCGACAGCGTTTCGTCGACCCGCTGCGAGGCATCGACCAGGTTGGCCAGGTACACGTCAGTGCGTGCATTCACGAAGATGTCCGAACCGGCCTTTGCGGCGATGTTCCTGATCGCTTCGATTTTCGCGGCAAGCGTGGCCGGCGCGTAGGCGCCATCCTCGATATTGATGCCGGCGACGCCGACATCGAGCAGCCGCCGGATCGTCTCGCCTACCGTCGCGGCATCATCGGCATAACCGTTTTCCATGTCGACCGACAACGGCACCGTGAGGACCCGCGCGATGCCGGCCGCGGCATGGATCGCGGCGTCCACCGGCAGTTTTCCCCCATCCGCGTAGCCAAGCGCCCAGGCCAATCCCGCGCTGGTGGTGGCGATGGCCGTGGCACCCAGGCTTTCGAACAATCTGGCACTGCCGGCGTCCCAGGCATTGGGCAGCCGCAATGGCTGCGGGCCACCATGCAACTGACGGAAGATTGCTGCATTCGCGGACATGTCGACCTCCGATGCATCGCCGATGCGGATCGTGCATTCTGCTCGAAGTTTCATCCTGGCGACAGGGACACCGTTGCAACGGTTCTCCGTGATATCACGAAGCGCATGGGGAAATTTTTCGCTAGATAACCAGTAGATACATCGAGCACGGCCCAGGATGGCCCGCCGCTCTAGATATGGCGAAGGCACAAAAGCGATTCCGGCCTTCGCCAGAATGACGAGTAGTAGTGGATGGCGAAAAAAAAGGCCGCCTAGTCGGCGGCCTTCTCATATCAGCAACGCGCGCTGCGCCTCACCCCAACAACACCCGATTCATCCTTTGTACGAACGCCGACGGATCCGGCAACTGCGCCCCGGCTGCGATCTCCGCCTGCTCCAGCAACAGCGTGGCCAGATCCTTCGCCTTCGATTCATCAGCTTCCGCCTCAACACGCTTCAGCAACGCATGCTGCGGATTGATCTCCAGCGTCGGCTTGTTGTCCGGCATGTCGTGGCCGGCTTCGCGCAGCAGGCGAGCCAAGTGTGGGGCCATCTCGTAGTCGCTCAGCGCGAGGCACGACGGTGAATCGGTGAGGCGGGCGGAGACGCGCACGTCGCCGACGCGATCGCCGAGCAGGTCCTTGAGTTTCTTGACCAGCGGCTCGGCCTCCTTCGCCGACTCCTCCTGCTTCTTCTTGTCGGCCTCGTCCAGCGGCAGTTCGCCCTTGGCGACGTTCTGCAGTTTCTTGCCGCTGTATTCGCTCAAGGAGCCGAGCATCCATTCGTCGATGCGGTCGGACATCAGCAGCACTTCGATGCCCTTGGCCTTGAACGCTTCCAGCTGCGGGCTGCCCAGCGCGGCGGCGTAGCTGTCGGCGGTGATGAACCAGATGCTGTCCTGGCCCACCGGCATGCGGCCGATGTAGTCGTCGAACGAGACGGTCTGCGCGCTGCCGTCACCTTTCGTGGAGGCGAAGCGCAGCAGTTTGGCGATGCGCTCGCGGTTGTTCGCATCCTCGCTGATGCCTTCCTTGAGCGTGTTGCCGAACGCCTTGTAGAAGATGGCGAATTTTTCCGGCTCGTCCTTGGCCAGCTTTTCGATCAGGTCGAGCACGCGCTTCACGCAGGCGGACTTGATGCGCTCGAGCTGGCGATTCTGCTGCAGGATCTCGCGGCTCACGTTGAGCGGCAGGTCATCGGCATCGACCACGCCGCGCACGAAGCGCAGGTAGTTCGGCAGCAGCTCCTCGGCCGCGTCCATGATGAAGACGCGCTTGATGTACAGCTTCAATCCCTTGCGCTCGTCGCGGCCGCCCATCATCAGGTCGAACGGTGGCTGCGACGGGATGTACAGCAAGGTGGTGAAGCTCTGGCTGCCCTCGACGCGGTTATGCGTCCAGGCCAGCGCGTCGTTGAAATCGTGGCCGAGCGACTTGTAGAAGCTCTGGTAGTCCTCGTCACTGATCTCCGATTTCGGCTTGGTCCACAGCGCCGAGGCGGCGTTGATGGTTTCCCATTCGTCGGTCGGCTTGCCGTCCTTCTCCACCGGCATGCGGATCGGGAAGGCGACGTGGTCGGAGTACTTGGTGATCAGCGAACGCAGCTGCCAGCGCTTGAGGAATTCGTCCTCGTCCGCCTTCAGGTGCAGGATGACGGACGTGCCGCGCTCGGCCTGCTCGACCTGCTCCAGCGAATACTCGCCCTTGCCGTCGCTCTCCCACTTCACGCCGTCGCTCGCCGGCGCATCGGCGCGGCGGGTGATGACGGTGACCTTGTCGGCGACAACGAAGGCGGAATAGAAACCCACGCCGAACTGGCCAATCAGCCGCGCGTCGGCCTTTTGCTCACCCGACATCGCTTCGAGGAAGCGCTTGGTGCCGGAGCTGGCGATGGTACCGATGTTCGCCACCACCTCGTCGCGGTTCATGCCGACGCCGTTGTCGCGGATGGTGACGGTGCGCGCGTCCGGATCCCAGCTCACGTCGATATGCAGCTCGCTGTCGCCGGCCATCAGCTCGGGCTTGGCGATCGACTCGAAGCGCAGCTTGTCGCAGGCATCGGAGGCGTTGGAGATCAGCTCGCGCAGGAAGATTTCCTTGTGCGAGTAGAGCGAATGCGTGACCAGGTGCAGCACCTGGGCGACTTCGGCTTCGAATTTGCGGGTTTCGGCGGGTGCGGTCATGAGTCGATGTTCCGTTGATGCGTTGATGTTTTTAGATCGTCATTCCGTCGCAGGCCGGAATGACGGATTGGGGAGTTTACGGTGCAACCGTGCCTATCCGGCGTTCTGAAGCGCCGCGATGCGCTCGTCCAGCGGCGGATGGCTCATGAACAGTTTCCTGAAGCCGTCCGCCAGCGGGCCTGAGATGCCGAACGCGGCAATGGTGTTCGGCAGGGTGCTTTCGCCGTGGTTGGCCTGCAGCCGTTGCAGTGCGGAGATCATCGCGCCGCGACCGGCGAACTTGGCGCCCGCGGCGTCGGCGCGGAATTCACGCCAGCGCGAGAACGCGGCCACGATCATCGAGGCGAACAGGCCGAATACCACCTGCAGCACCATCACCACCACGAAGTAGCCGATGCCACCACCGCCACGATTGTCGTCGCGGCCACCGGACATCCAGCTGTCGACCGCGCGGCCGACGATGCGGGCGGCGAGGATCACCAGCGTGTTCAGCACGCCCTGGATCAAGGTCAGCGTCACCATGTCGCCGTTCGCCACATGGCCAATCTCGTGACCCAGCACGGCAGTGATCTGCTCGCGATCCATCTGCTGCAGCAGGCCGGAGCTGACCGCGACCAGCGAGCTGTTCTTCGTCATGCCGGTGGCGAACGCGTTCATTTCCGGGGCGTCGTAGATCGCCACCTCAGGCATGCCGATGCCGGCGTTCTGGGCGTGACGACGCACGGTATCGACCAGCCAGCGCTCGGTCTCGTTCTGCGGCTGGGTGATCACCCGCGCGCCGGTGGACATCTTGGCCATCCACTTGGAGATGGCCAGCGAAATGAAGGCACCGCCCATGCCGAATACCGCGGCGAAGGCCAGCAGGCCACCCATGCCGCCATAGCCGCGGCTGGCCGCCATCTGGTCGATGCCAAACAAATGGCAGACGATGCTCAGCAGGAGCAGGACGGCGAGGTTGGTACCGATGAACAATGCGATGCGACGCATGGCTGTCTCTCTTTGGCAGTCATGAAGGTGGATGCACGCTTGGCGCACAGGTGAAAATTCGGGGCGCGGATGCACAGTTTCAAGGGTCCACGGCGCCTTACGGCCGCCAGGTGTGCCCTAAAATGGCCGCATGACCTATCGCGGCCGCTTTGCCCCCTCGCCCACCGGGCACCTGCATTTCGGCTCGCTGGTGGCTGCGGTGGGCAGCTGGCTGTGCGCACGGCATGCCGGCGGCCAGTGGTTGCTGCGGATGGAGGATATCGACCCGCCGCGCGAAGTGGCCGGCTCGGCGGCCAGCATCCTCGCTGCGTTGCCAGCCTTTGGCCTCGACCCCGACCCGCCGACCCTGTTCCAGTCGCAACGCATCGCGGCGTATGACCAAGCATTCGAGCAGTTGCGTGCAGCGGGCCGGGTATTCCCGTGCTGGTGCAGTCGCAGCGAACTGGCCGCCGCTGGCGGCATCCATCGCGACGGGCAATGCGTGGCTGCGGCCGATCCGGATCGGCTGCCCGCATGGCGCCTGCACGTGCCGGATATCGAGGTGACTTTCGACGACGCGCTGCTGGGGCCGCAGCGCGAGCACCTGCGCGAGAGCGTGGGCGATTTCGTGATACGCCGGGCCGAAGGTTTCTATTCCTACCAGCTGGCCTGCGTGGTCGACGACGCGTTCCAGGGCATCACCGACGTGGTGCGCGGCAGCGACCTGCTCGATTCCACCGCTCGACAGATCTGGCTGCAGCGCTGCCTGGACGTGCCGATGCCCAGGTATCTGCATCTGCCGCTGGTGCTGGACGCCGGCGGCCACAAGCTGTCGAAGTCCGACCAGGCCCATCCGGTCGATCCGGCGGCCCCATTACCGGCGTTGCGACAGGCGCTGGCCTTCCTGTCGGTGCCGGTGCCGATGGCCGCGATGGAGGTGCCGGATTTGCTGGCGCATGCGCTGGCGAATTTCGATCCGGCACTTTTGCGGCAATGCAGCGGTCACTCTGTCGCCTGAAACGCTATAAAGCATGAACAACCCGGCTCTCCATGGCATCGGATTGCAGCAATCCGATGCCATGATCCCGGACCCACAGCCCTCTGCTTTACCTCAACAGGAGATCATGGACATGACACAGCGCACGGCATTGGTCACGGGCGGCACCGGCGGCATCGGCAGCGCGATCATCCGCTACCTCGCCAGCCAGGGGCACCGGGTCGCCACCAACTACCGCGACCAGGCCAAGGCCGAGGCGTGGCATGACGCGATGGCAAAGGATGGGATCGAAGTGTGCATGGTGCAGGGCGACGTCACCGACCCGACGGCTTGCGACGCGATGATCCGCGCCATCGAGGAAAAATGCGGCCCGATCGACATCCTGGTCAACAACGCCGGCATCACCCGCGACAGCACCTTCCACAAGATGAACTACCAGCAGTGGACGGACGTGATC
>Ga0302310_10001148_pt1 | contig 22886 bp, 22 predicted proteins | sample III_Palsa_N1_2_FD_200451 | JGI IMG/M metagenome (GOLD analysis project Ga0302310, IMG submission 200451) | Peat permafrost microbial communities from Stordalen Mire near Abisko, Sweden - III_Palsa_N1_2 | ecosystem: Environmental > Terrestrial > Soil > Palsa > Peat permafrost | place: Sweden...
ACTCCAGCTTGATGCGCAGGCGCAGCTCGTTCTGCGAGTCGGCGTTGCGGATCGCCTCCTCGTAGCCGATCACGCTCTTCTCGAACAGCTCGAACAGGAACTGGTCGAAGGTGAACATGCCCTGCTCATTGGAGCGGCCCATCACTTCCTTGATGCCGGCCACCTCGCCCTTGAAAATCAGGTCGGAGACCAGCGGCGAGTTGATCATGATCTCCATCGCCGCCGCGCGGCCGCCGTTCTCGCGCCGCACCAGGCGCTGCGAGATGATGGCGCGCAGGTTCAGCGACAGGTCCATCAGCACCTGTTCGCGCTTCTCGTCGGGGAAGAAGTTGATGATGCGATCCAGCGCCTGGTTGGCGCTGTTGGCGTGCAGCGTGGACAACACCAGATGGCCGGTTTCGGAGAACTGCACCGCGTATTCCATGGTTTCGCGGGTGCGGATTTCACCGATCTGGATCACGTCCGGCGCCTGGCGCAGCGTGTTCTTCAGGGCGTTTTCCCAGGAATGCGTGTCGGCGCCCACCTCGCGCTGCGTCACCAGGCAGCCCAGATGCGGATGCACGTATTCCACCGGGTCCTCGATGGTGATGATGTGGCCGCGCGAATTGGCGTTGCGATAGCCCAGCATCGCCGCCAGCGAGGTGCTCTTGCCCGAGCCCGTGGCGCCGACCAGCAGCACCAGGCCGCGCTTGGACATGACGATCTGCTTCAACTGCTCCGGCAGCTGCAGCTGCTCGAAGGTGGGGATTTCAGTGGTGATGGTGCGCAGCACCGCGCCCACCTGCCCCATCTGCACGAAGACGCTGACGCGGAAGCGGCCGATGCCCGGCGGGGCGATGGCGAAGTTGCATTCGTTGGTGGATTCGAACTCCTTGATCTGGCGGTCGCTCATCAGCGCGCGCACCAGCAGGGCCGAGTTCTCGCCGGTCAGCGGCTTGTCCATCACCGGCGTCACCTGCCCGTCGAGCTTCATCGCCGGCGGAAAGCCCGCCGTGATGAACAGGTCCGAACCTCCCTTCTGCTTCATCACTGTCAGCAACTGCTGGATCAGTTTTATAGCCTGGTCGCGTTCCATGCCCCACTCCCCACTGCTGGTTGGTGCCTATGCCCGCATGCGCCCACTGTCAGCTGGCGCTCGATGCGTAAGCGGCGAAATCGTTCTTGTTTTCGGCCTTGCCGCGCGCTTCGTTCACATCCACCAGGCCGCGCTTGACCAGGTCCTTGAGGCACTGGTCCAGGGTCTGCATGCCATCCTTGGCGCTGGTCTGGATGGTGGAATACATCTGCGCGATCTTGTTTTCCTTGATCAGCGCGCGCACCGCCGGCGTGCCGATGAGGATTTCATGGGCCGCGATGCGGCCGCCGCCGCGGCGCTTCATCAGGGTCTGGGCGATGACCGCACGCAGGCCGGTGGAGAGCATGGCACGGACCATGTCCTTCTCCGCCGCCGGGAACACGTCGACCACGCGGTCGATGGTCTTGGAGGCGGAGGTGGTGTGCAGGGTGCCGAACACCAGATGCCCGGTTTCCGCGGCGGTCAGCGCCAGACGGATGGTCTCCAGATCGCGCATTTCGCCGACCAGGATGGTGTCCGGATCTTCGCGCAGCGCCGAGCGCAGCGCCTCGGAGAAGCCCAGGGTGTCGCGGTGCACCTCGCGCTGGTTGATCAGGCACTTCTTCGACTGGTGCACGAACTCGATCGGATCCTCGATGGTGAGGATGTGGCCGAAATCGTTCTCGTTGATGTAATTGATGATCGCCGCCAGGGTGGTGGACTTGCCCGAGCCGGTCGGGCCGGTCACCAGCACCAGGCCGCGCGGGGTTTCGGCGATGTCCTTGAAGATCGACGGCGCCTTCAGATCCTCCAGCGACAGCACCTTGCTCGGAATGGTGCGGAACACCGCGCCGGAGCCGCGCGCATGGGTGAAGGCGTTGACGCGGAAGCGCGCCAGGCCGGGGATTTCAAAGGAGAAATCGGTCTCGTAGAACTCGTCGTAAGCCTTGCGCTGGCGATCGTTCATGATGTCGTAAATCATGTCGTGCACCTGCTTGTGCTCCAGCGGCGGCAGGTTGATGCGCTTGAGATCGCCATCGACGCGGATCATCGGCTCCACCCCGGCGGACAGGTGCAGGTCGGATGCGCCCTGTTTCACGCTGAATGTCAGTAGCTGTGCAATATCCACGACGCCAGAACTCCCTTTTTGGGCCCGCAAGACAGGCCCGAAGAATTGATGCAAGCTCCCCTATCCGATGAACTTATCGGCAAACCCGCCGGACGGCAAGCGTTCGCCCATAAACTAAGCAAATGAACGAGATAGCCGACAATCTGGCAGGTGTGCTGCAACGCGTGCAAAGTGCATGCGCGCGCGCCGGTCGGGCGCCGGATGCGGTGCGGCTGATTGCCGTTTCCAAAACCTTCCCCGCCACCGCCGTGCGGGCCGCGGCCGCGGCCGGACAGCGTCGCTTCGGCGAAAACTACCTGCAGGAAGCGCTGGTCAAGATCGAGGCCCTGGACGACCCTGCGCTGGAATGGCATTTCATCGGCCCGATCCAGAGCAACAAGACCCGCGAGATCGCCAGTCATTTTTCCTGGGTGCACGGGGTAGAGCGGCTGCGCATCATCGAGCGCCTGTCGGCGCAGCGGCCGCAGGACTTGCCGGCGCTGAATGTCTGCGTGCAGGTCAATGTCTCCGGCGAAGCCAGCAAGTCCGGCTGCGCCCTGGAGCAGGCACCGGAACTGTGCGCCGCCATCGCCGCCCTGCCCCGGCTGCGCCTGCGTGGCCTGATGGCCATCCCCGAGGCGGCGGAAGATGCCGAAGCGGCCCGCCCCGCCTTCCGCCAGCTGCGCACCCTGTTCGAGCGCGTCCGGGCCGGCGGGGCGGTCAAGCCGGCTGACTTCGACACCCTCTCCATGGGCATGTCCGGCGACTTTGAAGTGGCCATCGAGGAAGGGGCCACGCTGGTGCGGGTCGGCAGCGCAATTTTCGGACATAGAACGTAGGGTGGGTGGAGCGAAGCGTAACCCACCATTTTCGCGCCTCGGTGGGTTACGCTTCGCTCCACCCGCCCACCATACCGCCTCCATGTCCCAGGACGCCGCCAAGAAAGCCGCCGCCGAAGCCGCCCTCAAATACGTCGAGCCGGGAGAAATCCTCGGCGTCGGCACCGGCTCCACCGTCAACTTCTTCATCGACGCCCTGGCGCAAATGCGGCACGACATTCCCGGCGCCGCCTCTTCTTCCGAAGCCAGCAGCGCCCGCCTCAAGGCCGCCGGCATCCCGGTGCTGGACTTGAACAACGCCGGCACCCTGTCGATCTACGTCGACGGCGCCGACGAGGCCGACCACCACCTGCACTTGATCAAGGGCGGCGGCGCCGCCCTCACCCGCGAAAAGATCGTCGCCGCCGCCAGCCGCAAGTTCATCTGCATCGCCGACGAATCCAAGCTGGTTCAGGTGCTGGGCAAGTTCCCCCTGCCGGTGGAAGTGATTCCGATGGCGCGCTCCTACGTGGCGCGCGAGTTGGTCAAGCTCGGCGGCATGCCGAGCTGGCGCGAGAAGGTGGTCACCGACAACGGCAATGTGATTCTCGACGTCGCCGGGCTGTCGATCACCGATCCGGTCAAGCTGGAAACCGAGATCGGGCTGATCGCCGGCGTGGTTACCGTGGGGCTGTTCGCGCGGCGGCCGGCGGATGTGCTGCTGCTCGGATCGCCGGCCGGCGTGCGGGAACTGAAAGCCGTCTAGGCAGACACCGACCGGGGGGCGGACCGGGCTGACTCAGGCCGGCCGGTGGCAAACCGCCTCGACGTTGTGGCCGTCGGGATCGAGCACGAAGGCGCCGTAATAATCCGGATGGTAATGGGCGCGCAGCCCGGGCGCCCCGTTGTCGCGGCCTCCGGCAGCCAGCGCGGCACGGTGGAACGCGTCCACGGCGGCGCGATCGGCGGCGACGAAGGCGACGTGCAAAGCGCCCCGCAGAATGCCGTCGGCATTGTCCCCGATCCAGAAATAGGGCTTGCCATCCTCGCCGAAGCCGACATGGCCGCTGCCGCCGGTCTGCTCCGCGCTCAGCTCGAGGATCTTGACTATGCCCAGGGGCGCCAGCGCCTTCTCATAGAAGGTCTTGGAACGCTTCAGCTCCGCGACGGAAAAACCGATGTGGTCGAGCATGCCGGACTCCACGGTGGAATGTTGTCCGGCATGGTAGCGCTGCCGTGGGCACAAGAAAAAAAGCCGGGCCTGATCAGGCCCGGCTTTCTTACGCGACAGCCGGCAATGAACATCCTTGGCCGCTAGTTGGCCGGCACGTCGTGGCAATGCTCGGCATACGCGACCCGCGTATCCTGATCCTTGCCGATCTCATGGCCGGCCACGGCGCCGCCGACGGCGCCGGCCGCGGTCATCGCGGTGTTGCCCTTGCCCTTGCCGAACTGGTTGCCGAGCAGGCCGCCCGCCGCGCCGCCGATCGCGGTGCCGGCGATGCCGCCCGTGCCCCACTCCTGCTTGCGCTCCACGCGCTGCTCGCTGCACACGACCTTGGACGCCGGGGCGGCGGCCTGCTGCGGATTGGGGTTGCCGGACTGGGAACAACCAGCAAAAAGGACCGCGGCGAGCGCCGCGCTGATGGCACTATGTTTCATGGCAAGCTCCGTTTGGTTTTGCGTCCCTTCCATGGGATACGCGACGGGACCAGCTTAGGGAGCCGGGCCTGAATCAGGCCTGAATACCGGAATTTTCCCCAATAAAAACAAAATCTTGTATTTTCATCGCACGCACAAAAGCCCCACCGCGATGCCGCGGCGGAACGAAATCAGGCTGCCTGCAGGAAATGTGAATCCGCCGGCCTGAGCGGGCCTGGGCGCGGATTCCGCCGGCGCGGCTGCGTATCGGGACGCAGCCGACATCCGCGGTGATGCCGAAGCGGCGCCGCGTCCCCGCTGAGGACGCGGCGCGGCAACAGCTTTAGCGGCGACCGCCGCGGGCGCCGCCCTTCAGGTCTTTCTTTTCTTCGTTGACGCGCAGCAGGTTGCCGCGCAGGTCCTTGCCGTTGAGGCCGGCGATGGCGGCACGCGCCTCGTGGCCTTCCATTTCGATGAAGCCGAAGCCGCGGCATTTGCCGGAGAACACGTCGTGGGCCAGCTTGATCGAGCGCACGCGACCGTGAGCCGAGAACAGCTCGGTGATCTCCTTCTCGGTGGCGTCGGACGGCAGATTGCCGGCATAAATTTTCAGCATAAGTGGCTCCTTGGTGGACGTCCTGTCCAAGCTCCGGTCATCCATGACCGGATGGTAAAAAACAAAAGTTTTAGTGCACCTTGCGCGACTTGCCGGCACGACGCTCGGCATCGCGCGACGGACGCGCATTGGCGCCGTGGCCGAAGCCGCCGCCGCGGCGCGGCGGGTTGGGACGGGCGTTGCGCTGCGGCAGGTTCTCCGGCAGCTTCACCGCGGCGTGACGGGCGGTTTCTTCCGCCGTCGGCGGCGAGCCCGGCTCGAAGCCCGGCACCATCGACGAGGGAATTTCCTTGCGCAGCAGCTTCTGGATGTCCTTCAGCTCCTGGCGCTCGTCCGAGCTGACCAGGGAGATGGCCTCGCCCGAGGTGCCGGCACGGCCGGTACGGCCGATGCGGTGCACGTAATCCTCCGGCACGTTGGGCAGCTCGTGGTTGACCACGTGCGGCAGCTGGTCGATGTCGATGCCGCGCGCGGCGATGTCGGTGGCCACCAGCACGCGCACCTTGCCGGCCTTGAAATCGGCCAGCGACTTGGTGCGCGCGTTCTGCGACTTGTTGCCGTGGATGGCGCCGGTGCTGATGCCGTGGCGCGCAAGCTGTTCGGCCAGGCGGTTGGCGCCGTGCTTGGTGCGGGTGAAGACCAGCACCTGCTTCCAGTCGCCTTCCTTCACCAGGTGCGCCAGCAGGCCGGTCTTGCGCGACTTGTCGACCGGGTGCACGCGCTGCGCCACCAGTTCGGCGGCGGTGTTGCGCGGCGCCACGTCCACGGTGGCCGGGTTGTGCAGCAGGCCTTCGGCCAGGCCGCGGATTTCCGGGTTGAAGGTGGCCGAGAACAGCAGGTTCTGGCGCTTCTTCGGCAGCACCTGGATGACGCGGCGGATATCGCGGATGAAGCCCATGTCGAGCATGCGGTCGGCTTCGTCCAGCACCAGCGTCTCGACGTTGGACAGGTTGACCGTGCGCTGCTGCAGATGGTCGAGCAGGCGGCCCGGGGTGGCGACGACGATCTCGACGCCGCGGCGCAGCAGGTCGATCTGCGGGTTGATGCCGACGCCGCCGAAGATCACGGCGGTGCGCAGCTTGAGATGCTTGCCGTAGGTGCGGACCGACTCGGCCACCTGGGCGGCGAGCTCGCGCGTCGGCACCAGCACCAGCACGCGGGGGCCGGGGGCGCCGTTGGTGACGGTGATCAGCTTCTGCAGGATCGGCAGGGTGAAAGCGGCGGTCTTGCCGGTGCCGGTCTGGGCGGCGGCGAGCAGGTCGCGCCCCTCCAGCACCAGCGGAATGGCCTGTTTCTGGATCGGCGTGGGCTCGGTATAGCCCTCGTCGGCAATGGCACGCAGCAACTCGGGCGCGAGGCCCAGTTCGGAAAACGACATCTTGATGACTCCTGAAGCCGCCACACCGCGCAAACAAGCGCAGAACCGGTTCAGGCAGTGATGATTGAGGTTGGCGGAAGTTTCCACACCCTGAGGTGGGGGACATCGCCGGGTTTGTCGGGAAATCGGGAGACGATTTCTGGGGCGCAACCGGAGCGCCACTTCAAACTGGGCGCTATCTTACAACATTGCGCGGATTCACGCTCGTGTCAGCTGCCAGGAGTTATGCTGAGCCCCCTTATAACCGCAAAGGATGCGCCGATGAGCAAGATCCGCACGCTGGGCCTGTTGCTGACCGCCACGCTGGCCGTGGCCGCCTGTTCGCAGAAGTCCGCCGACCAGGCCGCTCCGGCGGCTGACGCGGCACCCGCCGCCCCGGCCACCCCGCCTCCCGCGCCGACCGCACCGACCCTGAGCGGTGTGGCACGGCAGAAGGCGCCGGACGGCACCGCCGTCACCTTCGTCGGCATCAAGAGCGGCGACACCGTGGTCAGCCCGTTCAAGGTCGGCTTCGCCGTCACCGGTGCCAAGATCGCTCCGGCCGGCACCACCGATCCGGGCACCGGCCACTTCCATCTGATCATCGATTCCGCTCTGCCGCCGCAGGATGCGCCGCTGCCCGCCAGCGCCAACGTCAAGCATTACGGCAAGGGCCAGGTCGAGGACACCCTCACCCTGCCACCGGGCCAGCACACGCTGCAGATCGAACTGGCGGACGGCCTGCACGTGCCGTTCGACCCGCCGGTGGTGTCCGACACCATTACCGTCACCGTCAAATAACCCGGCAGCCCGGTCATCGGGCTTACCATCGGGATTAGCACCAAGCCCCGGCCAAAACCGGGGCTTTTTTTCGCCCGTTTTGCACGCGGCGGCGCTTCCGCCGATACTCCCGCCACCATAATTTCGACCGTCATCCAGCCGGCATGCAGGACCTCATGCTGCGGGATGACGTCACATCGACGGAGAGAGGCAGGCATGCAAATCGAAGACAGCGTATTCATTGTTACCGGCGGCGCATCCGGCCTCGGCGCCGGCACCGTGCGCAACCTGGTCCGCCTCGGCGGCAGGGTGGTAGTCGCCGATCTCAACGAAATCGCCGGGCAGGCGCTGATCAACGAGCTGGGCGCATCGGTGCGCTTCGTCCGCACCGATGTCACCGTCGAGGCCGACGCCCAGGCGGTGGTCGCCGCCGCGGTGGAGATCTACGGCGCGGTGCATGGCCTGGTCAACTGCGCCGGCATCGCCACCGGCGAGAAAGTGCTGGGCAAGGAAGGCCCGCACGCCCTTGCCAGCTTCGCCCGTTGCCTCAACATCAACGTCGTCGGCAGCTTCAACTTCATCCGCCTCGCCGCCCAGCAGATGGCGCGGCAGACCGCCAATGAGGAAGGCGAGCGCGGCGTGCTCATCAACACCGCCTCCATCGCCGCCTATGACGGCCAGATCGGCCAGGCCGCCTATGCCGCCTCCAAAGCCGCGGTGGTCGGCATGACCCTGCCCATCGCGCGCGAGCTGGCGCGCAGCGGCATCCGCTGCGTCACCATCGCCCCCGGCCTGTTCGAGACGCCGATGATGAGCGGCCTGCCGCAGGACGTGCAGGAATCGCTGGGCCGCAGCGTGCCCTTCCCTTCGCGCCTGGGCCGCGCCACCGAGTACGCCGCGCTGGTGCAGCACGTCATCGAAAATCCGATGCTCAACGGCGAGACCATCCGCCTGGATGGCGCGCTGCGCATGGCACCGAAGTAACAGCAATGCGTGCGTAGGGCAGCCTGTGGCCGCCGTGGGTCTCGGCGGCAACGACCCGGCGGCCACAGGCCGCCCTACACCGGCTTCTTGGTAGTAATCGCACCATGACATGCCGCCCGCATGTCACGTTTGCCTTCCCTGAATCGTCTTGAGGACAAGCCGGCAACAAGCGTCGGCACCCTCACCATTAAATCAGGACGAAAACCCATGGAAGCCCGACTCGATTTAACCAAAACCGCCCCGGAAGCCTACAACGCCATGCTCGCGCTGCAAGGCACGGTCAACAAATGCGGCCTGGAGCACACCGTGCTGGAGCTGGTGAAGCTGCGCGCCTCGCAGCTCAACGGCTGTGCTTTCTGCATCGCCATGCATACGCGCGACGCACTCAGGCACGGCATCAGCCAGGAGCGCATGCATCTGCTCAACGCCTGGCGCGAAACCCCGCTGTACAACGAGCGCGAGCGCGCCGCGCTGGCCTGGACCGAGGCGCTGACCTTCATCACCCAGGGTCACGCGCCGGACGAGGTGTATCAGCAGGTACGGCAGCAGTTCAGTGAAAAGGAAGCGGCCTGGCTGACTTTCGCCATCGCCACCATCAACACCTGGAATCGGCTGGCCATCGGCATGCGCACGCCGCCGCAGCTGGACGCGGCCTGAGCGAAAGCGCGGCCGCGCTCTCAGGTCCTAATGACGCCGGCCGCCACCGCCGCCATGTGAAGCCGGCGCACTGCGCCCGCCTCCGCCGCCACCTCCGCCGTGAAAAGCGGGTGCGGCGGCACGGAAATTCTGCTGCGGTGCCGCGCGGAACTGCTGTTGCGGCGCCGGGCGATATTGCGGCTGCGGCGCGCGGTATTGCTGCACCGGCGCCCGGTATTGCTGTGCCGGTGCGCTGTAGGCGGAACGGTACTGGCCGTAGCTGGGCTGGGCCGGACGCGGCGCGCCCTGCCAGCCGCGATTCTGCGGAGCGGGCGCCTGGCCGCGCCAGCCGGGACCGCCGCCGTCGCCGAAGCTGCGCGGCGCCCCATTGGCGGCGGCGCCATTGCCGCCCGCGCGGAAGGCCGCGCCGCCAGCGGGGTTGCCGCCGCCGCGCCAGCCGCCACCGCCGCCGGGAGTGCCGCGCCAGCCGCCGCCATTCCAGCCGGGGCCATGGCCGTAGTAGTTGTTCACCACCACGCGCGGCGGCGAGAACCAAGGGTGGTAGTTGGAATAGAAGAAGCCGAAGCTGAAGAACGGCACGAATGGCACCCAGGGGCCGAAATCCACCACCGGGTAGGGCGTGTAGTAGTAGACCGGGGGCGGATAGTCATAGACCACCTGCGGCGGCGCGTCGTAGACCACCGGCGGGCTGTCCTGCACTGCCACCGGCGCGGGGTCGCTGGCCAGCGCGCCGTATTGCGTCTGGTCGTCCCAGGCGCCGTTGACCGTATCGCCGGCCGCATCGGCTACCTGGGGGACCGGCTGCGGCAACGACTGCTGTACGGCCTGCTGCGCCGCGGCGTTGTCATCGCAAGACACCTGGGCGCTGCCGGCGGCGCCGCTGGAAGCGCCGCCCACCTGCACCAGCATGCGCCGCTCGATGTGCTGGCCGGAGCTGCCGTTGGCGACGATGTCCACCGTATTGCTGCCCGGGTGCAAGCCCTTGCTCAGCGTCACGGTGGGCCAGTGCTCGTCGATGGCGTCCTGCGGCACGCCCTTGCCGTCCAGGTAGAGGCTGATCTGCGAGATCTGGAACGGCGGGTTGGCGAACTGGAAATACACGCTGGTGGCAGCCGCGGCGGCATCGCAGCCCAGGCCGGCCGGCGGCGGATTGAGGCTGGCGACGATTGGCTGGTCGGTGGCGGCGGACAGGGATTGAGCCTGGGACTGGGACTGGGCCAGGCTGGCCGGGCTGGTCGCGGCGAGCAGCGGCGCCAGCGCCAGGGCAGCCAGCAGCGCGGTGCGGGGCCGGAAGGCGGCCTTCGATGCGGACCTGGCGGGCTGGACTGACTGGGCGTTCATAAGGCCTCCTTCGGCCGATAGCAGTTTTATAGCAAAAACAAACTTGCTGCTGGCTGAATGAAACTAGTGGTTAGTGATTAGTGGTTAGTGGTCAGTGAAAAGCGGCGAAAGTGGCGCTTTTGCTTTTACTAATCACTAACCACTAATCACTGACCACTGGCGTCTTTACGGAAAATTTACGCCGGAAGGCGGATTTCGCCATGCGGCATTTCGATTTTTGCCATGGCGGCGCTCTCGATTTCCAACGGGCTGCGGCGATCTAATGCCGCAGCCGATCAACCGTCGGCGCCGCATGGGAGCATTCATGTCCGTCGGGTCCCTGTCCGCCGCGTCGCTGTTCGACGCGCAGCTGTTCGTACTGGCCGGTTCTGATTCCGGGCCGAACTCCGGCATCGCCGAGCGCTTCCTGCGCGGGCGGCTGGACGGCCTGCCGCGCAGCTACCGGGTGGCTTTCGCCGCCGCCTGCGCCGAGCGCCAGGCCGCGCGCATGCATGCGGCGATGAGCGCCGGCGACCGCGAAGAGCTGGGCATCGGCCTCGACCTGGTGTGGGAAGCGGCGCTGCACCAGGGCCTCGACCACCGCCGGCTGGCCAGCCTGCTGCGCCCCTGCGCCGAGCTGTTCCGGCACAAGACTCCGGGCGAGGCCGGCGCCGCCCGCGCCCTGCTGGCCTGCCTGGAAGCCGCGCAAACCGGCGCCTGCGAGCCGGTGGTGCGGGTCAGCCGCTACGCCGTGCATTTACTGGAGATGCAAGGCTCTGACCAGGCGCAGAGCCGCAAGGCGTTTGAGCGCTCACCCCGCTCGAACCCGCAGGTTCGCCTCGAGCGAGAACGCCAGTACCGCGACCTGGGCGAGCTGCGCAAGACCGCCGCGGCGCCCTCGGTGAACCTGGTGCGGCGGCTGCGCGACCGCGCCGCCATGGAAGCGCGCCTGCCGCTGGACGATGACACCCCGCTGTCGCAACTGCCGGACCTCACTGCCGGAATCCGCTGAGCCGCTGCCCTCGCAGCGCCGGCCGGCCGCAACCAGACCGGCCGCACGCGGCAATCCGCCGCATACCTTTCCAATTCCAAGATGAACGCCCTGCGCTATCGCTTCGCAACCCCCGATGATGCCGCCCTGCTGGCGCGCCTCAACGCGCAACTGGTCAAGGAAGGCGCCGACTTCGGTCCAACCGATCCGGCCTGGCTGGAGCAGCGTATGCGCGGCTGGCTCGACAGCGGCCACGACCGCGCGGTGCTGTTCGAGGATCGGCGCGGGCAGCTGGTTGCCTATGCGCTGTACGAGGAGCAGGCGCAGGAAATCTACCTGCGCCAGTTCCTGGTGCGGGATCTGGCACGCCACAGCGGCGTCGGCCGGCAGGCGTTCGAGCTGCTGCGCGGCAGGATCTGGAGCGCGCACAAGCGCCTGACCCTGGAAGTGCTGGCGTCGAACCGCGCCGCATACCGCTTCTGGCGTTCGCTCGGCTACCGCAATTGCGCCGTGACGCTGGAGATTCCGGCGCCGTCGGCAGCCCCTGTCCGAGCCTCTGCCTTGCCGCAGCGCTGGATGCAAAGCCTGAGCGAGCTGGCCGCGGACGCGGCACGGAAAGTCAGCCGTTTCGCCGGCATGCTGGCCCTGGTCAGCTTTGTTTCGATGCCGGTAGCCGCGGCGGCGCCGCTGGAGCTCGACCGGGTGAGCCCCGTCCCCGGGCCGCAGCGCGCTGCCGGTGGCGAAACCGGCGCCATCAGCGATGCCGAGCTGCACGCCCTGCGCTCGAGCGGCGGCCATTGCCCGGCCTCGATTTACCGCACCGCCTGGTCGGTGGCCAGGACTTATCAGATGGAGCCGGCCTGGATTGTCGCCGTGATCGAGGCCGAGTCGTCCTGCCGCTCCAACGCGGTCTCCAAGGCCGGCGCCATGGGCCTGATGCAGCTGGTGCCGGGCAGCGGCGCGCGCGATGCCTACCGCCTGGCCTATGGCCGGGACGAGCCGCCGAGCCAGGCCGTGCTGCGCGATCCGCAGTCAAATATCCGCATGGGCGTGGCCTACTTGCACGGGCTGCACCAGCATTTCATCAATATCGGCGAGGCGGAGACGCGCCTGCTGCTGGCCACCGCGTCCTACAACTGCGGCACCGACCTGTTCGACGAGCAGCTGCCTATCGCTTCCGCGCATTGGGATTCCGCCGAGGCGGGACGCTGGATCGGCAAGCATGCGCCGCGGGAGACGCGCAGCTACGTGTTGCAGGTGCAGTCCAGGGCGCTGCGCTATGCCCTGGCCATCGCCGCCGCGCACGCGCTGCCGGCGGCCGCCACCGGCGAGGCAGTGCTGGTCCCATGAACCAGGAATGCGGACATGCGGCAATGCCCGGCATGGCCGCGCTGGAAATTCTGCGCGCCATCGCCGCCGGCGAGGACCCGTTCACGGGCTGCCGTGCCAGCGGCGATTTCGGGAAATGCCTGCAAACGCTGGCCGAGTTGCGGCGGGGTGGACTGATCGACCGCTCGCAGCGGCTGACCGAGGCCGGGCGCGCGGCACTGGCGGCCGGCGGCATCAACAACCCGTAGCGCAGATCCTGGTCATTGTCATCCTGAGCGCAGCGAAGGGTGAACCACTCCGTTTAGCGAGCGCAGCTCGCTGGAGTGGTGAACGCCCGGCCATGGATGGCCGGGCCGGGCCCTCAGATATGTGCGAGGTCTCGCCAAGGATGGCAGTGAACGCCAGCCTGCAAGACGAGATCCTTCGCTGCGCTCAGGATGACAAATAAAAACAGGATCGCCGCACCAATAACATGCAAATCCCGCTTTCTTTATACGTTTTTTATTCCACCCCACCCGGTCCGCTCTCGAATTCCTACGGGCATCCGGCGCCTAATAGCCGCGCTGGCAAACCCCGGTTTGTGCAGCCTCGGGCTACCGTCCGTAGTGACAACCAACGGAGTCTTACTCACATGACCATCTTGCTGCTCGCACTCGGTGTAGGCCTGTTCGGCGCCCTCGCCGGCTACGTGATTTTCTGCGACCGCGTCTGACCGCGGCGTACACGCTCCTTGAAGGACACACCATGACTTTCGACTACGTCCTCGGCGGACTCGCCGTGGTTTTCATGCTGGGTTATCTGACCTACGCCCTGATCCGCCCGGAAAAATTCTGAGCATCCCATCATGACCATCAACGGCTGGGTACAGATCCTCATCTACTTCGCACTGCTCACGGTGCTGACGCGCCCGCTGGGCGGCTACATGTACCGCGTGTTCGAGGGGCAGAGCACCTGGCTCGGCCGCGTGCTCGGGCCGCTGGAGCGCGGCTTCTACAAGCTGGCCGGCGTCGACGCCAAGGCCGAGCAACACTGGACCAGCTATGCGCTGGCCATGCTGGTGTTCAACCTGGTGTGCTTCGTCACGCTGTTCTTCCTGCAGCTGTGGCAGAACCATCTGCCGCTGAACCCGCAGGGCATGTCCGGCCTGACGCCGGACCTGGCCTTCAACACGGCGATCTCCTTCGTCACCAACACCAACTGGCAGGCTTATGGCGGCGAGTCCACCATGAGCTACCTGACGCAGATGCTCGGCCTGACGGTGCACAACTTCGTCTCCGCCGCCACCGGCATCGCCCTGGCCATGGCCCTGGTGCGCGGCTTCGCCCGCCGCTCGACCAAGACCCTGGGCAACTTCTGGGTCGATCTGACGCGCTGCACCCTGTATGTGCTGCTGCCGATCTCGATCGTCGCCGCGCTGTTCCTGATCTGGCAGGGCATGCCGCAGAACCTGTCGGCCTATACTGACGTGACGACGCTGGAAGGCGCCAAGCAGACCATCGCGCAGGGCCCGGTGGCCTCGCAGATCGCCATCAAGATGCTCGGCACCAACGGCGGCGGCTTCTTCAACGCCAATGCGGCGCACCCGTTCGAGAACCCCACGGCCCTCTCCGACTTCGCGCAGATCATCCTGATCTTCCTGATTCCGGCGGCGCTGACCAATGTGTTCGGCCGCATGGTGAAGAGCCAGCTGCAGGGCTGGGCCATCTACTCGGCCATGGCGGTGCTGTTCTTCGCCGGCGTCACCGCCTGCTACTGGGCGGAAAGCCAGGGCAATCCGCAGTTCGCCGCGCTGGGCATCGACCAGCAGGCGAGCAGCCTGCAGGCCGGCGGCAACATGGAGGGCAAGGAAGCGCGCTTCGGCATCGCCCGCAGCACGCTGTTCGCCACCGTCACCACCGACGCCTCCTGCGGCGCGGTCAACAGCATGCATGACAGCTATACGCCGCTGGGCGGCATGATCCCGCTGATCAACATCCAGCTGGGCGAGGTGATCTTCGGCGGCGTGGGCGCCGGCCTCTACGGCATGCTGCTCTACGCCATCATCGCGGTGTTCATCGCCGGCCTTATGGTGGGCAGGACGCCGGAGTACCTGGGCAAGAAGATCGAGGCCAAGGAAGTGAAGATGACGATGCTCGCCATCCTCTGCCTGCCGCTGTCGATTCTCGGCTTCACCGCCCTGGCTTCGGTGGTGCCGCAGGGCCTCGCCGGACTGGCGAACAACGGCCCGCACGGCTTCTCCGAGCTGCTCTATGCCTATACCTCGGCCACCGGCAACAACGGCAGCGCCTTCGCCGGCCTCAGCGCCAATACGAAGTTCTTCAACATCACCCTGGCGCTGGCCATGATGATCGGCCGCTTCGCCCTGATCGTGCCGATGCTGGCAGTGGCCGGCTCGCTGGCGGCGAAGAAGTACACGCCGCCTTCCGCCGGCACCTTCCCCACCAACGGCGGCCTGTTCATCGCGCTGCTGGTCGGCGTGGTGCTGATCGTCGGCGGCCTGACCTATTTCCCCGCGCTGGCCCTGGGCCCGGTCGTCGAGCATTTCTCGATGACCGCTGGAAATTTGTATTAAGGAATCCCGCCTCCAATGACTACTCAAAAAGCCGCTCCCGCCATGTTCGACCGCGCCCTGGTCGGCCCGGCGATCAAGGATTCCTTCCGCAAGCTGGACCCGCGCTCGCTGGCGCGCAACCCGGTGATCTTCATCACCGCCCTGGTGTCGCTGCTGGCGACGGTGCTGTTCCTGCGCAGCCTGTTCAGCGGCGGCCAGCACCTGCTGTTCTCGGCCCAGGTGATCGTGTGGCTGTGGTTCACGGTGCTGTTCGCCAACTTCGCCGAGGCCATCGCCGAAGGCCGCGGCAAGGCGCAGGCGGCGAGCTTGCGCAAGACCAAGACCGAGACGGTAGCCAAGAAGCTGAAGTCCTCGGATGCCAAGGCGGTCAGCAAGGACTATGCACAGGTACCGGCGCCGCAGCTCAAGCCGGGTGACCTGGTGCTGGTCGAGACCAATGACATCATCCCCGGCGATGGCGAGGTGGTGCAGGGCGTGGCCACGGTGGACGAGTCGGCCATCACCGGCGAATCGGCCCCGGTGATCCGCGAGTCCGGCGGCGACCGCTCCGCCGTCACCGGCGGCACCCGCGTGCTATCCGACCAGATCGTGGTGCGCATCACCGCCGCTTCCGGCTCCAGCTTCATCGACCGCATGATCGCCCTGGTGGAAGGCGCCTCGCGGCAGAAGACGCCGAACGAGATCGCGCTCAACATCCTGCTGGCCGGCATGTCGCTGATCTTCGTCTTCGCCGTCGCCACCATCCCGAGCTTCGCCACCTATGCCGGCGGCAGCATCAGCGTCATCGTGCTGGTGGCGCTGTTCGTCACCCTGATCCCCACCACCATCGGCGCCCTGCTTTCCGCCATCGGCATCGCCGGCATGAACCGCCTGGTGCGCTTCAACGTGCTGGCCATGTCCGGCCGCGCGGTGGAAGCCGCCGGCGACGTCGATACCCTGCTGCTGGACAAGACCGGCACCATCACCCTGGGCAATCGCCAGGCGGCCGAGTTCATCCCGCTGCAGAACGTCACCGACAAGGAGCTGGCCGACGCCGCCCAGCTCGCCAGCCTTTCCGACGAAACGCCGGAAGGCCGCTCGGTGGTGGTGCTGGCCAAGGAGAAGTACGGCCTGCGCGGCCGCGAAGTGGCCGGGCTGAATGCACACTTCATCGCCTTCTCGGCGCAGACCCGCATGTCCGGCGTGGACCTGGACGGCCATGTCATCCGCAAGGGCGCGGTGGAAGCCATCGTCAACTACGTGCAGAGCAACGGCGGCGACGGCCCGCATGGCGTGCAGTTCGACAGCATCGCGCAGCGCGCCGTGCTGAAGGAGCTGAAGGACGCGGCGGACAAGATCTCCCGCGCCGGCGGCACGCCGCTGGCGGTGGCCAAGGACGGCCGCGTGCTCGGCCTCATCTACCTCAAGGACATCGTCAAGGGCGGCATCCGCGAGCGCTTCGCCGAGCTGCGCCGCATGGGCATCCGCACCGTGATGATCACCGGCGACAACCCGCTCACCGCGGCGGCCATCGCCGCAGAGGCCGGTGTCGACGACTTCCTGGCCCAGGCCACGCCGGAGGACAAGCTGGCGCTGATCCGCAAGGAGCAGGCCGAGGGCAAGCTGGTGGCGATGTGCGGCGACGGCACCAACGACGCTCCGGCGCTGGCCCAGGCCGACGTGGGCGTGGCGATGCAGACCGGCACGGTGGCGGCACGCGAGGCCGGCAATATGGTCGACCTCGACTCCGACCCGACCAAGCTGATCGAGATCGTCGGCATCGGCAAGCAACTGCTGATGACGCGCGGCGCGCTCACCACGTTTTCCATCAGCAACGACGTGGCCAAGTATTTCGCCATCATCCCGGCGATGTTCGCGGCGATCTATCCGCCGCTGAACAAGCTCAACGTGATGCACCTGGCCACGCCGCAGAGCGCGATCCTCTCGGCCATCATCTTCAATGCGCTGATCATCATCGCCCTGATCCCGCTGGCGCTGCGCGGCGTCAAGTACCGCCCCATCGGCGCCGGCCCGCTGCTGACCCGCAACCTGCTGGTCTACGGCCTCGGCGGCATCATCGTGCCCTTCATCGGCATCAAGGCCATCGACCTGTTCGTCAGCAGCGTCGGCCTGGCTTAAGGAGACTCTCATGCTCAACCATTTCCGCCCCGCCATCGTCCTGTTCGTGCTGTTCACCGCGCTGACCGGCGTGGCCTACCCGCTGGCCATGACCGGCATCGCGCAGAAGCTGTTCCCTCACCAGGCCAACGGCAGCCTGATCGAGCAGAACGGCAAGGTGATCGGCTCCAGCCTGATCGGCCAGAATTTCACCGCCGCGCAGTATTTCCACGGCCGCCCCTCGGCCACCACCGATACCGATCCGAACGACTCCACCAAGACCGTGCCGGCGCCCTACAACGCCGCCAATTCTTCCGGCTCCAATGCGGGGCCAACGGCGAAGTCGCTAATCGACCGCGTCAAGGACGATACCGCCAAGCTCAAGGCCGAGAACCCCAATGCCCCGGTGCCGGTGGACCTGGTCACCACCTCGGGCAGCGGCCTCGACCCGCACATCTCCCCCGCCGCCGCCGAGTTCCAGGTCCCCCGCGTGGCCAAGGCGCGCGGCCTGCAGGAAGAGGCGGTGCGTCAGCTGGTGGCCGAGCACACTGAGGGCCGCACGCTCGGCTTCCTCGGCGAGCCGGTGGTCAACGTGCTGGCGCTGAACCTGGCGCTGGACGCGCAGGCGCCGCTGAAAGCCGCGCCGGCCGCCGCCGACGCCGGGCACTGAGATGCGCGTCGTCGTGGTTCCCGCGGAACGGCCCGCCGCGCGCGGCTTCCGCTGGTCGCCGCTGAAAGTGCTGCTGATCGCCTGCGCCTACGCCGCGCCCTTCGCCCTGCTGTGCCTCAAGCTGCATGCGGAAATGCAGCAGGGCACGCTGTCGCTGGACAGCGGCGCGGTGCTGATGCGCTTCGTCGTGGTGGGCCTGTTCGCCCTGCTGTTGAGCCGCTGGTGCATGCATTGGATGAAGGGCGGGCGCTAGGCGCCTGCCCTGCCTGGCCAGGCGCGGTCGGGAGCAGCCGATTCATCGCGTAACCGCATTGCGGATCGTGTGGCGAAATAAATCACTCCGACTCCTTTAATTCGCCTTTTTCACCAGCAACCATTCCCCACCCGCACAAACGCTAACACCTCTATCGTCGACTCAAGCTGGCTTGGACCACTTCTCTACAGCATTTTCTAATGTTTATTAATTTAAGTTGCGCCTAACAACGGCAACAGAGAATAGTCCAATGCTGCAAATTGCCAACACTAGGCGTATGCCGGCAGTTGCCTCCATATAGGCTGTTATTCCATCAACAAATTGTCGCGAGCAAGAGCCAAAAGTTGCCGCTGAACCGGCTGCATCCCTAGCCACACTTTGAAATGGAAATATTAGTGTGCCAAGCATAGTGAGCAACACAAGCGAGCAACATACAACCCTCAGCCATCGATGGTTCGATAGGACAGCCGTAATGCTGAGAGTAACGACTACGCCTAATACTATAAGCACACTCACTTGTTACACCCACATGGAACAATAGGACCTGCTCCATTAATTTCATTCATTGCTCGATTATAACCGGCATCGATATACGGGACACTGTCCTGATCAAAGTTGAAATTTGATATATCCAGCAAATTGAATAGGAGCCCACCAGCTCTAACTCCCAAATAGCCACCAACACCAAAATAGCCGCCGCCATATCCTGCCAGATAATTCCCAAATTGCCCTGCATTATATGTTTGCCCCCCTGTCGTGAATGTGTCATTTGGTTGGTTAAGCTTAAAGTCAAAATATCCGGGGTTACCATGGTTTCCGATGGCATTTCCCAACTTGTTCCAGCCTTGCATATCATTGCGCTCTTGGTCTAGATAGCCTTGAGTTTCACACTCCGAATAGTTTTTCAGTCCTAAGGGATCAACATAACTGATCGGATTCCCGCCTACGTAAGAGTAGATATTCGGACCTCCTGAATACTCGATTGGATCTTCGGAAATAAATCTCTTGAAATTTTGGCTGTAATACCGCGCTCTGTAATACAACAACCCCGACCCATCATTCTCACGACCTGCGAATTGCAAATCATTAGTTGAGGTAACGCCACTAGCAGCAGTCTCACCATAGGGCTCATATTGGTAGTTCGTTTGGATCGCGCCAGTTGAGCCAGTCAATGCCACCTTCGAACCATCAGCATCCGCCAAGTAACTGTAGGTTGATCCGCCAGCGGTTCTGGAGAGGGCCGAGTCAATACCTGATGAATTGAGATAGCTGGCAGTTAATGTTCCCCCAACAACTTCTTGGATCTTGTTATACCCATCATAGACATACGTTGTCACAGTATTGCTGAGCTTGCTACCAACAGTCTTGCTTGCACGACGTCCAAACGGCTCATAAGCAAACGCATAGGTCTGCGTTTTGATGAGTGAACCCGTTTCCATTTCTGTCAAACGATTCATCGCATCAAATATATAAGTATTGGTGCCGTCCGAAGTCAGATTGCCATTTTTGTCGTACGTAAAGCTTGTCAATCCGAACATCGTCAACTGATTATCAGCGAATGTAGGGCGCAATAAGCGAAGCGCATTGCGCCGAATGAAGGGCCGCTAATCCGGCGCAATGCGCTTCGCTTACTGCGCCCTACTTGCTGGGTTTCAGTATTGGAGCCCACGGAGTCTTGCATTCCTCGAAGTGCCACTTTAGTGTCACTCAATGCGCACTGAACTGATTACTACCCTGAAGCGTCAGGCAACTAAACTTCTGTCTGAAGTGGAGCGGAGCAGGGAGCCGATTTTGATCACTCAGCATGGACTCCCAAGTGCCTATCTTGTTGATGTTGAGACGTATGAAACGCTGCAATGGCGGATGAGCCTGCTTGACGGTATTGCTCGCGGCGAGTAGGCGGTTTAAGACGGGCGCACTGTCTCTCACGCTCAGGCGCAACAGCGCATGATGCGATGGTTGAGATAATCTAGACCGAGTCAGCACCGGACGATTTGGATGCCATCGATGACTACATCGGGCTGGACAGTCCTTCATTCGGCGCAATGCGCTTCGCTTATTGCGCCCTACTCACCGCCCCCTTTTTCTGGCATGCCAAGCGAGCCGCGCTTCCGGACGGCCGTCTCCCCGTATCGAAGCTGAATTCGAAAATGGAATTCTTCCGCAACCTAAGCAAGAAACGACGCGATTACGTCGCCTTTCTCGATTTCGTCGAGGAATCCGAGAACGCCCTGCGCGAGCTTGACGCGTCCAACGATGCAGTCTGGGGTTTCAGGAGCGCAGTCCGCTCGCACGGCCCGCAACCGGGGATGCTCGGGTTTTCATGCCTGGATGGACGCCGCGTCACGGCACGCGCTCAGGTCGTGGGCACATTGAATACGGCGACAGGCGCTTGGCAATGGGCCTGGGACAGCTCGTCCATCGACCGGACCTTGACCGTCGCCGCCGGCAAGACCCGGGAATTCGGGGTGGAGAAACGCATGGAGCGGCTCACCACTCCGCGCTTTGCCGCAACCCTGATCGAAGCCTGGGGCTATTGTGCCGTCGCCTGTGCGCTCGCCGGGGCGCAGGGCGCCTTCACCGAAGCTTCCGGCCCGGGGCTCATATTCTTCATCTTCGACGAAATCGTGATTACAAACGCCCTGCGGGATGCAGCGGCCGGCAGCGTTGAATCGTCATCGGGCAGTCTCCAGGACTTTCCCCAATCCGGCATGTGACTGCCTCGTGGACTCTGCGGTACGCTAGAAGCAGGGGTGGCGCATAAGGCAGTCGAGGCAGTGAGCAGCCCGCGTGCGTCATGACAGCGTTCAATCAGGATTCAGGGGGATTCCGATGTCGTTCCTGCAAGCTGCGGGTCTGGCGGTGCGCTTGTTCTCGTTGTGGATTTTTCTCTATTCGTTCCAGGCCCTGATGGTGGCGTACACGCTCACCGGCCGCGCCCAGGCCGGGACGGTTACGCCGTTGCATGCCCTGGTATTGCTGACGCCCGGCGTCGTTGCCCTGGCGCTCGGCATCCTGCTCTGGCGCTTCCCGCTGGCGGTGGCGCGACTGCTGGTGCCGAGGACTTCCGACACGGCCACCACCATCACCTTGCAGGAAGCGTGGCAGCTGGGCAGCGTCATGGTGGGTTTGCTGGTGCTGGCCCATGCGGGGCCGCTGTTGCTGCGGGCCCTCGCCTTTGCCTATTACAGCGCCGGGCACGATTTCGGTGGGCCGTTGCCGGAGCAGCGGGCAACGCTGGTTGAGGCGGCGACGAAGACCCTGTTCGGCCTGTTTCTGGTGTTCGGCAATCGCGTGATCTACCGGCGCTTCGGTGCGGCTGGCTGAAGCCGGGAGCGGTCAATCCGCTTTTTTGAAATCGCCCATGCGCCGATGCAGGGGCGCCGCCATGGCGTCCCTGCCCTCTACCAGGTGAACGTGGTCCAGGTGCCGACGTAATCGACATTGCCGCCGCCCGCGGCCTTGACGGAGTCGCTGGCGAACAGGTGCACATAGGACAGGGTGCAGACGAGGTGGCGGCCGGCTTTCCACTCCAGCGCGGTTTCGGCGGTGTTGCCGATGTAGCGCGAGCCCGCCGCGGGCTTCAGCTCGATATTGCCGGGCGGCGCATAGACGCCGTCCTTGATGCTCTGGCGCCACAGCAGGTCGGTGGCGACGGTGGCGGTGAGCGATTGCAGCGGCACCAGCTGCAACGAGGGATGCAGGTCGGCGACATTGGTCGGGCGGATGATGCTGGCGTCGTTGAAGTAGCCGGACTTGAAGTACAGCGGATTGAAGCCGCCGAAGCGTCCGTTCGGAGCGCCGGAATCGCCGCTGGCGATGTCCGCCTTGAAGCCCAGGCGCGGCCGCCAGGGCGTCGCCGCGAAGGTATAGCCGGTATCCGTAGCCATGGTCCAGGCGAGGATCTCGCGCTGGGCGAACTTGCCGATCTGCAACACCGGCTCCCAGTCGTAATCCCAGCCGCCGGCGCGGCCGAACCAGCGCGAGCCGAAGCTGTGGCGCAGCTCGGTGCCGGCGCCGCTGGTGTAACGGGCGGCGACGTTGCGATAACCGAGGTAATACAGGTCCATGCTGGCCGGCAGGCCCCAGCCCAGCGGCGTGGTGCTGTAGATACCCCAGAAAGCCTGGCCGCCGTTCTCGGTGTCGAGGTGATACTTGTTCTCCATGCCCGGATGGGTGACGAAGGCGTAGATGCGCGCCGGCCCTGCCCCGCCGATCAGTTGCACGCCGTCGAACTTGAACGGGATGTTGGGCGCGGCGCGGGTGGCGATCAGCCGTCCCGAGCCGTAGCTCATTTCGAAACGGCCGACGCGCGTGGTCAGGCGCGGGCCCTGCGGCGAGGGATCACCCAGGATGTAGTCGACGAAGCCCTGCTGGATGTCGAGCGGATTCTGGTCGACCGGCGGCGCGGTCTGCTGCTGCCCGAACTGCAGGCCGGAGATGCCCTGAGTGAAAAAGCGCAGGCGCTGGTTGACATGCAGGTCCGCATCCAGGGTGACGCGCTGCAGCAGGTAGGACTGGCTGGCCGGCGCCGGCCCGGTGCCGAGCCCGGCGTTGTGGTAGTTCTCGTAGCGCTCGCGCAGCTCGCCGCCCAGGCTCAGGTAGCTTTGCTGGTCGCCGCTGTTGAGCGGGATGTATT
>Ga0302310_10001151_pt1 | contig 22874 bp, 20 predicted proteins | sample III_Palsa_N1_2_FD_200451 | JGI IMG/M metagenome (GOLD analysis project Ga0302310, IMG submission 200451) | Peat permafrost microbial communities from Stordalen Mire near Abisko, Sweden - III_Palsa_N1_2 | ecosystem: Environmental > Terrestrial > Soil > Palsa > Peat permafrost | place: Sweden...
GTCAAGCGGCTTCGCGACGCACCGGAGATTTCGATATTGGATTTTGGTTGTGGCCTGGCGCAGCAATCGCGAACCCTTGCGGAATATCTGCGCGGCAAGGGGATGCGTGTCCGCATTGCGCTTGCGGACATCCCCACGCTCCGCAAAGACTTCTTAATCTGGTGGGGGAAAAATACCGGAATACCAACGGTGTTTCTCGAATGTACTGCGGAACACCCCATGCCGCAGTTGCCGCCGATCGATCTGTGCTTTGCGCTGGAGTTTTTCGAACACGTCTACGACCCTGTGGCTTACTTCACCCACATCGATCAGGCGATGGCTGGCGGCGGCATTCTCGTTACGAATATGGGTGACCATCACAAGGACTTCATGCACGTTTCTCCGAAGCTCGCGCCGCTCCGGCAAGCCGTTCATGCCGGCGGTTACCAAGAGATACTCGCTAACTTTATCTACCAAAAATCGAAAACAGCGTGACGGTTATGCTCGCGCCTTGACTACAGCACGGCGCTGTTTTCGCTCCGCAGCGAGATGTAAGCCCGGCTGCTCACTGATGCGGTGACAACTTTCTTGACACCCAGCGCCGGGATAACCCGATCGCGTGTGCCAAGAATGGACGTCCTGGATCGGCTGACCGCGTCAGGGCTGCGCTTTCTTCGAAGGTTTCGACTTGCCAGAACTGTTGAGGGCGCCCGCCTGGCGAACGAGCGTCTTGAAGGCAGACTCGTCAACTTCTTCTCCTTCGTGGATGTCGATTGCGCGACGTGTGTTTCCGTCGAGACTCGCGTTGAAGAGACGGGCCGGATCCTTCAGAGATGCGCCCTTGGCAAAGGTGAGCTTCACGACATTCTTGTAGGATTCGCCAGTGCAGATGATGCCGTCGTGCGACCAAACCGGAGTGCCCCTCCACTTCCACTCCTCGACGATGTCCGGGTCTGCATCTTTGATGAGCTTGCGCATTCGGCTCAGAGTTTTCCCGCGCCAGTCCCCGAGTTCGGCAATTCGTTTCGAGATGAGCTCCGATGCCGACTGGTCTTGGCTCGCGCCCGGCTTTTTCATGTTCTCATTCGCTCCCTTCGCTGGCCTTATCAACTAAGAGCTTGAAAACGCAGCACCGTTCATTGGTTTTTCAACGAGATAGGCCCTACCGGCCTGTCGCGAAAGTCCACTATCGGGCAGCCCGCCTATTCGGGGCGTGTATCTAGTGGACCGAAGCGGTGTACGCTGGACTAAAGCACCGCGCGCCAAAACGGCGACTCGGACGTGCGGAATGCAATATGAGGTCATATGGTAGTCAGTTCCCGCCGAGCGCGCATTCTCAGTCCGTCTGCCCGCGATGCGCTCGAAAAGCTTCGGCGCATCTGCGCCGCAATCGGCAACTGTGAGGAGCGCACATCGTTCGGTCATCCGACTTTCCGCGTGCGAGGAATGAGTTTCGCAGTGATCGATCATTATAGTGGCACCGATTGCCTCTGGCTGCGCATCGATCCGACGCGTCGATCTGAGCTTTTGCGTGATCCGGGCTGGTTCGCGTCGCCCTACGATCCGCAGCAGAAGGCGCTTTGTTGTCGCCTCGACCAGATCGACTGGCGGCGTGTTCGTCCATTGATTCGCGATAGCTTTGATATAGCGCAGCTGGCGATGGATGGCTCGCGCGACAGGGGACCTTCTGCGCGTCGCCGTCAATGATGGCGAGTGCCGCACACTGACCCGAAGCTACCATTCGCGAGCGTCGGCTTCCGGGAAGTGCAGCAGGCCTCTCGGGCTAGCGCGGTTTGGCGCGTTGAGAACATCCTGCATCTGTGCGCGGCCGATGAGGCCGGCATGCAAACGCAATCGCTCGCGCAGGTGTGTCGCTGCTTCGGAACGTTCTCTCGCGGGTTACTTGACCCGATGGAGCTCTCGAACGTACGAGCTGCCGTCTTTGTCGCGCCCCTGAATGACGAGTACGTCGCCATCCAATTTGAACGGCCGCGGCTGATCCGTCCCTGTGTAGCTTGGCTTGAGACTGCCTTCCACGACATGCGTGACGACGCTGTTGGCCTCGTCGACGCGATAGGTCCCAAAGTATGCTGCGTAGCCGTCGTAAGCCGCACGCACCTCGGCGTCAGTCCCCTTATCGTCATCGCCGGCAGCAAAAGGTGATCGAGCCGGCATTCGCATGATTTGGACGCTGAGATGACCAGTGGAGTCATAGACGATGTAGCCTCTAGGATTCTCTCCGAAGAGGTAGGTCACCTTCCCGCGCGCGTCCGTGTCTATGAAGCGAACGATTCGCCATGTGCCGACGAGCTTTTCGGCCAGCCCAGCGGCTAACGCGACCGACGAAGGTGGCACGAATATCGCCACGCCCGTGAGCGCCGCTAGGAGGATTGCGACCCTTCGGCCGCAGAAGACGCGCTGCAGCATGCTCTTGCTCCCAGTGATAGGTTTTAGTAGCTCGGCACACAATGCCGAATCTATTGACGAGAAAACCATCAATCAGGCCGGCGTTCAAGTCGCCCGAACTTGACCTGTAGTTTTCGCTCAGGAACAGCGGCTTTGCGGCATGCATTTCGGCAAGGTCTTGGACCGCAGTTGGGCGATCTGCGCCGGTTACACTGCCTGATATACGTCGGTCGGAGAAGTGACGCCAGACTTTCCGAGTTGACCCGAAGCGGTCCTTCGTGACCGGCGGCTTTGGCGCTGGCGATCGGGGGCTGAGCGAAACGCTCGACGAAACTGCGCCACGCAGTGTTTCAATAATCCGCTAATGATTCAGTGCGGATTGCATCAGGGTTCGCAGACGATCGTGCGATACCGCCGAGGCGCCGCCGCCGACCAATCCAAATGTCACAACTCGCGACCCCAGTACAGCGGTGAACTCCACCTCAGAGCCGTTGGCGAATGCCGAAAAATACGCGCCGTCCCCAATTCCTGCCTCCACCGTCGTCCGTTGGCTCTCCCGCTCGTCGCGACTTCGACTGTTATCCAACTCATCCGCGTATTCCTTTTGCGCAGCCGCCGCCGTGGCCAATTGGTTCACTTGAACCGTGATGAACATAGGCCCAGCTTGGTACAAACAGGAGGACGCGGTTGAAGCGGGATCGTTGACCGTAGATACGGTGCCGCCGATAACAGGCCGGGAAAGCAGAGCCGTCCATGCGGCAGGCGTCACAAAACTGCAAGAATTGGGTGCTGCCGCCCGTGCCACCATTGCGGCGCTTATCTGGAGAAGAACCAGCACAGAGATTACGACGCGGTGTGGGCTGCATTTGATTGACACGGAAACCCTATTTCTTCGAGCGATTGCACGACAGATTATCCGAAAATTCAAATGTCCGCTTCGTGGCCGCCAATTCTTGCTCGCGAACGTCTCTTCATGGCTGCGGATTCAACCGATCTGCGCCGGTTCGGCTGCACGAGAGCGGCCAATCGGCGGAGAGCCGCACGAATTTCCGTTGTTGATCCATATGCAACGTTGGCGGCTGCTATCGGGATCCAAAAAAGGATAGTCCCAGTATCAACAACGGCAGCGCAAGCAGCGGCACGCCGACCGCTCGTACTTCCAGGTGATGATTGCGTAACTGGAGGTTGACTCGTGCGAATAAATGACTCGCCAGCCCTCCGAGCGCTTTTGGCCGCGATCGCCGATCGGATGTAACGCATGGAAATGATTGCCTTGTCTTGCGCGTGCAGAATTGCATCATCAGGGGCGGTTTTGCCCCAGAACTTCCGGTGATACTGAGCGTTGACGCATTTTCCTTTGCACCGACCCGCGGGAGTCAAATCCCCAGCCGTATCCGCCAACTCCTACGATGAAACGGCATTAACACTCATAGTCGCGCTCAAGGCCCAGGCTCATCCTTATGTCATGAACATTTCAGCGGTGCTTCTTTCCGCCGGATTCGCTTTACTGCTCGATTCCGGCCTCTGTGCTGCGGCAGCGCCTGCAGGCAGCCCTGATCTGCAGCCGCAGGACGCGAACGTATCCGCGGCGCGCTCGAACGAATCGGAAGACGTGGCCGTGACGGCGCAGATTCGCAGCGCGTTGGCTGCGGACGAGGCGCTGTCGGCGGACGCCAAGCGGATTCAGATCGTTACAAACGCCGATGCCGTCATATTGCGGGGCATGGTCCGGACGCAGGAGCCGGACAGAATCGAGACCGAAGTAAGACGATATGCCGGCAGCCGGCAGATACTCAATCAGCTGACTGTTATCGACCCAAACTGATTTCAGTAGCGAGGTTGCGCAACGCCGCTGGTCCCGCAGATGAATCCTGCGTTGACGCGCCCCGGGCCCTGTCCGGTCCGTTGCCTTCCGCTAATCCGCTCTCTCCCTGCTGTAGCGGCAGCTATGTTCCGGGAAGCTATGTTCCGGGAAGCTATCTGCCTTGGCAATAAAGGCCCGTGGGCGTGCTGAAGGGCGGCTTTCGGGCGATCAGCTGGCTCCCGCCTCGCAGATCGGTCGAAGGTCGCTTCCTGGCCCGCTGGCGACGGTCACGAACATCCGCTTCCGTGCCGGCTATTCAATCGTTGGTCCTTAGGGCCGCCAAAACTCATGATGATGGTCTGCAACTCCTGCGGCTCGGACTCCACATAGTGGCCCATTTGCGGGAATACTGATCCCATTGTCGAATTCCTGCAGTCTCGTTCGTCGTAGTAGCGGGTTCGAATGGGTTTCGGCCTCACGCAGGCTCTAGGAGCTGCGGCGCGACCGGGAGTCGTGGCTTAATTTCAGGAGTTCGACCATGCGTTTGCACCTAGGTTCATGCATATTGGCAGGCGTTGTAACATCAATCCTGGCGCCTTTGCCGATAGCCAGGAGTGACACTCGCGCTGCGCGCCATACAGGGACCCCGCCGACTGTGGAGAGTGCGCTAGCAGCCGAGGAAGAACTCGCGAGGGCGATGCGCGAGAACGATGCAGATGGCATTGCGCGCATGCTATCTGACGACTGGGCGGTTATTTCCGCCCACGGCGATGTGGCAGAAGGCAAGGACGTATTCCCCTCGGGTATCAGGTCGGGCGTACTGACGCGAAAGACCTATGAGATTTCGGAGCCGAGAGCCCGGGTTGTCGGAACTACAGCCGTAGTGACAACGAAGGTTCACCTGGCCGGCACATTTAACGGAAAGCCTTTTGACGTGATGGAGCGTGTAAGCGACGTCTTCATATGGAAGGACGGGGCCTGGAAAGCAATCCTGACGCATGAGACCTTCATCCGTTGAAGTTACCTTGCTTCTGAGTCTGGAGTTGACCCGTAGTTGACCGTCGGTAGAGTCCGCTCTTTGGCAGCCAATTCAGCCGGAGCCAATCATCTTGCGGCCATACCTCGCTGATTACAGATCGTACACGGATCGCTCGGGATTACGTCAATCAAGGTCGGGCCCGCGGTGCCTGGGTGCGACCGTGATAGACTCAGCCAAGATCCTGCGATGAGGCCATGGGTCGATCGGCCTTTCGCCTTCAAAACGGGCTCGATATGGGTGTCGGCGCGGCAACGGTTTCCCGTCGTGAACAGTTGAGCCACCGTGTGTCTAGCCTGCGGGCTGCGGGCTTACTGGCTGGCTTGCTCAGCGCTTGCGGCGGTAGTGGAGGCGGCGGCGAGGGCTCCTCAACCCCCGCGCCCTACACGATCGGCGGATCAGTCAGTGGACTCACGGCCAGCGGACTGGTGCTCGCTAACGGCTCGGCAACACTCGCAGTGAGCTCAGGCAGCAGTTCCTTCACTTTCCCGACGGCGGTCGCTACCGGTACGAGCTATGACATTTCTGTTCAGACGCAGCCCGCCGGGGAAACCTGCGTTCCTGACAACCCCGACGGAACGGTGGGTACGGCCAATGTCAGTAACATTGTGGTGCATTGCTTCAACCCCGGTACCGGCACAGGGTGGATCCCATACACTGATCTCGTTTTGTCCGCTGGCATTTCCAGACTGTTCGTCCTGCAAGCGTCCTCTATTCCGAACGCCGCTCCAGAGACGGTAGCAAGCTCTCCAGTTACCAGCGGCACCGTGGAGTACTGGGCCAGCTCGAACGGAACCCTCAATGGCACGCACTGGGATTACGCTCTGACTTTTTGGGGGACGGGGAGCGATGGAAATCAGCATCTCTACAGCATCAGTCTGACGGATGCCTCATCGGATGCTCCTGTGCCGACGCAGATCAGCAATCTATCCCCATCGAGCACTCAGAACGTCTGCGCCAATAGCAAATGGGTGCAGGAAAATCTGACCGATCCGAGCTCCGCGTTTATGATTCTCGATAGCAATGTGTCGGCGTCGGAATGTGGGTCGGCAACGGATACGTGGCAGGTGGTCCATTTGACGGACTCGGTCAGCACAGCGCCCGTCTTGGCACCGATCAAGTCAACCAACCTGACTCCCGTATATGCTCCTTCGGGGGCTCTCAGTGGATTAGTTGTTGTGAATCCATCGACTAACACTGCGTCGCTATACGATGCAACCTTCAGCAATCCAAAGATGTTCGCGAGCAACGTGCAAGCTCCTGCAAGCGACTACGCCTACCAGATTGCAGATTACAACTTGGATAGCAACGGGCACTACCTGGGAGACACGCTTTTCTTCAGCGTCTTGGACTCAACGGGCCAAGCATCTCTTTGGCGCATTTCTTACTCAGCCAGCATCAGTAAGATCTACAGCACTACGGGTCAACTCGCGGGTGTCGTGGATGGCAACAACTTCTACTTCACCGACAACGCTTTTGACGCCAACTCGGGCGCGGTGACCGGTTCGTCCGTATATCAGGTAGCTGCCACCAAAAGCGCGCCGACTCCGTTGTTACTTACCGGTGGGACTATCAGCAGCGGGAGGGGATCGAGCGCCATCGGCTCGAACAATGCGGTGCTGGTCCTCGTACGATCCATCAGTGACACGCAGGCCGAATTGGACTATGTCAACGTTGGCGTGCCCAATCAGACTCCGACACCGATCGGTGGCAATACATCCACGCCCGGTCTGTACACGATGAGCAGCCCGAACACTCTCGAGATCGACGCGTTTCTCGCCGGGAAAACTCCTGCTGATTACGCCGGGGCGTTGCTGTACGTGACCGTGAATGCGGTGTATTCCATTCCTGCCGCAGCATATCTTGAAGACTATTCATCCCAGATCATGAGTCCCACAGGGACGCTGATGACCAGCAGCGCGAATTCGGCCTTCATCGACCTCGGCTTGCCCTACCTCGGGCTGCGTCACGGGCATGTGCTGGGTGTGTCGGACATTCCGAGCGGCAGCACCTATTTGGCGGGCGGCGCACTAATGGACTATGCCGCCGGTACGATCACATCGACCTCGATTGCGGCTAACGGGAGTCCATTTTTGTTGCCAGGCGCATTCTACAATTCGGGTACTGTCTCAGACATCGTCGGCGGCTCATCCGGTGCGGCCGACTATGTAGGCGCAACAGTTCATGTCGGTCCCCCGGGACACAACTTAAACGAGTTTTATGGTCTTGCCATCAACCTGCAATCCGATGCTGCGCAGCTTCTGGATTCATCAGGCAACACAGTCGAGTTCATTTTCTAGCGGATCTGACGGGGCCATGCACAAGCGGCAGCCAACTTATGGCGTAAGCACATGGCTTACCATCCGAACACAAATACCGGTATTGCCGCTGCGGCTGCAAACGCGAGCCCCTGAACTATAAGAACCGTTGCTGCTCGCCACGGCGCCCGACGCAGCCAGCGAAACCCAAAGAATGCGACGACAGGAAGCTGGGCCGCCATTAAGAGTTGCCAGAGGTGTGCGACAGCGCTTTCGTAAGGATTAGCAGGTTCCGCGGCGTGCATCCCAAACTGGAATGCGACCTGTACAAGAACGAGTACCAAGGCGAATAGGGACATTACAACCGGAATCAGGGCACTGGGCTTTTTGCCGAAATCGACTTCCATGACTTAGTCTCCCGCCGAATCGAAATCTTGCGCTCTTAAGAAATAAATTAATGGCCCGCCGGAAGTGGATAACCCTGGACATTCTGAACACTGGCCGGTGTTGCATTTTCAGATGATAGCGCAAGGCTTAATAGTCAGCTAACGGGGGTTCAATCTCGCCGCGGGGCTGACGGAGTTTGGCCGAGCCTTGCCGTAAGTGGTCGGTACTTCGGCCATCTTCCGATGGCGACCCTGGGGCATTGGAACAAACAGGGCGTCATGGCCGAGGAATATCTGTTCTGCGATAACGCCACGCTTATGAAGCAGATCGGTGTTAGCAAATAACTGACAAACGGAAGACCGAACAACCGCTATTCCCTGGTTACCGCCTGCACCCGCGTCTCGCGACTGGAAGGTCCGATGTAGATTGCACGCGCGCCGCGCGCCCTCTGCCACGAGCTCCTGGTGGTTGACCAGTATTCAAGCGCGCGAGGCGCCACATGCAACGAGATCCGCCTGGTCTCGCCTGCCCGCAGGTGCACGCGATCAAACGCGGCCAGCGCACGGGGCGCGAACTGCGTGCCGCCGAGGCGATTGGCGGAACGTTCATCCGGCGGCCCGAGATACAGCTGCGGCACTTCATCGGCATCGACTCCGCCCACGTTGGACAAATCGAAGCTGGTATCGAGCCCGCCATCGGCCGCGCGGTGCATCTCCAGGTGCGCATACTCGAAGCGCGAGTAGGAAAGTCCGAAGCCAAACGGGAACAGCGGCTCGATGCCTTGCCGGTCAAACCAGCGGTAGCCGACATAGATGCCTTCGGAATAAGTGGTCGCCCCATCCAGCCCCAACGATGAGCGCTCCGGATGCGCCGGATCATTGGCCGGGCCATCCTCGAGCCGCCGCGGCCAGGTGAATGGCAGCCGGCCACCGGGACTGACTACCCCGCGCAACAGATCGGCTGCCGCAGGTCCGCCTTCATCACCCGGATACCACATGAGCAGCACGGCACGGACGTGGCTCAGCCACGGCATGGCCACCGGCTCAGTGACATTGAGCACCACGATGGTATTGGGATTGGCAGCGGCGATGTCTTCTATGAGCTGGTTCTGATCACCGGGCAGCGCGAACAGTGGCGCGTTTCGGCCCCATGCAAACACCACGACGCTGGAGGCGTGCCGCGCGGTCTCGATGGCGGCCTGGTAGTCAGCGGCGCGCTGTTCCGGCGTCACCCACGCGAGCCGGACCTGCACCGGCTGTCCGGCGTCCTCGCCCACCACTTGCACCGACACCGCGTGATCGCCGGCGGTGAGTTCCACCTCGCAGCGCAGATCGTCGAGTCCGTCGCGGGTCGGCAGCACATTGTGCTGGGCGGGCTGCAGCAGATCACCGTGGTGCGGCGTGAGCGTGGCCACGGCTAGGCGTCGACCATCCAGGCTTAAGCCGGCGTGCGCGCCGAGCAACTGCAGGTAGAGGCGATAGCGGCCGCTGCGCGGCACCCGCAATACGCCCGACCATTGCACGCGGGTTCCTGGCGCCAGGGCATTGCCATGCTGAGTGGTGAAGTCGAGGGTCGCATCGACGGTAAGCGGTCGACCATCGAGATCCTGCCGCCGCAACCCGCCTGCCCATTGCGCAGCGGGGATGGGCGTACCCGTCATGTCGTCGGCAACGGCGGCGGCGACTTCGACACCGGTGGCCTCGCGCAGCGCCGCAAGCGGGCTGACCTGGCGCTCCACATGGCCGAGGGACTTTTCGCCAGACTCTCCCACTGCGATGGTCTGCAGTGCGCCGGGTCCGATCATCGCGAGGCCCGCCAGATCCGCATTGGAGAGCGGCAAGGCACCGCCCTCGTTCTTGAGCAGCACCGCGGCGTGCTGGGCGGTGCGCCGCAGGATGGCCGCGTGCTCGGCGATGACCACCGGCGATTCCTCACCCGTGGGCAGCAGGGTCGCGCGGCGATCGCCCGCGACATCTATATAGCCGAAGCGCTGCAACTGGCGCAGCACACGTCCGGCCGCCTGGGTGATGGTCTCTTCGGTGACCGAGCCCTGCTGCAGGGCCGCGATCACGCCGATGGGCTGCGATCCCGCAAGCTTGGGCCCGGGCACGTCGGGCCACGGGGTTTCCTCGGGGATGTGATAAGGCGGCGAAGCCCCGGACAGCGGGCCGGGCGGCTCGATCACGGCCGGCACCCCGGCATAAAAAGAGGCGATATCGCTGCCTCGTCCCGGCATCTCCAGATCGGCGCCGTCGTTGATGAAATCCGTGCCATGCATGGCGCCCCAGTCGGAGGTCACGAAGCCATCAAATTTCAGCTCGCCGCGCAGAATCGTATTGAGCATGTCGCGATTGCCGCAGGCATAGGCGCCGTTGATGACATTGTAGGAACACATGATCGAGGCGACTCCGGCATCGATGACGGCCGCGAACGGCGCGAGATAAATCTCGTGCAGCGTCTGCGGATCCACGGTGACGTCATTGGCGCCGTCATAGGCAATGAAGTGCTTGGCCTGCGCCATGATGCCGCGGGCCTGGATGCCCTGAACCTGCGCTGCCGCCATCTGGCCGGTCAGCAACGGATCTTCCCCGAGGGTGTTGTAGGCGCGGGGGAATGATTGATCGCGATGGATGTTGATGTAGGGTTCGAGCACCACGCCGACCCCGAGCGCCTGCGCATCCTCTGCGATAACCCCACCGATCGCGCGCGCGTCCTCGCGGCTGAAGGTGGCAGCCAGCCCCATGGTGGCCGTGAACGCCGTGGCCGGGTGACGGGTCAGCACGCCAGGCGGTCCATCGGCAAAGCGCACGGGGGCAATGCCGAGCCGCTCATTGCCCGCGAGGTACCCGGCCTCGCCCTGTGAGATCAAGGGAGTTTCCGGCGCCCCGTTGATGAGGTCGACCTTTTCGCGCAACGTCATGCGCGCCAGCAGCGCATCGAGCGGTGCGTCACGGCCCGGTGGATTGCGACAGCCAGTCACGAGACAGGCCGCCAGCACCACTATACTGAGCGCATGCAGCAGCCCCCGGACTTCCGACGCAGCGTGCGCTCGTACGTCATGCGCGCGGGGCGCATCACCGATGCCCAGCAACGCGCCCTGGAGCTGCACTGGCCGCGATATGGGGTCGAGTTCGCGCCCACGCTGATCGATCTTGACGCGCTCTTTGGGCGCAGCGCACCGCGAACGCTCGAGATCGGCTTCGGCAACGGCGATCACCTGCTCGAACGCGCGCGCGCGGCGCCCGAGCGCGACTTTCTGGGCATCGAGGTGCATCGTCCCGGCATCGGGCATCTGTTGCTGGAGGCTTCCAAGGCAGGCCTCTCCAACCTGCGCGTGATCGCGCACGATGCGGTCGAGGTGCTGCAATGCCAGATCGCGCCGGACAGCCTGGATGAATTGCAGCTGCTGTTTCCCGATCCCTGGCCAAAAGCGCGTCATCACAAGCGCCGCATCGTGCAGCCCGCATTCGCAAACCTGGTGGCGAGCCGGCTCAAAAGCGGTGGCCGCTTCCACCTGGCCACCGACTGGGAGCCGTACGCGCAGGACATGCTGAGCGTGCTGCGCGGGTGCGGGGCCTTGAGCAACTGCATGGCGCACGAGGGTTTCAGCGACCGGGTGATGGAGCGCAGCGCCACCCGTTTCGAGCGGCGCGGCGAGCGCCTCGGCCACACGGTGCGCGAGCTGCTGTTCATGCGCGCGCCAGCCTAAGACTAGGAAGTAAAGCTGCCGCGCAGTCCGTCGATGACATATTGCACGGCCAGCGCGCCGAGCAGCACACCAAACATGCGGCTGATGACATTGGTGCCGGTGACGCCCAGCACGCGCATCGCCGGGGTGGCCAGGTACAGCACGCCGAGCGTGATGAGGAGCACCACGAAGACGATGACCAGCAGGCCCGTGAACAGCTCCGGATTGCCTGCGGCGCCGCCGAAAGCCAGCAGGATGGTGGCCAGCGCTCCGGGACCTGCGATGAAGGGAAAGGCCAGCGGGAACACCGAGATGTCCTCCTTCTCCTCATTCTCCTGCTGCTCCTTCGAGGAGGTGCGCGTCCCCGGTGATCGCGCGAATACCATCTCGAGCGCGATCAGGAACAGCAGCAGTCCACCGAAAATGCGAAACGACTCGATATTGATATTCATGATCTTGAGGAAGGGGCCGCCCACGAGGGCGAACACCGTCAGGATCACTGCCGAGATTATGACGGCCCGCCGCGCCATCTGTCGGCGCTGCACCTCTTCGATACCCTCCGTCAGTCCCACAAACAAAGGCAAAAGTGAGAAGGGCTCCACAACTACGAGGAACACGACGAAGAAACGCGCCAATTGTTCAAACATGATGCCGTGCAGAACCAAATTGATCTTGAAATGCTGGGCGCGACGGGCGCAACATCAAGCGGCACGCGCGCTGGACGCAGCGTAATGGATTCCCCCTCGGCTGAATACGGGAGCGATGACAATGAGCGCGAAACCCGAGATCGGCGCCTGGTACCGACTGCGAGACGGTGAAAGCTTTGAAGTGGTCGCCATCGATGACGATGACGGCACCATCGAGCTGCAGGCCTTCGACGGCACGGTCGAAGAGATGGATATAGAGGATTGGGAAACCCAGCGCGCCAGCGGCGACATCCAGAACGCCCAGGCGCCCGAGGACTGGAGCGGTTCGGTCGACGTGGATGAGGAGGACGAGGCGCCGTCGCCCAACAGTGGGTACGAGGGCGACTCGCGCATGGCCGGCGGCCTGGAAGGCCTGGACCTGTTCGACGAGCCCGAGATCTTCCGCTAGACCAGCCTCTTCTGCTAGACCAGCGCCCGGAAGTCCCGGCGGCGCGACAGCACATATAAAAGGAGCAGCGCCGGGATGCTCAACGACGCCGTGTACAGGTAAAACGGCGGATAACCGATCGCATCCACGACCAGCCCCGACGTTCCCATCAACAGTTTGGGCAGCAGCGAATAGAGCGAGGACAGCACCGCGTACTGCGTCGCTGTAAACGAGGCGCTGGTGAGCGAGGACAGAAACGCGATCAACGCCGTGCCGTGCACGCCCTGGGCAAAATTATCCAGGCTGATCACGGTGGCAAGACCTGGCACGCTGGGCGCGCCGTGTGCCGCCAAAATCGAATAGCCGACGTTGGAAATCATCACCAGCGCACTGCCGAGCAGCAGCGAACGCACACGCCCGAGCCGGGCGACCGCGAACCCCCCGAAGAGGATGCCGGCCACGGTCCAGGCCGTGCCGAAGATCTTGGCCACAGCGGCGATCTCCCTGAGCGAGAACCCCAGGTCCAGGTAGAAGCGGTTGGCCATCGTGCCCATGGTGAAATCGGTCAACCGGTAGGTGCTGATGAACGCGAATATCAGCAGCCCCAGGCTCAAGCCAAAGCGCGTGAAGAAATCCAGCACCGGGCAGACCACCGCGCCGAAAATCCAGGCGCCGCCCCGACGTAGCCACCCCGGCCAGTGGCTGCGTGAGGCCAGCCAATCGATCACGCGTTGCTGCGTCAGCACCGACTGCAGCGGCGCCCCGCGCTCGGGTTCGCGCACCAGCAGCGTCGTCAGCACCCCGATGCCGATCAGCGCCGCCATGGCGCCATAGCAGTAACCCCAGCCCGCATCGGCCGCCAACCAGAGTGCGCCGGCGGAGCCGACCAGGATCGCGATGCGGTAACCGAGCTGGTAGGCCGCGGCCATGGCGCCCTGCTCGCGCACCGGCGCCGATTCGATGCGCCAGGCGTCGATGGCGATGTCCTGGGTGGCGGCCGAGAAGGCCAGCCACAGCGCCAGCAGCGCAACGTGCGTGATGTGGTCCTTGGGGTCGCTGATCGAAATCGAGAACAGGGCCGCCGCGCATGAGATCTGCGCCAGCAGCATCCAGCTGCGACGCTGCCCCAGCCGATTGCCCACCAGCGGCAGCTTCAGGCGATCCACGATGGGCGACCACAGGAATTTGAAGGAATACGCCAGCGACACCCAGGCGAGCATGCCCACCGTCGCCCGTCGGATGCCCACCTGGCTCAACCACGCCGACAGCGTGCTGAAGATCAGCATGAAAGGCAGGCCGCTCGAGAACCCCAGGGCGAGCATCGAGAGCATGCGCGGCCGGGTATAGATGCGCAGCGCCTCCAGCGCCCCGGCGGACGGCTCAGCGTTCAAGCGCGCTCAGCGTCAATACGAACGATTCAATGCGAATCATCGAGCAATGATACCCTGCCGCTTTCCAGGGGAGGGTGGGCGTTGCGCGACTATCAGCGACAGTTCATCGAGCTTGCGCTCGCGCGCCAGGCGCTTCGGTTCGGCGAATTCACGCTCAAGTCCGGCCGCATCAGTCCTTATTTCTTCAACGCCGGCCTGTTCAACGACGGCGCTTCGATCGCGACCCTTGGCGCCTGCTATGCCGCCGCGCTGGTGCAGGCGGATTTCGAATTCGACATGCTGTTCGGGCCGGCCTACAAAGGCATTCCGCTGGCCGCCGCCACCGCCATCGCCCTGGCCACGCGCCACGGCCGCAACCTGCCCTGGGCGTATAACCGCAAGGAGGCCAAGGACCATGGGGAGTCCGGGATCCTGGTCGGCGCACCGCTCGCCGGCAGGGTCGTCATCATCGACGATGTGATCACGGCCGGCACCGCGATCCGTGAATCCATCGAGCTGATCCGGCGCGCGGGGGCTACGCCCATGGCCGTGGCCGTGGCACTGGACCGGCAGGAACGCGGCCTGTCCGATCGCTCCGCCGTCCAGGAAATGACCAGCCAGTATGGGGTCCGCTGCCTCGCCATCCTGACCCTGGGCGATCTCATCGCGGCACTGGAATCCTCGGGCGCCGATCTCGGGATGGCCCCATCGGGCGCGCAGCTGGAGGCCTTGCGGCTATATCGCCAGAAATACGGTCTTGCGGCCCCGTAGCTTGCAGATACCCGCGCGTCGTGGACAATGGTTCTCCGTGAAAAATAGCAACATAACGGGGGGATTGGCCTGTTTTGCGGCAGCGCTTGCCGTAAGCCTGGCCGCAGGTGCTGCGGATTCCAGTTCCAGTGGCGGCAAGGTCTATCGCTGGACCGATGACAAGGGCGTGGTGCATTACGGCGACAGCGTCCCGACCGAATACTCGCAAACCGAGCGCTCGGTGCTCAACAGCCAGGGCGTCGAGGTCGGTCATATCGAGGGCGGCAAAAATGCGCAGCAACTGGCCGATCAGGCCCGGGCTGCCGGCGCCGCGCAGCAACGCGCGCAGCACGATCAGTTCCTGCTGGCCACCTACCTGTCGACCAAGGACATCGAGCAGCTGCGCGACGAGCGCATCGAGCTGATGGACGCGCAGATCAGATCCGCCACTATCTACATCGACTCGCTGACGACGCGGCTGGCGGCACTGCAGGACCGTGCCGGGCGCTTCAAGCCCTACAGCAGCGAGGCCAACGCGCGGCGCATGCCGGATGATCTGGCTGAAGAGCTGGTCCACACGCTCAACGAGGCGCGCACCCAGCACCTGGCATTGGAGGCGAAGCGCAACGAAATCGTGGAAACGCGCGCGCAATTCGACAGCGACATCCAGCGCTATCGCGAGCTCACCGCCAAGCAGCCGCGCAACTGATCAGCCGGTCAGGCTCAGCGGCTGCCGCTGTGCCCGAAGCCGCCGGCACCGCGCGCGCTGGCGCTGAAATCCTCCACCACCTCGAGCGCGACCTGCACCACCGGCACCACGATGAGCTGCGCGATGCGCTCGCCGACCGCAATCTCATAGGGCGCCGAACCCCGGTTCCAGCAGGAGACCATGAGCGGCCCCTGGTAGTCGGAGTCGATGAGACCCACGAGATTGCCGAGCACGAGGCCGTGCTTATGGCCCAGGCCTGAGCGCGGCAAAATCATGGCAGCCAAACCCGGATCGGCGAGATGGATCGACAGTCCCGTCGGGATCAGCTCCGCCTGTCCCGGGACAATGCGCAGCGGTGCCTGCAGCAGGGCGCGCAGGTCCAGCCCGGCGCTGCCTTCCGTGGCGTAATGCGGCAGCGGAAATTCGGACCCTAAGCGTGGATCGAGAATGCGGACGCGAAGCGTCCGGCGCGCAACGGCATCCATCAGCGCGCTTTCAGCGGGACGGCATCGTGCGTCTGGCGGGGTTCGTGCACCTGCTCGAGAAAACGCTCGGCGATCAAGCCGGTAAGCGCATGCGCGAGCTCGGCCTTGCTGGCCGTGGGCAGTTCGACCCTGCCGCCGCCGCGCCACAGCACCAGCAACGCATTCTCATCGCAGTCGAAAGCCTTGGTGTGACCGACTTCGTTGGCGGCAATCATGTCCAGGTTTTTGGCCATGAGCTTGGCGCGCGCGTGCTGCTCGACCGAATTGGTTTCGGCGGCAAAGCCCACGACGAAGGGCCGCGGATTGCTGGCACTGACCTGCGCCAGGATGTCGACCGTGCGCGTCATTTCAAGGCCGAGCGTATCGGAGGTCTTCTTGATCTTCTGCGCGGCGCATTGAACAGGTCGATAGTCGGCCACGGCAGCGGTGCCTACGAAGATCGCGGTGCCCGGCAGCTCGCGCTGCACGGTGGCGTGCATCTGCTCGGAACTTTCGACATCCAGCCGCCGCACCCCGAACGGCGTCGCGAGCGAGACCGGGCCGGTCACCAGCACGACCTCGGCACCGGCTTCCTGCAATGCCTGCGCGACCGCAAAGCCCATTTTTCCCGAGCTGCGATTGCTGACGAAGCGAACCGGGTCGATGCACTCGCGCGTGGGTCCCGCGGTAACGATGACACGCCGACCTTTCAGCGGCCCCTCCTGGCGCAGCAGCGGCACGGCGAGGGACACGATATCGAGCGGCTCGAGCATGCGGCCGGGACCGGTCTCGCCGCAGGCCTGGTCGCCGACGGCAGGTCCGAGCATGCGCACGCCACGCTGCTGCAGCAGCGCCACGTTGGCCTGCGTCGCAGCGTTGCTCCACATCAGGTGATTCATGGCCGGGGCAATCGCGATGGGTGCCGAGGTCGCGAGTGCGATCGTGCTCAGCAGATCATCGGCCATGCCATGCGAGAGACGCGCGATAAAATCGGCGCTGGCCGGTGCCACCAGCAGCAGGTCAGCCCAGCGCGCCAGCTCGATGTGGCTCATCGCCGCTTCGGCGGCAGCGTCCCAGAGGTCGGTGCGGACCGTGCGGCCCGAGAGTGCCTGGAAAGTGGTTGCGGTTACGAACTCGCGCGCGCCGGCGGTCATGACGACCTGCACCTCGGCGCCGCGCTCTCGCAGGCGACGCACGAGGTCCGCGCTCTTATAGGCTGCGATGCCGCCGGTGACTCCGAGCAGAATCCGTTTGCCTTTCATACCTCGATTATCGGTCTTTTGGGCAATGCGCACATGATATGAGGATCGCACCCGGAGGTCATGTCCCATCAGACTTGGCGCACAGTTTTTAAGGGTGCGAATGAGTATCAGGGACTGGCCGGAGCGGGAGCGCCCGCGGGAGAAGCTGCTGGCAGGTGGCGCCCAGTCGCTGTCGGACGCGGAGTTGCTGGCGGTGCTGCTAGGCCGCTCGGGGCGGCCAGGGCTCGATGCGGTCACCATGGCGCGCGAGCTGCTGGGGCGCCACGATTCGCTGCGGGCACTGCTCTCGGCCGGACAGGGCAGCTGCCTGGCTGCACCGGGACTGGGCGTGGCCGGCTACTGCCGCCTGCAGGCCGCGCTCGAGCTCGCGCGCCGACACTACGCCGAAGCGATGCGCGCCGGACCGCCGCTGCACTCGCCTGCGGCCACGCGCGAATTCCTGGTGGCGCGGTTACGCGACATCCCGCACGAACTGTTCTGCTGTCTGCACCTGGATAATCGCCACCGGCTCATCGCCTTCGAGGAGTTGTTTCGCGGCACCATCGATGGCGCCAGCGTTCATCCGCGCGAGGTGGTCAAGCAGGCCCTGGCGCGCAACGCGGCGGCCGTCATCCTCGTGCACAACCACCCCTCCGGCATCGCCGAACCCAGCCACGCCGATGAGCTCATCACGCGCCGGCTGCGCGAGGCGCTGCAGCTCGTTGATATCCGTGTGCTCGATCACCTGATCGTGGCCGACAACGGTTGCCTGTCGTTTGCCGAACGGGGACTTATCTAAAATGTGGAGCGCGGATGATGGCGCTGCAGCGCGGCGTCTTTATCCGCCCTTTGTACTCCACATAGTTTTTCTTGTTCGGCGTAGCGTTCCACCTCCCAGCCAAAGCTGCGGAGGGTGTCATGAACGTCGCTTTATTCTCGCGGCGCAGTCGTGGGATCAAGCAGCCGGGGACCGGATCCTTGCTGAGACAGTTGATCCGCGGAGTTGCGCAGCCGGCAGATCTTCAGCGACAGGCAACCGCATCCGATACATCCGTCGAGTTCGCGGCTCAACGTCTGCAAGATCCGTATTCGACGCTGCAGATCGGCCCGCCACTGCGCCGATAGGCGCTTCCAGTCGGCCGCAGTCGGGGTCCGCCCTCCCGGTAGGGAGTCCATCGCTTCGCGGATGCCGGCCAAGGGCAACCCCAGGCGCTGGGCCACTTTAATAACGGCCACTCTTCGCAGAACATCGCGGCCATAACGGCGCTGGTTCCCTGAGCTGCGCCATCCGCGTATGAGGCCCTTTGTCTCGTAAAAATGGATCGTGGACACGGCCACTCCACTGCGAGCGGCCACTTGGCCCGCCGATAAAGGCCGTTTTTGCTGATCCGGGGTAAGGCGACCCATACGCTCTTGACCTCAAGTGTGGTTGAGGTTCTACCCTGTCATTGCCTGCGATTCAAGCGCCGGTGCACTGCTCGCCAACAGCTCGAGTCGCGCCGATTAGGGAGCCTTGTGAGCACTGCACGTAGCCGTCACTATCATCTTGCCCTGCTCCTGCTTAGCAACCTGTGCGCGAACGCCTGTATTTTCGCCTGTGCATCCGCTGCGCGCGTCGAGTGGCAACGGCCTGAGAGTGCGCCGTCCATTGATCTCAGGCGCGCCTGACCATGCCCAAAACGATAGCTCTGTTTTCCAGCTCCCGCCGCGCCGGCAATACCGGTCGGCTGATGGATCGCATTGCGCTGGAGTTGGATATCGCGGTCCTCGACCTTTCGAGTCTGCGCATGGCGCCCTACGACTACGATCATTCCAACAGGGATGACGATTTTGAGCCCTTGATGGAACATGTGTTGACGCACGATCAGGTCATTTTTGCGTCGCCCATCTATTGGTACTCTGTAAGCCCGGCGATGAAAGTCTTTCTGGACAGGATCTCCGACTTTCTCGAGCTGCCGGACTTGCTGCCCAAGGGCCGCAGACTCCGCGGTAAGAACGCTTTCATCGTCTGCACGTCCATCTGCGAGGAGCCATCGTCCATCTTCATGGGCGCCCTTCGTGAGACCTTCGATTATCTCGGTATGCACTCTGCTGGAGCGCTGCACGTTAACTGCGTAGACGGGTATATGCCTGCTTTGCACGATGTTGAGGCATTGGCATTTGCAACGCTCGTAAGGCGTGCCCTTCCTGCTTAGCTCGATCCTTGACGCTGGAGGGATCGAGACACTCTCGCGGTCGCACACAAACGTGGAGCTGAGACGAAGAAAACCTCGCTCCCACTGCGGTGAGAGCGAGGTTGCTCCACATATCAAATAAGTCCACGTTGCGCAAAAAGTGGAGAGCTCACTATTTCTTGCCGAGCGGGGACTGCTGTAGCGGCAGTGCAAAGGGGCCTCACGGTCGAGGGTCGGCCAAGCGATCCAGCGCCGCGGGCATCGGTGGCGGTGTGGTCGTGACATCGGGGGCTGGCAGTTGCTCGAGCGTCTTCTCCCACCCTCCGCCCAAGGCTCGATAAATTGACACGATGTCGTCGACGAGCTGCACATTCGACTGCACCAGGGCCTGCCGATCGGACAGCACCGTGCGCTCGGCATCCAGCACACTGATGTAGCTCGTGAGGCCGTGCTCATATTGATTCTGGGACAATTCCCAGGTCACTTGCGCCGAATCCAGTGCGTCCTGCAATAAGTCGCGTGCCGCGCGGTCGGTCCGGTAAGCGACCAAAGCGTCTTCGACCTCGCGCAGCGCGTTCAACACCGTGGCTCGATAGTTCAATACCGCCGCCTGCTGTTCGGCTCGCGCCAAGGTGAGATTCGCGGTCAGCCGGCCGCCCGAGAATATGGGCAGGGAAATCGCCGGCCCTGCACTGTAGAAATGACTCGCCCAATTGGTGAGATAGGAGGCGTCCAGCGCACGCATGCCGATATTTCCGGTCAATGAAATATCAGGATAAAACTGGGCGACGGCTACGCCGACACCGGCCGTGGCCGCGTGCAGGCTCGCTTCCGCCTGGCGAATGTCGGGGCGTCGTCGCGCCAGTGCCGAGGGCACGCCCACGTCCAGCACGCTCGGGATCGGCGGCAGCGGCTTGCTATCGCGTAACTGATCGTCCACCGCGCCGGGGGCTTCCCCGGTCAATACGCTCAAGGCGTTCATGGCCTGCTGGATCTGGCCGTCGTAAGCGGGCAGTTGCCGGCGCGTGTCATCGAGCTGTGTCTGCGCCTGGTCGACGTCGAGTTCGGTGGTCAATCCGTGCTGCTGCCGGCGCTGCGTCAGGTCCAGGTTTGCCGCGGCCGCTTTGACATTCTCTTCCTGACTGGCTTTCAGTGCCTGGGCGCCGCGCAGATGCACATACGACTGCACGATCTCGCTTTCGAGCACGATGAGCGCGTCGTTGAGCGCTTCGGACTGTGCCTGGGCCGCAGCGCGTGCCTGCTCTACCGAACGGCGGACCCGACCAAACAGATCGATCTCCCAGGAAGCATCGATCCCGTACTGATAAATATTTGCGGGTGAGGAGATCGAGTTCAATGCCTGGGTACCGCCGTTCGCGATGGAAGTGCTCAGTCCCGGTACCGTGGCGTCGAAGGGTTTCAGGCGGTTGGCGAGCGCGTTGAGATCCTGGTAGGCACCCTTCGACTCAAGAATACCCTTCGCGCCCAGCTGTTCGCGTTCATAACTGGCGTTACCTCCAAGGGACGGCAATCCCGCGGCGCGTGCGGTAGCGATCGACTGACGCGCTTCGAGCACGCGGATCACTGCCTGCTTGACGTCAAGATTGCCGGTGATGCTCTTTTCAATGAGGCTGGTCAGAATCGGGTCCCCGAACGAGAGCCACCAGCGCGGATCGGGATCGGTGTGTGGATTCGCAAGGCTGCCTTGTGCTGCAGGATCCTTCCAGTCGGGCACGGTGGGAGGATCCGGCCGTTGATAGTTCGGCCCCACGGTGCAGCCCAGCAGACACAGGGTCGCTGCCATAGCGACGAGTTGAGTCCGGTGAATCATTCGCCACTCTTCGCGCGTGCTTTGCCGCCAGACATGGACAGGCCGATCGGAACCAGCAGCAACGCCAGAATGCCGGTAATAACGAAGGTGTCGTTGTAAGCCAGCACCGCGCTCTGGCTCTGGAGAATCTGGAACACTTCGCCAGGCGCCAACTGCTTTGCCAGCTGCGCCGCGTGCCCGAGGCCCATCGCAGCACCCTGCAGGTTCTGCAACAGAACGTTGTAAGGCTGATTCGTAGGGTCCAGATGTTCGATCATGTAATGCTGGCGAATCTGTTCATGGTTCGTGATCAGGGCGGTTGAGACGGAGATGCCGATCCCGCCGATCACGTTGCGCGACATGGTAAACAGCGCGGCGCCATCACCGTGCTCATCTTTCGGCAAGGTGACATAGGCGGCCGTGCTGATGGGGACAAACAGCAGCGCCAATGCCGCCGTCTGGCCGGCGCGGAATATCCACAGGTGAAAAAAGTCGAGATTCGGTACCAGGTTGTTGGAGATAAAGAGTGAGCCTGCCAACGCCAGTCCGCCGGCAGCGATCACGTATTTGACAGGCACGAACCCCATCACGCGTCCCACGAGCGGGATCAATGCAATGAGCACCAGGGCTCCCGGTGCCAGCGCAAATCCCGCCCACGTGGCCGTGTATCCCAGCTGCGTCTGGGCAAACTGGGGAATGATGACCGCGCTCGCGTACAGCACGAAACCCATCAAGCCGATTGCAACCGTGCCGAGCATGAAGTTGCGATCGCGAAAAACTCTCAGGTTTACCACCGGATTGCGGGCATTCAGCAGATAGACGATACCTACGGCGAAGCCGACCAGCGAGATGCCGTAGAGCGCGCGGATGGTGTAGGACGCCAGCCAGTTGAGATCCTCTCCCCGGTCGGTAGCGATTTCAAGGCAGCCCAGCGCCATCGTAATGAACACGACGCCCCAATAATCAAAGGGCGGTGCGCGTTTCGCCTTGGCTTTGGCCTCGGGAGAGTCCTCTACCAGGTGCAGGACCCCGAAGAAGGTGCCGATGCCGATCGGAATGTTGACCAGGAATATCCAGTGCCAGGAATATTGGTCGGTCAGAAATCCGCCGACGACCGGGCCCAGCGCCGGGGCGACGATGGTCGCGATCGCGGTGATGGAGAATGCCGCCTGGCGCTTTTCCGGTGGGAACGTGTCGAGGATGATGGCCTGCTGGGTGGGCTGCAGGCCGCCGCCAAAGAAGCCCTGTACGGCGCGGAAGGCAAGCAGTTCGACGAAATTGGTGGAGATACCGCAAAGAAATGACGCAGCGGTAAACCCCGCCACGCTCAACAGGAAGTAATTTCTCTGCCCCAGGCGCATGCTCAGGTTGCCGGAGATCGTCAGCACGATGGCGTTGGCAACGAGATAAGTCGTCAGCGACCAGGTGCTTTCATCGTTGCTGATCGCCATCGTGCCGGCGATGTGCGGCAGGGCCACGTTGACGATCGTGGTATCCAGCACCTCCATGAACGCGCCCATCGTGACCACGATGGCGATCAGCCAGAGGTGGGAGCCGCTGCGGGCTGTACTCACTGGAAATATACCGTCGGCTCCACCGACAGGCCGAGTGGCAGAAACGGCCACTTCTCCAGGCCATGGTCAATCACGATCTTGACCGGTACCCGGCGAACGATCTTGACGAAGTTGCCGGTCGCGTTCTCGGCGGGAAACGCCGTGAAGCGC
>Ga0302310_10001154_pt1 | contig 22861 bp, 22 predicted proteins | sample III_Palsa_N1_2_FD_200451 | JGI IMG/M metagenome (GOLD analysis project Ga0302310, IMG submission 200451) | Peat permafrost microbial communities from Stordalen Mire near Abisko, Sweden - III_Palsa_N1_2 | ecosystem: Environmental > Terrestrial > Soil > Palsa > Peat permafrost | place: Sweden...
CGTTTCTCGACAGCACGAGATGAGCTATTCGACGTATTACGGCTATCCGTATTACTGGGGCGGAGCGGGTGTTTGGGGCGGCGGCGCGTATCCTGACCCCATGCGGATGGGGTCTGCCTTGGCGACAGGAGCCTCCGACATTGAATATACGAAGGCAGAGCAAAGGAGCCGAGGTGGCGCGTATCTGCGCGACGCGCAGCGATCGTCAAATCAAGATCAGCACCTGCGTAGTTGCGAAGCCGTGAAGGGTTATCACATCCATGCGACCGACGGCGACATCGGTCACGTGGATAGCTTTCTCGTCAATGACCGGACCTGGGCCATCCAGTACTTGATTGTGAATACCAGCAATTGGTGGCTCGGTCATCAAGTGCTCATTGCGCCTGCGTGGTTTGAAGATGTCAGCTGGATGTACTCAAAAGTGACGACCAGCCTGACTCGACAGGAGGTCAAAGGCGCACCGGCCTATGACTCGATGCTGGCGCTCAATCGAGGCGATGAGGAAGGCATCTACCGGCATTATCAGCGAGAGGGCTATTGGCGTGAGAAGAATGGACGTGAGGCGGCGTAAGTGTAATTCGACTGACGAGTTGCCGTCGCTATTGGACATCCGGCGAGGCAAGAGTTTATGCGCGCATTGATTGCTGGAAATTGGAAGATGCACGATGCTGCGGCGCAAGTGCGCGCGACGGAGGCGATTGTCAAGGCTGTCGAAGGGTCGCCGCCAGCGGCAGACGTACTGATATGCCAGCATGCCCACATCCGTCAATGTTTGGCGACGCGCTTCGGCGCAGCCGGAAAAGAGATTCGCATTTTATACGGTGGATCCGTTAACCGGGCAAACGCGGGCGATTTTCTCGCGGTGCCGGAGGTCGGTGGCACCTTCATCGGTGGTGCCAGTCTGAAGGCTGCTGATTTCAATGGGATTATCCGCGCGCTGCCGGTTCAGACGACCCGAATTCAACACTCTGCGGTGGCCTAGGTGCTCTGGGTGGGAATTGCCGCAGATCACGGCGGCTTTGCGCTGAAGGCCGATTTGACCGCATCACTGCACGCCGCCGGATACGAGATCGAGGACTACGGCGCACCGGAGCTGAATCTCGATGATGACTATCCCGACTTTGTCATTCCTTTGGCCCGGGCGGTCGCCGCAGGTCGCATAGAACGGGGGGTGGCGCTCTGCGGCAGCGGGGTGGGGGCTTCCGTCGCAGCGAACAAGATTGCCGGTGTGCGGGCCGGCCTCATTCACGATGTCTTCTCTGCCCGTCAAGGGGTCGAAGATGATGACATGAACGTACTTTGCCTAGGGGGAAAGGTGATTGGGTCCGCGCTCGCCTTGGAGCTGGTTCTGACCTTTCTGCGTGCAAACTTTACGAGCGCCACTCGCCACCAACGTCGGTTGGAGAAGGTGCGGGCCCTCGAATCCGGAAACATTAAGCTATGATAAGTTCAACTTTGTCGCCTGACATGCTTCGCAAGGTCAATGCCTACTGGCGAGCCGCCAACTATGTCTCGGTCGGGCAGATCTATCTCTACGACAACCCGCTATTGAAACGCCCGCTCGAAATAACGGACGTCAAACCGCTGGTGGTCAGCCACTGGGGCACGACGCCGGGCCAGAATTTCATCTACGCGCACTTGAATCGGGTCATCAATAAGTATGACCTTGATATGTTTTACATCGCCGGGCCCGGACATGGCGGTCCGGCGATTGTCGGCAACGTGTATCTCGAGGGGACGTGGAGCGAGGTGTATCCGAATGTCACCCAAAACGAAGCCGGGCTCAAGGAGCTATTCAAGCAGTTCTCGTTCCCCGGCGGCATTTCCAGTCACGTGGCGCCGACCACACCGGGCTCAATTCATGAAGGCGGCGAATTGGGCTATTCCCTGAGCCACGCGTTTGGCGCCGCCTTCGACAATCCGGGACTGATCGTCGCCTGCGTTATCGGGGACGGCGAAGCAGAAACGGGGCCTTTGGCGACCTCATGGCAATCCAACAAGTTCATGGATCCCGTATCCGACGGCGCAGTGTTGCCGATCTTGCATCTGAACGGTTACAAGATCAGCAACCCCACGGTTCTCGCGCGCATCGAAAAGGAGGAATTGGAGCAATTCCTGCGTGGCTGCGGCTGGGCACCACTGTTCGTCGAAGGGGACGACCCCGATACCATGCACGAACTGATGGCGACCGCCTTGGAGTCGGCGATCGAGGACATTTCCCGCATGCAAAAAACCGCGCGGGATCATGACAGTCCCGCGCGGCCGCGGTGGCCCATGATTGTGCTCAGATCACCAAAGGGCTGGACGGGACCTAAAGTCGTCGATGGCTTACCGATCGAGGGCACGTTTCGCGCCCATCAGGTGCCGATGCTGGTCGATCCCGATCATCTCGATCACGTGCCGCTGCTCGACAGTTGGATGAGAAGCTACAAGCCCGAAGAATTATTCGATGCGAGCGGCCGTCTCATTCCAGAGCTTCAAGAACTCGCGCCAAAAGGCGATCGGCGTATGGGGTCCAACCGCCACGCCAATGGGGGGTTGCTGTTGAAGGACCTCAAAATGCCGGACTTCTATGATCATGCAGTCGAGGTTTCTACCCCCGGCGCGGTAATGGCGTGCGACACGGAGGTCCTAGGTAAGTTCTTGCGCGACGTAACTAAGCTCAACCAAAGTGACCGAAATTTCCGAATTTTCGGGCCCGACGAAACCCTCTCGAACCTGCTGGGCGCGGTTTTCGACGTCACCAATCGCCAGTGGGATGCCAGAAGAGCGAGTAACGACGAATTCCTAGCACCCCAAGGCCAAGTGCTTGATTCGATGCTGAGCGAACACCAGTGTGAGGGGTGGCTCGAAGGATACCTATTGACCGGAAGGCACGGACTTTTTAACAGTTACGAAGCCTTTATCCGCATCGTCGATTCGATGTTCAGCCAACACGCCAAATGGCTAAAAGTCTGTCTGGAGTTGCCGTGGCGGCGGAAAATATCCTCGCTGAATTACTTGCTGGCTTCACACGTGTGGCAACAGGATCACAACGGATTTACTCATCAGGACCCCGGGTTTTTAGATCATGTGATCAATAAGAAGGCCGATGTCGTTCGTGTCTACCTGCCGCCCGATGCGAACTGCCTGCTCTCCGTCTTCGATCATTGCTTGCGAAGTCGCAATTACGTCAATGTCGTGGTGGCGGGAAAACACGCGCTGCCCCAATGGCTTAGCATGGACGCTGCGGTCGTGCATTGCACGGAAGGTATTGGGATTTGGCAATGGGCGAGCAACGATCAAGGTGGCGATCCCGACGTCGTCATGGCGTGCTGTGGTGATACGCCAACGCTCGAGATCTTGGCCGCCGTGTCGATCTTGCGTGAGCACCTGCCGCAGCTCAAGATTCGGGTCATCAATGTCGTCGATTTGATGAAACTGCAATCCTGCAGCGAGCATCCGCACGGATTGAGCGAAAGCGACTACGATTCCTTGTTCACTCGGGATAAGCACATAATTTTCGGCTTTCACGGCTATCCCTGGCTGGTGCACCGACTTACCTACCGACGAACGAATCGCAACTTGCACGTCCGAGGCTATAAGGAGGAGGGTACGATTACGACACCGTTCGATATGCGCGTGCAAAACGACCTCGACAGATACCACCTGGTGATCGACGTCATTGACCGGCTGCCGGAATTGGCCACGGCCGGTGCATATCTGAAGCAGAAACTGCAAGACAAACTGATCGAGCACAAGCATTACATCAACAAACACGGTCAGGACATGCCAGAAATCCGCAATTGGAAATGGGCGCCCAGAGAAGGAAAAGGCCCTGTCGAGGCCGTTAGCGGTCTCGGATCCAAGGGTACGGAGGATCAACTGCGGATCATGAAAAAGGCGGGTTAGTCTTTAACGAAAAGCTTAGCAGCATGCCGGTGCAGGAGGCGCTGTTATTGGGTGCTACGGAGATTGCTGATGCGAAGGTTTCTCTTTGATCTACAACGTTCTGCCCGCATCGGTCGCGTCGATTTGCGATTCTGCGACTAACCAGTCGTTCGCCTCGTGACCAGGCTCAAAGCCCCGAAGCGCTGCTAGATAATAAGCTGCGGTCTCGACTCGCTTGCGACGCCAAGCTTCGTCGCGTCGTATCTCCGGCGCCGCAGACTCTCCAGACGCATGTACCGGCTGAGTTTTTATATCGCCATTCGTCATCGCCGATATGTAGACATTAGCACTTGAGGTCTCTGCGTATGCGCCACGTTCCGCGCCGTCGAGTAATGATTTCATGAGGAGGGCTCCTGATATTGAATGGCCAATGTCGTCACGGACACCCTTATAACGCATCGTCTACCACGGTGTCTGTTCGGTATCCAACTCCGCCACGGAATAGGCACGGCAGCGCGTTAGGAGTGCACCCGGTGGATAACAGGTTGTCTGCGACCCGTTGTGACCCCGTCAGCCGTGCTGCCACGCGATTCGAGCACATTCGAGGGGAACCACGAGCGCGCCGTTCCTCGGAATCACGCGCGCTGTGTAGTCGCTCATCGCACGCGCAGAAGGGAGCGTGAGTTGATAAACGTGAGGGTGAGAGGCGTCCGGCGCGGATCGAATCAGCTTCATTGACAAACAGACCGGACCATCCCTGGTGCTCAGCGCCTCAGCGTAAAGTTGGACTGCGACGCCGGTCGGATCGATGCCATTCAGAAATAGTTCAACCTCCAACTCATGCCGATCACTCTGGCTAGTCACACGGATGGTGCCGAAGTGCAGCCTGTCCCATCGTTGTTCGAGTCCCTGTCGCCATTCCGTGAGCCTCCTCCCGCCGAGACCCTTGTCGGCGGCACGATCACGATAGGCGGTCGCTGCAGGAAGGTAATGTCGCTCGGTGTATTCGCGCACTGCGCGATTTGCGGAGAAGTGTGGTGTCAGGCGGGCCATGCTTTCGCGTATTCGTTTGATCCATGCGATCGGCATGCCGTTCTCGTTGCGGTCATAAAATTCTGGGATTACCGTGGCCTCGAGTAGGTCGTAGAGCGAAATCGCGTCCAAAGCGTCTCGGGCGGCATCATCACCTTGGTCGTGCCCGTCGCCGAGCGCCCACCCGACGTCCGGCGTGTACGCTTCCGCCCACCAGCCGTCGAGTTCGGACAGGTTGATACCCCCGTTGACCAGTACTTTCATTCCGCTCGTGCCACAGGCCTCCCACGGTCGCCGAGGTGTGTTGATCCAGACATCCACTCCCTGGACCAAGTGCTCGGTCAACAACATGTCGTAGTCGCTTAAAAACATCACGTGGGGACGGACATTTTGCTGCCTTAGAAACAATATCCATTCCTGGATCAACGCTTGACCCGCCTGATCCGCGGGATGCGCTTTGCCCGCCATGATGAGCTGCACGGGTCGCTGTGGATTGCTCAGCAGGCGAAGGAGCCGCTGCCGGTCGTGCAGCAGCAGGTTGGGGCGCTTGTAGGTTGCAAAGCGGCGAGCGAACCCCAGCGTCAGTGCTTTGGGATCAAGCAGCCCTTTGGCTTCGTTCACTGCCTCGGTCGATGCGCCGGACGCCGCAAGTTGAGTCGATAGGCGTTGGCGCGCGTAATCCACGAGCGACGTGCGTGCGGACGTTCGCAATTGCCAAAGCGCCGCGTCGGAGATGCCGCGAATTGCCTTCTCAAGGGTATCCATCGTGCCAAGCCAGCGATCCTTGCCACAGGCCCGGGTCCATAGATCATCGGAGGCAGCCGAATCCCAGGTCGGCGTGTGGACTCCGTTAGTCACCGTTCCGATCGGTATTTCGGACTCGGGCCAGCGGGGGAAGAGCGGGGCGAAGAGTTGTCGGCTGACAAGTCCGTGCAAGTTACTTACCCCGTTGACTGCGCCGCTTCCGCGCACCGCGAGGTACGCCATGTTGAACGACTCCGATGAGTCGTTCGGAATGGCTCGCCCGAGCGCCAGCAAGTCGTGCATCGAAATATGGAGCTTTTGCTCCGCGTACGCGCTGAGATACTGCGTGATTAGCCTCGGCGGAAAGCGGTCGAATCCTGCCGCCACGGCCGTATGAGTGGTGAAAAGGTTGCCGGCTCGTGTGGCTGCGAGCGCGACGTCGAACGGCTGGTCGTTGTCCTCCATGAAGTCGCGGGCGCGCTCTAGGACGGCGAATGCCGCGTGTCCTTCATTCAGATGACACACCTCCGGCCGGATGCCCATGGCCCGAAGCAGTCGCCATCCGGCGATGCCTAGAATCAGTTCCTGCTTGAGGCGAAGCTCCTGATTGCCGCCGTAGAGCTCGCTGGTAATGCCGCGATGAACGGGGTAGTTGGCGGCATCATTGCTATCCAATAGGTATAGCTTGACGCGGCCCACTTGTACCTGCCAGCCACGCAGCCATACGGAATAACCCGGCAGTGCGATCTCAAGTCGCAGCCACTCGCCGTTCGCCTGGCGCAGCGGCGTGATCGGCAACTGCCCGGGGTCGTTATAAGGGTAGAGGGCTTGTTGAGCGCCATTCTCGTCAATCAGCTGTCGAAAATACCCTTGGGCGTACAGTAGTCCCACGCCGACGACAGGAACACCCAAATCGCTCGCAGCCTTCAATTGGTCGCCGGCGACATTACCGAGACCACCTGAGTAGATAGGTAACGCCTCACTCAGCATGAACTCCATGCTGAAATACGCCACGGAGGTCAGGACGTCGTGCGGATGCGCTTTCTGAAACCACGCCGGGGCCAGGGCCGAGCTCTTACGACGATGGAGTAGATCGTCGACGTTCTTTCTAAACGCCGGATCTGCCATCGTCTCCCGGACCTTGTCTCGCGAGACTGTTTGTAGAACCACCCAAGGATTGTTAGTGAGGCTCCACAACACGGGATCCAACCGACTCCATATGGGATCCGTGGCGTGGTTCCAGGTTGAGCGCAAATCTAACGCAAGTTCTGAGAGCGAATCGAAGCCGTCGACATCGCAGGCGCCCTTGCGCGGCAAATTGGAGGGCGTTGGGTCGCTCACGTGGGTTACCGGATCGTGGCTGAACTATGAGGTGCGGAGCGACCGCAAGGTGGCCAAGCTCTGCCTAAGGCTAGGCAGCGTGCCGCGAGCGAATTCTTGCAATTCAGTATCTGCGCCGTTGGCGGCTTCCTCCGCGTAGAAGCCAAGTGCCTCCTGTCGCGCTTGAATCTGGCGAACGACGAACCGATGATCGGAGTAAGGGGTCATCGTATTGGGGGAAGCCAGGGTTGGAGACGGCCAGCCTTTCTCAACCGAGATAGCCGCCAGCCGCTGGTTTGCCGCGGTTCCGTCCTCCAGACTCCGCTTCGCAACTGCCAGGATCGCGGAGTCTTTCGACATCGCGAGCGCGCCGCGCGAATCGGCTATCTCCTGGGCGCCCGCTTGCTCTGCTTTTCTGACGAATTCGGTATCCGCGGGGAACTGGTCCGCGGCGCGGCCGAGAGTTACTCCGCCGAGGAGAAAAGCCGCCGTCACCAAAACATACTTTGCGAGCATTGCGACTCTCCCGTGGGGCGCATCTCGCGACCGGATGGCACCCTTTGAGGGATGATTTAGAGTCTAAGCCGCCTGCCGCTTGACAGGCTCGGGCTCGAGCAGTACGGGCATGCCGTCTGGCTTGGTCGCGAGAACTAAGCCCAGCGTTGCGGCAGACGGATTCAAGCTGTCGACCATGGAACTGGGCATTAGAATGGTGGCGCCCCGTTCTTTGGTCGTTTCATAAATGATATTCATGGCACGCAGCTGCAGCGCCCAGGGGTGGCCTGCATAGATCGCCGCTGCCTCGACAAATTTTCCCGCGATCGCCGCTTCAGCTGACCCTAAGATCACCCGGGCTTGTTTCTCGCGCTCCGCCTGTGCCTGACGCGACATGGCGTCTTGCAGCGCTACCGGGATCGCGACATCGCGGATTTCGACCGAGCTCACCGAAATGCCCCAGGCCGCTGTTTTCAGGCCGATTTCGACCTTCAGTTGTTCGTCCGCTTCTTTGCGGTCCGATAGGAGCGCTGCCAACATGGACGAGCCAATCATTTCGCGCAGAGACGTCTGCGCAACGCGATCGATAGCCTCGCGGTAGTTGGTGATGGCCAGGGCCGCCTTCTCGGCATCATGTACGTGCCAGAAGATAATGGCATCGACATTGACGGGAACCGTGTCTTTGGTAAGCGCCTGTTCCGCGTTGAATGCCGTGGTCTGAATGCGGCTATCGATGACCGCGACGACATGATCCAAGAGGGGAACGATGGCAAAAAGTCCCGCCCCTCGCACGCCCTGGAGTTTGCCCATCCGAAGGATAACGAATTTCTGCCAGACGTTGGCCATCTTGAGCGACAGACCAATGAGGATTGCCGCTGCAACACCAATATACGTAAGATAAAGGTGCCCCCAGAAATAGCCCGCAGCAGAGCCCGCAAGACAGGCGAATACGAGAAATGCAGTGATTGGATTCATATTTAGATCTCTGTTAAGAGCCATAAAAGTTGGCTGCGGGAACTGCAGAAGGAATCTTTGCTGAGCGTCGCCGGACATATCAGAAATGCTTCTTGAACTCTTGCTTCAATTTCGTCCAGTACGAGGTTTGGGGCTCTTTGCGGCAATCCTCGACCAAGACGGGGACTAGACTGTTCGTTTGATCCACGTCGATCACGGCGGTTTCTGGTTTGCCCTTGCCATTCAATCCTTCCGACCAATAAACAATCTGCGGGCGCGTCACTTCGTCAAACGACAGGAACTCCTCGCAAGTCAGCTCCATGGGTTTGATAGTTTTGGTCAGTTTGGCGGCGACCGGCGTTGCCTTGTCGGACATGGCGGGAGTATCTGCGTTCGCACCGCTCGCCAGTAACACCGATATTCCAAATGCCAGGAATGCAACATGCTTCATGATCGCCCCTCAACGAGTTGTACCGCTTCCGACGAGAATTCTATTGTGACCGTAGCGAATATCTCGGAGCGTGTCTGTACGATGGCGTACCGTCCCGTCACTATTAGATGCATCGAGCCCTCTGATCCCCGCCCCATGCCCCATGACCCCGGTTCTAAGTGCGTTGGCGCACAGACGTGATGCGGGCATCCGGTATGCTCCTTCCGAGCGATTACCTCTGATTTCATTATTTCGCGTCGAGGTGTGCACGTGATACCCGCCCGTAACGTGTCGAAGACGAGACGGGATGAGTTCTGTCGGCGTCGTGAGCTGGCTGATGGGCGCCATGGGCCCGTCATCTATCCATCGAGACACTCGCTTCACATGGCATTGTGCTTTCTGGGGTGCCTCACAACGATACTCGCTCACCCCGCATCGCCGAAGCCGAGGTGACGGCCAATATCAGTCCGCTGGCCGGCAAGCCGGCGCCCCTGACGTCACTCATCGACGTCACGAAGCTCGTCACGGCTTATTTCGATACGCGACCCGATCCCGCAGTAGCGTCACAGCGTGTCGCATTCGGCACGTCGGGGCACCGCGGCTCCGCTTTCGATGGCTCGTGCAACGAATGGCATGTTCTCGCGATTAGGCAAGCTGTTTGCGACTATCGGCGAAATCACGACATTGCGGTCACTGACCTCGCGGGAGAGAAGATCGACAGCGTTATCAACCGGGCCCCGGGGGATAACGCACCGATCGGCGGAATTAAGGTCAGCGCCGCCGTGACATGGCGCCTCACCGGTCCGCCATTCCGAAATACCTCCCAAGGATCCTTTAACTATGGCCGCCGTCCCTAAATCCGTGCCCCCGAGCCCGCCGAGCAGCACGGCAAAGCCACCGACTGCGGCGGCTCAAGCGAAACCTCAGCCGGCGCCCAAGGATGACTTGAAGACGTTGCCCCTTGCGGAGGTCGAGAAGAGGCTCAACTCGTCAATCAATGGACTTACTCAGGTGGAGGCGGCCAAACGACTCGCCAAAGACGGACCCAACGAGATTTCGGAGAAGAAGACCAACGCCTTCTTGAAATTTCTTACCTATTTCTGGGGTCCGATCCCTTGGATGATTGAAGTAGCGGTGATCTTGTCCGGCGTCGTCAGGCATTGGCCTGACTTTTTCATCATCTTGGTGTTGCTCTTGTCCAATGCCGTCGTTGGATTCTGGGAGGAGCGCGAGGCCGGCAATGCCATCGCCGCGCTAAAAGCGAAGCTCGCCACCAAAACGCGGGTGAAACGCGATGGGAGCTGGGTCACCCCTCCGGCACGAGAATTGGTGTCGGGTGACGTCATTCAACTCAGGCTTGGCGACATTGTCCCTGCGGACGCCCGTTTGCTCGATGGAGATCCCATGTCGGTCGACCAGTCCGCCCTGACCGGTGAATCCTTACCGGCGACGCTAAACCCAGGCGATGCCGTGTTTTCGGGATCGATCGTTCGGCGGGGGCAAAGCACTGCGCTCGTCTATGGCACCGGCACGAACACCTATTTTGGCAAGACAGCGCAGCTGGTCGAGCAGGCTCACACCGTCAGTCATTTTCAGAAGGCGGTTTTGAAGATTGGCAATTACCTCATCGTTCTAGCCGTCTGCCTGGTTGGGATAATCATTGGATTTGCCATTTACCGGGGAGATCCGATTCTCTCCACCTTGCAATTCGCGCTCGTGCTCACCGTTGCGGCAATCCCGGTGGCGATGCCGACGGTCCTTTCGGTGACGATGGCTGTCGGAGCACGCATTCTCGCCAAAAAGCAGGCCGTGGTGAGTCGCCTGGTAGCGATCGAGGAGCTGGCGGGCGTCGATATCCTATGTGCGGATAAAACCGGCACCCTTACACAGAACAAGCTCACGCTCGGAGACCCTTTCTGCGTTCCCAATGTGACGGCGGCGCAGGTCATCCTAGATGGCGCGCTAGCATCTCGTGCGGACAATGATGACACCATTGATCTCGCAGTGCTCAGCGGCGTAAAGGATACGGCCGGCTTAAAGAGCTATCAGATCCTGCACTTCACGCCCTTCGATCCGGTGCACAAGCGCACCGAGGCGCAAGTGAAGGACAAAGACGGAAAGGCGTTCAAAGTAACCAAAGGGGCGCCGCAAGTCATTTTGGCGCTCGCGAGCAATGTGCATGAAGTGAAGGACGCCGTTCAGAAGGCCGTGAACGAGTTTGCAGCCCGCGGATTTCGCTCCCTCGGTGTCGCGCGGGCCGAAGGGGACGGCCAGTGGCAGTTCGCGGGTGTGTTGCCGTTGTTCGATCCCCCGCGAGAAGATGCCAAAGCGACGATTGCCACAGCGATGCAGATGGGCGTCAAGGTCAAGATGGTCACTGGAGATGCGCTCGCCATTGCGAAAGAGACCGCGAAAAAGCTCGACATGGGCACGAGCATCTTGGACGCCACCACCTTGGGCGATCTCGAGAAGGAGGTAACGGCGCAAGCCGCCGAATCCATCGAAGAGGCGGACGGCTTCGCGCAGGTATTCCCAGAGCACAAATATCACATCATCGATGTTCTGCAACAGCGCAACCATATCGTTGGGATGACGGGAGACGGCGTGAACGACGCACCGGCCCTCAAAAAAGCGGATTGCGGAATTGCCGTATCCGGAGCAACGGACGCCGCTCGCGCGGCCGCCGCGATCGTCCTCATGACACCCGGGCTCTCGGTCATCATCGACGCCATCAAGGAGAGCCGGAAAATCTTCCAGCGCATGAATAGCTACGCGATATATCGGATAGCCGAGACGCTGCGCGTACTCCTTTTCATGACGTTGTCCATTCTCGCCTTCAACTTCTATCCGCTGACCGCCGTTATGATTGTGATGATCGCCTTGCTCAACGACGGGGCAATTTTGTCGATCGCCTATGACAACGTGCGGTATCGCAATCAGCCCGAAGCTTGGAACATGCGCGTGGTTCTCGGGGTCTCGACGGTACTGGGGGTCATTGGTACGGTCGCCGCCTTCGGCTTATTTTATCTAGGCTTGAACATTTTTCATCTCGATCATGCGCATGTTCAGACGCTCATGTATTTGAAACTCTCGGTAGCCGGACACCTGACGATCTTTCTAACGCGCACTCGCGGCCCGTTCTGGTCAATCCGCCCAGCGAAGACCCTGTGGATTGCCGTGCTCGGCACGCAGGCCATCGCGACTTTGATCGCGGTGTACGGGGTCTTTATGGCTCCGCTCGGGTGGCGATATGCGGGCATTGTCTGGGGATATGCGCTCGCCTGGTTCCTTCTCAACGATCGATTAAAGCTGCTGACATATTGGGCCCTCGATCGATCGAACTCTCAGGCAAAAGCCAATGTAAAGGCCGTGGATGGAAAAGCCGCGGACGATCCAGCAGTAAAGCCGCAGCACTTGTCAGGCGCCAAGACTCGTGCAGAGTCCCATGCTGTCGGCGACGTCGCTCCCACAGCGCAGGCGTCCTCCACGCCACCTCCCGAAGCCAAGCCGCCTCTTCAGCCCAAACCGGCCGCCACCTCGACAGCAAAAGATCCGCCGGCCATTGACAGCACATCTGCCGCGACCCAACCCGAAGAACTGGGGCGCCAGGACGTGATGGCCGTGCAGGAATTAGAACGAGCGCAAAAGGAAGCAAACGAGACTTCGCATGACTGAGCAAATCCCGAATATGCGTCAGCTGTGTAATGTCCCTCCGCGACGTAAGACGGTGTTTCTTTGAAACTCAAGTCGGCCGATTTCAGAGTGCCGGCGTCCAAAGCCGATTTGCGACATTTGCCTACGTGGGTTAAACCCGCGTTCAACTCGAAAGGGCAGTATCGACAGAGTGACGCGAAGCGCTGGAAAGAGTTGCAATCGATCCGGGAACAGCTGGTCGGATAGCCGTGAAGCCGGCGAGACCACTGACTGCGAGCATGGATGCGGAGCTTATCGGCCTGCAGCGCGACTCGTTCAGTTATTTCGAGCATGAAGTGAATCCTGCCAATGGCCTGGTCAAAGACAAAACGGCCGCCAATTGGCCGGCCAGTATCTCGGCCACGGGCTTGGCGCTGGCGGCCTACCCGGTCGCGGTCGAGCGGGGATTCATCTCCCGTGCGTTAGCCATTGAAAGGACTCTGGTGACGTTGCACTTTTTCTTGGCAAGTCCGCAGGGTACGGAGCGCGACGCAACGGGGTATCAGGGCTTTTATTATCACTTTCTGGACATGGAGACCGGGCGCCGCGCTTGGAACTGCGAACTCTCGACGGTAGACACGGCCTTCTTGCTCGCCGGCATGCTCACGGTAGCGGCTTACTTCCAGTTGCCTACCGCGGACGAGCAAGCGATCAGAACGATCGCTGAGGAGCTATATCGCCGCACTAATTGGCAGTGGGCACAAAACGACGGAATTACCCTGACGCATGGGTGGAAGCCCGAAACGGGCTTCCTGCCGTACCGTTGGGAGGGATACGATGAAGCGATTTTGCTCTACGTGCTGGCCTTGGGGTCACCTAGCTTTCCCGTTGCACGAGCGGCAGCGGCAGCGTGGCGCTCGACCTATCAATGGAAAAGCCAGTACGGCTACGAATACCTATATTCCAGCTCTTTCTTCACGCATCAGTTGTCGCATATTTGGATCGACTTTCGGGGTATCCAAGATGAGTTCATGCGCGAGAAGGGCATCGATTACTTTGAAAACAGCCGGCGTGCGACCCAGGTGCAGCGGCAATACGCCATCGACAATCCGCTCCGCTTTAACGGCTATGGCCCACTGTGTTGGGGCATCACGGCTAGCGATGGCCCGGGCCCCGACGTACTCAAGATTGATGGCGTTGAGCGTCGGTTTTTTGACTATATCGCTCGGGGGGTCCCGTTCGGACCGGATGATGGCACGCTGGCACCTTGGGTGGTCGTCGCCTCATTGCCGTTCGCTCCGGAGTTGGTATTGCCGACGGTGGAACATTTCATCAATAAATTGCAACTGAAGGCGAGCAACAGCTACGGATTCAAATCCACATTCAATGCAACCTTCCCGGCGGTTATCGGCGGCAGCCCCTGTGGCTGGGTGTCGCCTTGGCATTACGGGCTCAACGAAGGCCCCATCGTATTGATGATCGAGAATTATCGCAGCGAGCTGATGTGGCAGTTGACGCGGCGCTCCCCGCATATCGTGGCGGGGTTGTTGAAAGCCGGGTTTACCGGCGGTTGGCTCTAGGCACTTCTTTCATGGCCAATTGCCGTCGGCGCGAACGGACGCCTGGGTGCGACAGCGCACCGACATCCGCTCGCGGTCGCTGTAGTCTTCTATTGAGCCGAAGGCGTGAACCGGGTATGCCGGAGATTGCCAGTATCTTCGGTACTCATCCGGACATCGGTCCTCTTCTTGAGATGAAAGCAATGCCTGCGACGTCTACCGTTTCCCCGGGATCTGAATTTCAGAACTTTCTGTACGCGCCGATCTGTCAAGATCCAGACGGAATGACACTGAGCGTACTGTCGGCGCTCGCGCGTCAAGACGTGGATCCATGGACAGAAGCTGCGCGACTTTCGGCATTGCCGAGGGAAGCCGCCACACAACAAATCACCGACTTGCTGGGCGGTTTGCCGCGGCGGACTTTGGCTTGTGTAAACTGCGTGGAAGTGGCGGCGCGTCTAAGTGCCTTATTGCCGCGAAGCGCCGGGGCTAAGCTATCGGGGGTGCTCCAGTCGCCCGCGACGGCGCCACAACATCCGATGGCATTTGCCTTCAATTGGCGCTTTTTCTATCTCTATCTATGCTTGATGCTTCTGACGAACTGGCTCGTGGCAGAATTTCGCACACCTCCGCCGTCCCAGCCCGCCTCCGCTACGCAAGCGGGCGTGGCAACGACAACGCCGAAAGGCGATGCACCCTCGAGCCCTCTTGGAAATACCCCTCCGTCCTCCAGTCATTGATGCGTCAACGCATAACGCTAGCCACTATCATGCACCCCAAAAACGGGTTGACTGCCACACGAGTGGCCGCCAGTCGCAATATCAAACTTGCTCGGCGATTGCGGCGCGAGTAGTGCCCGCCAGTATCGCGTTCAACTCCGGAGGAGCTCCTGGAAAACACCTGTCGGGTTCGCGGAAACGATCCGACGCAGAGTCTCGCACCGGCGAGCCGGACATCGCGCTCGCGCGAGGCATGGAAAGTGCGAGATTCGGCGGCGGCATGAGCACCGGCTTTGCGACAGTTGTCCTTCGAGCTGAGCCGCTTAGTGGGCGAGGCCACCTCGACTCGCAAATATTGCTGCGACTCCGTTGGCCCCGAGTTTTTTGCGCGATAAGTGACAAATCGCGCCAAAAAACTTACGTATATGGCGCGATTCCCCGAGTCACGCCATAAGTTGGTGTCTCTCGTGCCAAAGCGCCTGTCCGAAACTCTTGATGATCAACTGCTGCTGTTTCTTGCGGGGCATTCCAGTGGCGTCGGCATCGACATGATCGCGACCGCGTTTCAACACCTCGCCAGTAAACGTGCCCTGCAGCGGAGATTAACAACTCATGGTGAGGTTGATCCCGAAAGACTTCCGATATGCGAGGCAGCACGGGAGCGATCAGTCCCGCCGCCATGATAGCGAGCCACGCGCAACTGATGAGTATCCACGCTTGAGCGGACGAGTTAGGGTGGCGAATCACCTAATTGGCCGCTGTGCCCTGGCCTGTCAGAAGAACTTCCGCGCTCAATTCCCTCCGAATCTGCGCCGCAAGTCGCTTCCGCACTTGGATGGCACCCGCATCCGCCATACAAGATAGCTCCCGGCGGGTATCGGCAAAGCGGTCAACGCTCAGTTCAATGGCGGCGCTGGACTCTTTTCCACTCCAAAGCCAGATCAGTCCTTCGCGTTCGACGGTGGGGTAGTGTCGGATGCCAAATTTGGGGGGCACCTTGTCCTGGGAGGGGATGCGCACACATCGTCCAGTCTTGTCAAAGGTAAATCCGTGATATCCGCATTGGACCGAATCACCCTGCAGTTTGCTTCTCATTAAAGGGTATAGGCGATGCGGGCAAAGAGCCGCCAAGGCGACCGGGTCTCCACTTTCAGTGCGGTAAAGAACTATGGGGCGATCAAGGATGGTACGTTGAATTAGGGCTCGGCTTACCTCGCTGCTATAGGCGGCGACCCACCACTGTTCGTGTGGGTACGGTTTTGCCTCATTGAGAGGATATGAGCTTGCTTCGTGCGTCATGAGGTACCACCTATGTCCTTGCTGCAACTGTCTATGCGTCGGGTCTTCGACGAGAGCTTAGGGGGCATTTCCCTGCTCTCTGTCAATCATCTTTGAGAGCAGCCGGCGAACTTTGACCGCGCCAGAATCGATGCTCAAAAGCACGGGATTTAAGGACCAGAATTCCGCGCCCCCCATCGATGCTTGCTGCTTCTCGAGCATGGGCTTGTCCTCATTGCTGAAAGCATTCGATATGGTCGTGCCCAACATTTGATTGAATGCGTGGTCTTCCACTTTGAACTTACGAGTAATGCAAAAGAAGTAGTGGCTCGACATGAGCGTGGCCGGGGTCATATTGTGAAGCGTGATGGCTTCGTTTGCCGGGTTGCGCTCGGCGCCTGCCACGTTCGCTCCTGTGCCTAGTATCATGACCGCGGGCGGCCGCCAACTCACTTCGGTCCAAATGTCCGCGCGGGCTGGAGGAGGGACCATTGAACGAAAAGCCGGCGGTGGGATGCAGTCGTTCGACTGCCATTGAATGCGAAATTCTCCGTTGGCTTCGCCGGTAGAAACCTTTGCACCCGTCATGATGCCGCCCAGCGAGTGTGGGTGCAGGTAGTCTGCATGACTCAAATCCATGATGTTATCGGTGAGAAGCTGGTAATTCGCGGCGGTCTCCATATACCCAAAGTGCCGCGCGCTTACGGGCGTATCGTCGATGAAGCGCAGCTCCGGGAGTAGTGAATCGTCGGCATCCGCGGCACCCATCCAGATCCATGCTGCACCGTAACGTTCACGCACCGCGAACGCGGGTACGCGCATTGCGCTAGTGATCCCGCCGTGTGGGTTGTGAACACACTGACCATGGCCGTCAAAGGCGAGTCCGTGATAACCGCAGCGAATTACACCATGTTCGAATGAGCCGGCGGAAAGAGGGGCAAATCGATGGGGACAGCGATCTTGAATCGCGCACAACGCGCCGACCGAGTCACGAAACACAATAAGTCGTTGATTCAAAATCGTGCGCGCGAGCACAGGCGCTTGTTCGAACTCGTGCACCCAGGCGAGCTGATACCAGCAATTCCGAAGCCAGGGTTCAACGTCAAAGGTAGTCGGTGCCATGCGGGAACGCTCCGTGAGGCCACTAAGCAAACAATGCCGGTCAGTACTGACTGTGTGCGCACCTTACCCGGTTATTTGTCAGCTGACAAATATTGTTGGGGAGCCAGCTGCATGAGGGCGCGATCACAACATCTCTACTTGTTCCGGACGGCATGAACGGCGTTAGACTGGCATCGACTGGGGCCTGACAGGCGACTAGAACTTTCACCCGTCATCACCTAACCTGGCGCAAGATGCGCATCGGCTTTACGCCAAAGATGTGCCAAGTCGGAAAGCGCTCCAGGTGGTATTTGATGACCAAGAAAAAGAACACTGCGCGTGCGTCCACGCTAGCAATTCGTCACTCGATCGTCGACGCCGCCCTTACCGTATTCTCAGACAGCGGATACGAGGGCGCTAGCACACGCGCCATAGCTGCGGCCGCCGGCATGGAACTTGGACATTTGACTTACTACTTCAAATCCAAGGAGGCTCTCTGGCGCGAGGTGGTCAAGACCTTCACGGCGAGCACCCAAGAGCTCCTGGATGACTGTCTTGCCGGAGCAGATCTTAAAGATCCGATCGGTTTAGCGAACATCGTCTTGCCAAAAATTTTGCGACAAATTGCGGAAAACCACAGGCTTGCGCGCTTGATGTTGCAGGACTTCTCTGTAGCCTCTTCGCGCCACGATCGATTGGTTTGGGAAGTTGGCCGGCCTGCTTGGCTTCGCCTTCGCCCTCTTTTCGAAGCGCTGCAACGCAGCTCCGGCAGCAAGACTGATGCGCGCCTAAAATACTACGCGATGATGGGCAGTGTGCTCATCTTTTTCGGTTCGTCCCCCGAAGTTCGGCAGATTACAGGGATCAATGCTATCGATGCCGCCGTAATCGAAGATTATATCGCTTTGGTCGTCAGCTCAGTTGTCGGCGGCAAACCACATAGGCGGCCCACTGGAACTCAACGCAGGTAGCCGGGATCCGAGTATGAAAGTCGTTTCCCGCTCTTGTCTCTATAAGCCCCGGCCCGCTCGGGGTTTTGCGTTTAAGGGCGTTCCCCTGGCGCCGCGCTCAAGCGAGTAAATCGATTCTCGCGTTCAAGGCATTTTCCGCAGCCTGCAAACTCGACGCACTAACCTCGGAACCCGGCAGGTTGGGCACCGAGATTTCGTACAGCCCGTCGGCTTGCGAGACGTTGCCCGAATAGCTTTTGCCACTGACCGAGGTCGAATAGGTGGCGTCGGCCAGGCTTTGGAGCCCCGCGCTGGCGGCCTCAGTCTGGGAAGACTGGACAGGCTGCGAAGATCGGACGGTTGTAGACGCTCGGGTCGGTGCCGCGCCCGGTGACAGGCTGGGGACCGGCGTGGTGGTTGAAGCGGTCGCTGCGCTGATCTGCATGATTCCTCACTCCTAAGTTGGATGGGACTGCACAATCCGGGGTATCGGCGGGCGCATCGCAATCTTTAGGGCGAGGGGGGATCCTTCGCAATTATGTCAAGCGCGGTAGGTGCCTGCGCCGTTCAGTCGGCATTCGTTAACTGGCTGTCCAGGCCTCCTTCAAGAGTTTGGCGATTTTCTTATTCGCGTCGCGTGGCGACTTGAGAACCACGGACGCTTTCAGACGCTCCGACCAGCCTTCATTTTTGGCGGGCAGAAAGGATTCGTCGGCGTCGGGCGCGAGCGCCAGCCCAAGTCGCGCCGTGCCGCCCCGAACCGGACGCAACGCCGCAAATTGGTACTTGCGTGACCATGCGGAGTAGCCTTTACGCTGACCCTCGATCACATCCGGGAGCGCCAGTACCAGTTTCTCTATCGCATCCAGAATGGCGCGGGACGAGGGATCGGTCCACAGCGTTTTCTTGAGCGCGTCCGGTTGATCCCAGCCAGGTCCGCCGCTTGGGAACGCTGCGCTCAACACGTAGCTCGCCCGGTTCTGTAGCAGGCCATGGGTGGTTTTGAACCACTTCAAGCGCGCCCGCGGTGCGCTCTCAGGACAGGTTTTGGCTATCGACACCCACTCGGCAAGCGATTTACCCGTATCCCGTTGCAACCCTTCGCGCACGGAAGCAAACCACTTCCGCTGTTGTTCAGTCAGATTCTGCGATGCCGTTTTGGGCATGGTTCACCTCCACGTAACGTTCAATTGGCGTCGGCGTAGATCTTGATCAGCTCGGTCAAGAGATCGCGCCCGGTATAGACCGCACGCACCGCCATATGCTCATTGAGGCCGTGGGTGCCATTGCCATCCGGATCCCCGAATAGGCCCGGTGGCCCGTACGAGGGAATGCCGATGGACTCGAGGAAAATGCCATCCGTTGCCCCAGTCGACATGGAAGGTACCAGCGGAATCCCGGGGTAATATTTTGCCACGAGCTTTTCCGCGGGGCCGATCACCTTGGGATCGAGCGGCGGGGGCACCGCCAGCGGGCCGCGCTCCTGTTCGGCGGTCACCGCGACGCGCGGGTCCGCAATGGCAGTGATCAATGTCGCGCGCGTCGACTCGACCGTATCTCCCGGAAAAATTCGGCAATTGATGTTGGCGCCGGCGCGTTGGGGCAGGGCGTTGTTCGCATGACCCCCATCGAGCAAGGTTGCCACACAGGTGGTGCGCAACATGGAGTGAAAGCCTTTGTCGCGGTTTAGCATGGCTTCCGCCGCTTTGTCTCCGGGGTTATTCGAGATGGCGACCATGGCTTGACCGATGTCGTCTTCGCGAGCGGCACCGGCCTTGGCGAAATATGCTTTGGTGGTCGGTGTCATCTGTAGGGGGAATTCCAGCGCACGGACCTTTACAAGGGCATCGGCTAATTCGTAGATGGCATTGTCGGGAACCGGAGCGGAGCTATGGCCGCCGGGGTTGGTCGTTTCGATGCGGTAGTTCTGAGCTGATTTTTCGCCGACGTGCATGGTCGCCGTCAGCAGCTTGCCGTGTCCGTCGGTGCGCCCCCCGCCGCCTTCGTTGAGTGCGAATTCAGCCTGGAGCAATTCAGGACGATGCTTCGACAGCCATTCGGCGCCGTTGAAGGGCGAGCCGCCTTCTTCGCCGCAGGTCAGCGCCAGCTTGAGGGTGCGCTTAGGGTGATAACCCGATTGTTTGAAGCGGCTCATGGCGTCGATCCAGATGGCATCCATGGCTTTCATATCCGCGCTACCACGGCCATAAAAATAGCCGTTCTCCTCGATCAACTTGTATGGGTCGCGGGACCAATCGGCGCGCTTCGCGGTCACGACATCAATGTGACCCAATAGCAGAAGAGGTTTCAATTTCTTGGATGAGCCCGGCAAGACAACGACCAGACCGCCTTCCTTGGGATATTCCGGCACGGAGAACTGGGTGATTTGATCGTCGGAAAAGCCCGCATGACGAAGATAATCGGCGATCTTCGAGGCCAGCGCGGTACAGCTGCCGGTGGTGGCGCTGGTGTCGGTCTCGACGAGCTCTTGGTACAGCGCGCGAAACTCGGTTTGATCCGCCCTCAGTGGCGGCGATTCAGCCAGCGCTCCCGATGACAGCACCAAAGCTGCGAAACTCAAGCCAAATTTTGCCGTGCGCGTCATCTGTAGTCTCCGTTGCCGTGCTGTAATCCACGATATGAGCATGGCGAGCAATAAATGGAAAGTTTTTCCTCATGCGCTGTAACCTGCGACGCGACTGTACCTTCAGGAGAGTTGCATGCCGTTAGACCTCTACGTGACACTGGGCCGCTCGGGCCTGCGAGTAAGCCCGATGTGCCTCGGGACCATGACCTTTGGCGAAGATTTGGGCTGGGGCTCCAGCGTGACCGAGTCCGAGCAGATTATCGATCACTACATGGAACTCGGCGGTAACTTCCTCGATACCGCGAATTTTTATACGAAAAGCCACTCCGAGAAGATCATCGGCGACCATGTCGGCCGCCACCGGTATAAGCGCGATCGCCTGGTTATCGCGACCAAATTCAGCGGTAACCTCTATCCAGGAGACCCGAACGGCGGCGGCTCCAGCCGCAAATCGATCGTGGCGGCCTGCGAGCAGTCGCTGCGGCGTCTGCAGACCGACTATATCGACTTGTATTGGCTGCACAACTGGGACGTACACACGCCGATCGAGGAAACCCTGTCGGCGCTCGAGGATCTCGTGCGCAGCGGCAAGGTGCGGTATCTCGGTATATCGGACACGCCGGCCTGGAAAGTAGCCGAGGCGAACGTGACCGCGCGTTTCCGCGGCTGGTCGGCGTTCATCGGATTGCAGATCGAGTACTCGCTGCTCGAGCGCACCGTCGAGCAAGAACTCATGCCGATGGCATTGGAGCTGGGGCTTGGCGTGACGCCTTGGTCGCCGCTCAAGAGCGGCCTGCTGAGCGGCAAATACACCCGCACGTCGGCTCAGACGAATAACGGCCGTGCCGCATTCATGGGGCATCTTCTCAACGACAAGACCTTTGCCTTGATCGATGAGCTCGAGAAGATCGCCAAGGTGCGGGACACCACGGTCGCACGCGTGGCTCTCGCATGGCTGAAGTCGCAGCCCGGCGTGACATCGACCATTATCGGTGCGCGTCACCTTGCACAGCTCGAGGACAATCTAAAGGCGCTCGATGTGAAGCTCACCGTGGAGGATGTCGCGCACCTCAACGAGAAGACGAAGCCGGTCTTGGGTTTTCCCGCCAATATGCAACCCATGTTCCCCTCGATTCACAACGGCGGCACGTCTGTGAACGGTGTGCATGCCGAGCCTTCAGGGTTCGTGCTGCTGCGGGGTGAGAAGCCCTACTGAACGAGGCGGGTCACTTCCCAGAGTGGATTCCCGAGGAACAGCGGCGTCGCGCTCAACAGATCAACGAACAAGAGATGCGCGCAGTAGACGCTCGCCGAGTAGCGGGAGAGGCGCAGGGACCCTTTGAACAGTGCCAAAACCGCGGTGACGTAGTCCGGATGCGGCGGCTTCAACAGATTGCCGCCCAATTGGCGACGACTCGGAAGGCGTCGATACTGTGATTGCGATCAGGTCGCACGAATGTTCGGTTACCTCCCTATGTTTTGACTCCCTCGCTGATGAGCGCCCCCGGCGGACCGGGGGCGCCTTTTCACATCAGTGCGACATCACCGTGGCGGTGAATTCTACCGTGACCCGCCGGTTTTCGGCGCGGCCCTTCGCTGTCCGATTGTCGGCGATCGGATTCTCTTCGCCAAGCCCCTCCGCGGTTAGGATGCCGGCCGCCACTCCATGTGACTCGAGGTAGTCCTTCACGGCGATGGCGCGCCGTTCCGACAGCTTCTGGTTGAACGGAGGTTTACCCACCGAATCCGTATAGCCACGAATGACCACCTTCGAGCAGTGACACTGCATGATGCTCGTGGCAACGCCGTCGAGAATCGCAGTGGATTCCGGCATGAGCTTGGCCGAGCCCGTCTCGAAGTTCACACCTTTGAGCACCGATTCGTGAGCCGGTGGCGCGGGCGCCGCGACCGCAGCCGGTACCGGTGGGGCCGGAGGCGGCGCGGGTGGTGCGGGCGGCGGCGGGGAAGGCGGCGCAGCCGCGGGGACAGGCGCCGGGTTACCGCCACCGAAGTGGTAGGTGAGGTCGATGCCCACGGTCAACGGCTGCTCCATGGCGGTCCGATTGAAGGTCGGGATGTTGACGTTGATGGCGGGCGAGTTGGTCAGCAGCGCCACGCGGTTGGTGACGTTGTTGACGAACATCGCTGCACTCCAGTGTTCCGCCTCGACGCCCATGCGCAGGTTGGTC
>Ga0302310_10001164_pt1 | contig 22753 bp, 24 predicted proteins | sample III_Palsa_N1_2_FD_200451 | JGI IMG/M metagenome (GOLD analysis project Ga0302310, IMG submission 200451) | Peat permafrost microbial communities from Stordalen Mire near Abisko, Sweden - III_Palsa_N1_2 | ecosystem: Environmental > Terrestrial > Soil > Palsa > Peat permafrost | place: Sweden...
TGAGACAGTTGTCAGTTATTCGTTCTCAGTTCTCAGTTGAAAACCGATCAGTGTCCCACTAACAACTGAGAACTGACAACTAGCTCCCCGCCACCGAGTGCAGCTGCTGCCACACCATCACCACCGTCAACCCAATCACAATTACGGTCGTCGTCCACGCCACCACGTTGAACCAGGTCGAGTTCGTGTGCCGCCCCATCAGCGCCTTGTTGTTCACCAGCTTCAGCATGAAATACAGCACGAACGGCAGAAGCACCCCATTCAACACCTGCGACAGAATCGTCATCGTCACCAGCGGAAAATTCGGGATCAGCACCACCGCCGCGCCCGCCGCAATCAGCAACGTGTACAGCCAGTAAAAGAACGGTGCCTGGCTGAACTTCTTGTCCACCCCACTCTCAAATCCCAACCCTTCGCACACGCTGTACGCCGTGGAAATCGGCAGCACACTCGCCGCAAAGAACGACGCATTGAACAGCCCTGCCGCAAACAAAATGTACGCAAAGTCCCCAGCCAGCGGCCGCATCGCCTGCGCCGCATCCGACGGCACCGTGATATTCCGCATCCCATGCGTCCACAGCGTAGCCGCGCAGGCCACAATAATGAACCACGCCACTAGATCCGTAAAAAAGGACCCCACAATCACATCCAGCCGCGACGCGCTGTACTGCTTAATCGAAACGCCCTTCTCCACAATCGACGACTGCAGATAAAACTGCATCCACGGCGTAATCGTCGTCCCAATCACGCCGATCACCATATACACATAGTTGTGGTCGCTCCACACCGCGCGCCCAGGAATCTTCACCGTCTCTACCAGCGCCGTATGCCAGTCCGGCTGCGCCAGCACCCCGGCAATGATGTAGCAGATATAAAACCCACTCGCGATCAAAAAAATCTTTTCGACGCTCTTATAGTCGCCCTTCACCACCAGCGCCCACACCGCCAGCGCGCAAATTGGCACGCTCGCATACTTGCTCACCTTGAATAACTGCAGCGCCCCCGCAATCCCCGAGAACTCCGCAATCACGTTCCCGAAATTCACGATCACCAGCAGCACCATCAGGAAGAACGTCATCCGCAGCCCAAACTCTTCGCGAATCAAATCGCTCAAGCCCTTGCCCGTCACCACGCCCATGCGCGCGCACATCTCCTGCACCACAATCAGCGCCAGCGTAATCGGCAGCATCGTCCACAGCAGGTGATACCCATACTGCGCACCCGCCTGCGAGTACGTAAGAATCCCGCCCGCATCATTGTCCACGTTGGCCGTAATAAACCCCGGCCCCAGCACCGCAAAGAACATGATGATGCTGACCTTGTACCGCTTCCAGAAATTCAAGCCAGCACCGCCACACCCGAAGTCACACGCCGCCCATCACCGGTCATCGTCTGTGTCCGCATCCCAAACTCCCTGCTCTCGGTTGGATGGCCATTGGGCCTCCTCTAGACTAACCCGCCCACGTCCTCCCTTTGCGAAACTTAGCTAACTTCGCGAACGTTGCGTCCAAGCCTTTGCCTTTGCCCTTGCCTTTCTTCGACAATTTCTAAAAGAAATTGTCATTCCGAGCGCAGCGAGCGAACCTGCTTTCTCCCGTTCTTGCCCTTGCCTTTCCTTCCGTCATTCCCTCCGGGAATCTGCCTCCACCTACAACCTCACCGCCTCCAGCCGCGCCACAATCTTCCCCATCTGCGCATCATTCGAGTACCCATCCCGCACCGCCCGCGCCCATCCCGCCCGCGCAATCCGATCCCGCGCCACCTCATCCGGCAGATACCTCCGAATCTTCTCCGCGCATTCGTCAAAGCCCGTAAAAAACACTGCCTCTTCCCCCTCGACAAACCGAGCCTCATGCCCCGCCGACCGCTCCGCCAACAGAAATCCACCACAAGCCGCAATCTCAAAGCTCTTATGCACAAACTCATCCTGATTCGAGTGCGTAATAAAACTCAAATTAATCTTTGACCGCCAAACCGCCTCGCGATAATCCTTCCCATACAACTCCGTCCCCGTATAAAGAGCCTTCGCAGCCTCCGCATCCAGCCGTACATTCCACATCCGGTCGCCCGAAATCACCACCGGAAACCCGCGCTCTCTCCACAGCCGCGTCAGAAACGCCGGCCGGTCGTCATACGAAGTCCCAATAAAACTCACTCCCCGATCCCGATCCTTATCACCCCACGCTCCCTCCACCGGAAAGTGAATCGTCGGCTCATACGCCGTCTGAATCTTGATCACATCCCGAGCCCCGCGCTCCATATAGTCGGCAATATTTTTATCCCGCTGCACCACGTGCAAATCAAAGTGCGGAATGTCCTTCATATACAGCCGCCACCCAGGATCCCTCCGCGGCCCAAACGCATTATCGATCATGTAGCTGACAGTCTTCACCCCCATCGCCCTCAACTGATCGAGCGTCCGCGGCGTAAGCCCCAGCAGCTTATCCGCCCAGAAAACATCGGGCTTCTCCCGCTTCGCCGCCGCCAAAATATCCCGATTCAGCCGAGCCACCCAAGGCCCCACCTGCGCCCGATACACCACCTTCCGCAGCAACTCCCCCTGTGGCTGATACGCCAAACAATCGATCGCAACTACCGTATGCCCCAATCGCTCCAGCGCCCACATCCGATACAGCGCCGAATCATTAGGCGACAGCTGCCCCACATACAAAATCTTCACCGCAGAAACTCCGTTCTCAGTTGTTAGTTGTTAGTTCTCAGTTATTAGTTCGAAGTTACTACCGCCCGCCGCGTCGACTCATCCGCGTTGACCACCGCTGTCCAACTGAGAACTGACAACTGAGAACTGACAACTCCTTAGCCTTCCCGCAGCTGCGCAATCACCTGCTCCGCATGGATCGCCCCAGCCACCCGTCCATGATGATCCACCACTGGCAGTGACCGAAGATTGTACTTATCGAACAACTCCGCCACTTCCTTATCGCTCGCATCCAGCCCACACCGCACGTTGTGCCCCTCGCTCAACACCGACAGCGTCGTCTCAGGAGTCGACAGCACCAGCCGCGGCAGCATCACTACCCCCGCCAGCCTCTCCTCCGCGTCCAGCAGATAAATCTCCGTAATCGTATCCGGATCTCCCTCAAACTCCCGCAACGCCTCAATCGCATCCGCCACCGTCGCATCCTTGGGCGCGCTCACGTAGTCGGTCGTCATTCTTCCCGCAGCCGAGTCAGCCGAGAACTCCAGCAGCTCCTCCACCTCGTGCCGCTCCTCCGGCTCCATCTCCTCCAGAATCGCCTCGGACTCCTCGTCGCTCAGCTCGGAAAGCGCATCGGCCGCCGCGCCCGGATCCATCTCTTCCAGAATGTCCGCCGCCCGCTCCGAATCCAATCCCTGCAGCAGCGCCTTCTGCATCTTCGGGTCGACTTCCTCCAGCGTCTCCGCGGCCGTCTCCTCCGGCAAGCTCGAAAACACCGCCTCGCGCTCACCCGGCGCGAGGTCCTCAAGAATGTCCGCAATATCCGACGGATGCAGCTTCGACAACCGCTCCTGCCCAATCTTCAGCCGTACTCGCCGCGCCGGATCCCGCTCAATCAAGTCCACGAAATCCCACGGAATCACCCGCGGCTTCAACCGCCCCGTAAAGTCATCCACCATCCCCACCGGCAGCCCCTTGAACAGCCGCCGCATCGCCCCGCGATTCCCTACCTCGACCTCTACAATCCGCAGTTCCGCCGTCTCGCCATCCGCCCCACTCGACTCCCAAGCCAGGTTGACGTCGTTCACGCGCACGACCTTGCGCCCATCGACATCGATAATCTGCTGATCCAGCAAGTCATAATCCAGCAACAGATAATCATGTTGCCGCTTATACGCAGTAGGCTTCGCCTTCGCCCGAAGCTCCGCCTCATTCGACACCGGCAGCACCACATTCACCACCGGCAGCAGCGTCATCTTCGACTTCTTCCCCACCCCATTCCGCAACACCAGCGCCGCCACATGCGCCTGGTCCGTCGACACATCCACCGCCAAATCCTTCACCCGCCCCAGCGAAGCCCCATCCGGTCCCAGCACATTCCTCTGCAACAGCGCAGAAGCGCTAGTCGCCACCGTAGCCGGAATAAGCTGCAACTCAGTCATCGCTACCCCTAAACTACCTCATCAGATGCCAACAAGTCGTTGCCGCTAGTTGTTCCCCGCAATTTACGTGGCTCTTTCCTGCATCCGTCTCAAGTGCGCGTTTCGCACGATACCGAAAACCTGCGCCGTAATCCCCAAATTAACCAGCAGCCCCACCGGAAGAAGCGCTAAGTCCGTCCATGAAACGGAGGTTCGACCAGTCCATATCGCCAGTGCCAACGACATCTGAAAGGTCACCAACAAAAACATCGAACAGGACACAACCACCCATCCCGGCCGTTTCACATGGGCATCTTCCAGGATCTGCTGTCGTTCCAGATGATCCGTAACTGACCCCTTGAAATACAAAACTATGCCGATTAGCTCAGCAGCAAGCCAGATTCCCACAAACACAATCTTCTGCGTCTCAATCCTCAAAGCTGTAATCGAGAGAATCCGCGCGACTAGCAGCCCGATAAAGGTGAACCAGAGCCACAGCTGCAACAGACGCTTCCTGAACACCCTCTCCGTCATCCGCGAATTATCCCACAAAAGCAAAACGGCGAAGCCCGAAAGCCCCGCCGTTCTCTCTATCCTCTACGCTCTATCCCCTATCCCCTGCTCCTACGCAGTGACCGGCTCGAGCACCGACGCAAACTTCTTCCCCGTCCGCGCCTTGTACGCATCCTTATGGAACGCATACCCAGCAATCAGCGGAACCGCAATCGTAGCCTCGGCAAACACCATCTGCTCATACGTCAAATCCACCTTGCCCCAGCTCGACGCCTCCTTCAGCGTCGACCCGCTCAGCGCACCATCCCGCGCATCCGCAACCGTAATCTGGATCGCGTACTTATGCATCGTCGCATCCGCGCCCAGCACATCGGCCGCGACCACAATATCCTGCGCAAAGTTCTTCGGAACGCCGCCGCCAATCATCAGCAACCCAGTCGTCGGATTCGCCATCTTCAACTGCGTCAGCTCATAGAAATCCTTAGCCGAATCAATCGACACGACAGCCTTCCCGCGCCGCTCATGCTGATGAGCCACCAACCCAAACCCAGCCGAGCAATCCGAGAACGCCGGACAGAAAATCGGCACATCCAACTCATAACAAGCCAGCACAATCGAGTCATGCTCACCATCGGCCGGCGTCCGCTTGTGATCCTTCAAATACTTGCCCATCGCCTGGATAAACTCCCGCGAAGAATAAGCCCGCGGCTCCAACGAATCCGTAATCTGCTTCATCACGTCATCGCAAATCCGCAGCTCATCCTCATCGATGAACGTGTCATAAATCCGATCGATCGCCAACTCGCGCAGCGTGGCATCGCCCGCGCCATACTTGTACTCATCGCCGGCGATATAGTGCCGGAACCCCAGCGCTTCGAAGAAATCCTGGTCCACAATATTCGCGCCCGTCGAAACAATCGCGTCCACCATGTTGTTCCGCACCAGGTCCACAATCACTTTCTGCAACCCCGCCGAGATCAACGATCCCGCCAGGCACAGAATCACGCCGCACTCCGTATCGCGCAGCATCATCTCGTAAATATTCGCCGCCCGCGCCAAATCCCGCGAACTGTAAGCCATCGACGCCATCGCGTCCACCAGCCCCACCACGTTGTGCTGCTTGATGTCGAGGTGCTGTATCTGATCTTTAAGAAGTTCGTTTTTCGTTGTCATATCTCTACTAGAATATCGCGTTCCACCCGCTCCCCACGCGCCAATTCTGTTAATTTCCGTTTCCCGCCAGCACCCCACAACCTGCTATCCTCTCCCCAATCCAAACCCGCAGGGAACCCCATGCGAATCGCGCCGACTCTCGCCATCCTCCTCACCCTATCCACGCCAGCCTTCGCCGCCGAACCCTGCCAAACCATTCACGGCCGAGCCATCTACTACTCCGCCGACGGCCAGCTCCGCCTCTGGCACATCGGCACCCACCACGAATTCGAGCCCGACGCCTACCAGGGCAACACCGCAAGCTCCTGGGACAAAATCATCACCCTCCTCAAGGCCGGCGACACCTCACCCGCGGCCGGCAGCAACAACGCCCTCTACGGCGACTTCGTCGTCTGTCCCACCAAGCCCTATCACGAAGGCGCAGTCCAGCCCGCAACCATCCGCAGCATGTCCCACCTGCGCGTAGTTCCCCGCTAAGCTCCCGCCCTACCCCAGCACGAACCGTCCCCGCCGAATAGCCACCCACGCCGCCACCACAAACAACACCAGCGCCGCCACCTTCGCCACGTTCGTAATCGGCTCGGTCCCCTTCGGCGCCAATTCATGCAGCGGCGCAATCTTCTCAAACGACTGCACAATCAACACCAGCACATTAAAAAACTCGGCAATCGTCGCCGTAACGATATACGCCTTCGACCACCCCTTCCGCCACGCCAGCACGGCCACCGCGAGCACCACCAGCGAAATCACGCCCACCACAATCCCCGGCGTAATCCCATGGAACGGAAAAAAGAATCCCGTAACGCTGGTCAAAATCGTAAATATCAGGAACGTCCAGTTCCACGACGGAAGTCGCAGCCCGGCAAGAAATCCGTACACGACCACCAACCCGGCCGCAATTCCAATCAGGCTGATGATCACATGAATCGTTGTAAAGGTAGACATGACGGCATCCTTTCGCGAGTGCATTTATTGCGCAGCGCCTGACCCGACGTCATGTCCATCCTACATCGCCCTACTTCAAAAACCCCTCCAAGGCCGCATCAAACTTCGCCGGCTGGTCATACATAATGAAGTGCCGCGACCCATCCACCCGCACCAGCGTCACATGCGGCATCGGCGCGTACCCTGCCTTCATCGCCGCCTCATACGCCGCCGGGTCCGGCTGCTGCTGCATCGTCGAGTCATACTCATACAGCACCAGCGTCGGCGTCTGAATCTTTGCCACATCCCCGCGCAGATCTGTCAGCAAATCCTCCACCATCACCTCCACCACCACCGCGCGATCGCTGGCCCCCGAGCTCGCCGCCACCAGTTTCTGCCCCTCGGGATCCTTCACCATCTGCGCCGCAATCATCGGCTGCATCCCCGCATACTGGTCCGCCGGAATCGCCAGCATCTGCTGCCGCATCTGGTCAGCGTAAGGCTTCGTCGCCTCCACCGTCGCGTTCGGGTCGAACAGCACCGCATAAAACGGCAGCGTGTCCACGATCACCATCTTTCGCACGTCCCCCGGATATTTATCCGCCAGCATCAACGCCAGCAGCCCGCCCAGCGAATGCCCCACCACCACCGGATGAATCCCCGCCGCCGCAATATACTCATGCAGTTCCTCTACGAGCCCCGGCAAGATCGGTCCGGTAGTATTCACCCCCGCCGGCGCGCCGGCAAACCCATCCACCTGCACCAGGTGCAACCGATAATTCGGCGCCAGCAGTTTCGCCTCCGCATCCCAAACCGCCCGCGAGCTCGACAGCCCCGGAATCAACACCACGTCCGGCTTCCCCACCGTCCCTTCGTCGACCACCGCAAACCGCGTCGGTACAAACTTGCCTGTCACCTGCGCATGCGCCGTCAACGGCTTCACCAGCAGCATCACGCCCGCCAACACCAGCGCCGCCGTCGCCAACCACTGCATCACCTTCATCACTCGCTCCATCACCATCTCCTCTTCCGCCTCTTGGAATCTCTCGGCGCTCTTGCTTTTCTTTCTGTTATCCCCTCTGGGAATCTGCTTCTAAATCTTTCGCGTCCGCAATCCAATTAACTGCGCCGAGATCATCGCCAGCAACGCCACAATACGGAACCCGCTATTCCACGGATGATCGTTCACCACATACTGTGCAATGATGAAACACAGGCAAGCGACATACAGCAGCCGAACCTCCGCACTCATCTTGCGATACGCCCCGCCGAATCTCCACTTGCTCTCAACCAGCGTCTCGTCCATCTCATCCTCCCTCGCGCACCCATCCATCCCCAGTACCATGCATCAGCAATCCTGCATGACACTTGTCATCCCCGCATCAGGCCCGGCAACTCCCTCGCCCACTCAACACAAACCCCGCCGCCACCATCATGATCAGAACCATCCGGACCATCAGCTCACGACCGAACCATTGCGAGTGACTTCCCCACGGCGTCGCCAGCAGCGCGAGAGTCGCGTAGTACAAAACATTCTGAACAAGCGTCTTCGGTTTGGAATTCCAATTCAATCTCATCTTCGTCCCTCTCTCTGCTGGTTGATGTTGCACTGAATGAAACCAAGGCTCGCCGCTGTTACTACGTTCTGCTTGCCACGAATTACGCATTCTGTACGCTGTACGCTCTACACTCCGCTCTCCTCCCCGTCATCAAATACGTTGTCAATCATCTTTCCAAACAGCCGCGCAATCTTGAACGCCAGCGGTAGCGACGGATCATACTTCCCCGTCTCAATCGCATTCACGCTCTGCCGACTCACCTCCAGCTTCTCCGCCAGGTCCGCCTGCGACCACCCGCGCTCCGCTCTCAACTCCCGCAGTCGATTACGCATCGTCCCTCACCCGGTCGCGCACCGTCTGCACTGCCTGCGCCACCCCGAACGTCACAAAGAACAGCACCCAGCTCGTGAACGGCGGAAGCGCCGCAGACCCGCTAAACGATCGCAAAAAGTCATTCACCATCAGGATCGCCAGCAGCACAGCCGACCCCGCCAGCAGCGACCGCATCGTCACCAGCCGCAGATATTCATCTTTCTCCTCCTGCAGATACACGCCCATCACGCCCAGCATCGCCAGCACCGGCAGCGCTGGCATCACCGCAATCGCGTACAACACCCAGCCGTGAACATGCGTATGCTTCACGGTCCAGGCCGCAGCTAACACCACCACCAGGTAGATCAATACCGTCACCAATACCCGCTGCTGATACCGCTTGCTCGCAGGCGTAGAAAATCCACAAAAGCTCATCGCGTTCCCTCTCTTCCTACCAACCCATCCGCATCCGCCGGCACCCGGTTCTGCACCCGGTACGTCAGCTTCGCCGCCAACGCCGCCACGAAAAACAACGCCAGCTCCACCGCCGCCGGCCAGTTCCCCTTCCAACCCAGCAGCTGTAGCAAGCCATGGAAGCACACCGACGTCATCACCGCTGCCGTTCCCCACAACAGGCACCGCACCACCAGCAACCGATGAAACTCGTCCACCTCTTCTCCCAGGTACCGCGCCATGATCCAGATCAGTCCCAGCACCGGAAGAGTCGTCAGCGCCGCCGGCACCCACAGAATCGTCCCCTCAACCTTCGCTCGATCCACCCACAAAAAGGAGCCAGCCCACAACACCTCATACGCCACCAGCGCCACAGCTCCCCGCCGGATCAAACCTTTCTTCGCCGCGTTCATCTTCTTCCAGTTCCAAGCCATCTCCAGCCTCCTCACATCTGCCACCGTTACTCGATGTCAAGCAAACTTTACGACAAGCTCCCTTTACATGTCAAGCGTCCTTGTCATGAATTTGCTAAATTATTCCTGCGTGCGCTCCGAAACCCACCTCAAGCATGCAATTTGCAGCACGAAACCCACCTCAAGCCGCGCGAATTGATACGCTAGTACGCGTGAACGTCAACTTCGCCGAACGCGCGCACAACCACAACTGGAAGCTCGATCCCATCGTGCGCTCGCTCCTCGACACCGACTTCTATAAGCTCCTCATGCTCCAGTTCATCTGGAAAAACTTCCCCAAAACCCAGGTAACCAGCGAAATCCACAACCGAACCGCCCACATTCGCCTCGCTGATCGCATCTCCGCGGCCGCCCTCCGCGACCAGTTAGAGCACGTCCGCACCCTCCGCCTCCGCCGCAGCGAACTCGTATGGCTCGCAGGTAACACATTCTACGGGGTTAAGCAGATCTTCCACCCCGACTTTCTCGCCTGGCTCGACCGCGATTTCCGCCTCTCCGACTACGAAATCACGGAACACGATGGCCAGCTAAGTATCCGCTTTTCAGGCCTTTGGACCGAAGTCACCATGTGGGAGGTCTACTCCCTCGCCATCGTCAGCGAGATGAAAACCCGCGCCGCCCTCGCCACCCTGAACGAGCTGGAACTCGACGTCCTCTACGCCCGGGCCAAGACCCGCCTCTGGGACAAGATCGAGCAGCTCCGCTCCATCGAAGGCCTCCGCCTCTCCGACTTCGGCACTCGCCGCCGCCATAGTTTTCTCTGGCAGGAATACTGCGTCCAGGCCCTCGCTACCACCCTAAACACCAATAAAGCCGAGCGTTTTAGCGGAACCTCCAACACCGCCCTCGCCTACAAACACGACCTCGAAGCCATCGGTACCAACGCCCACGAGCTTCCCATGGCCATGGCCGCGCTAGCCTCCCAGGGCTCCGACGACGAGCTCCGCAATTCCCAATATCGCGTCCTGGAGCTCTGGCGCCAGTCCTACAACAACGAGCTCCTCATCATGCTCCCCGACACCTTTGGCACCAGCCAATTCCTCGCCCACGCCCCCGCCTGGACCGCCAAATGGACTGGCGAACGTATTGATTCCAAGGACCCCTTCGTAGCCGGCGACGAGTACATCGCCTGGCTCGAATCCCACGGCGAAGATCCCCGCACCAAGCGCCTCATCGCCTCCGACGGCCTCGACGCCTCCACCATCGTCCAGCTTCACACCTACTTCAACGGCCGCATCCGCTTCTCCGCCGGCTGGGGCACCTTATTAACCAACGACTTCCGAGGCTGCCACCCCCGCAACGAAGACACCTTCGAGCCCATCTCGCTAGTCTGCAAACTAACCAGCGCCGACGGCATCCCCACCGTCAAACTCAGCGACAACCCCAGCAAAGCCACCGGTCCCGCCGACCTGATCGCCCGCTACCGCCGCGTCTTCAACACCCCAGTCCAAACCGAAATCCCGGTCCTCGTCTAGCCCATATCGCGCGCGTTTTATGTGCGACTTAGCCGCGTTTCGGGTTACAAATCGACGTCTCGAGCTTGGTTTCGCGTCACGTTCGGTTCAAAACAGGCCGATATACTCTCCCCATGCGTTTCTCTTCTCTCGCCCGCATCACCCTCGCCGCCACGCTTCTACCCATCCTTACCACCCCCGCCGCCCACGCCTGGGGCCGCGACGGCCACATGTTGATCAACAAACTCGCTGCTCAAAACCTTCCCAACGACGTCCCCTACTTCCTGCGCAACCCCAACGGTGTCGACGTTATGGAGTGGATGGGTCCTGAGCCTGATCGCTGGAAGCAGCGCGACGCTGAGCCCGAGCTCGTCGCCACCCAATCCCCCGACCACTTTTTCGACTATGAGTGGGGCATCTATGGCGCCACTCCTTGCGCTGCCGGAACACCCGACTGCATCGACGGCTACAACTTCCCGCGCAAGCGTTACGACTTCATCCGCAACCTCTCCGCCGCCCTTCCGCAACACCCTGAGATCAAGACCTTCGAGACCGTCGGCTTCCAACCCTGGCAAGTGGAAGAAGTCTGGGAGCGCCTCAAGTCTGACTTCCGCGAGTACCGCAAGCTCACCGCCGCCAATGGCAACACCGCGCCCATCCAGGTCGCCATCCTGTTCGACGCCGGGTGGTTAGGCCACTACGTAGCCGACGGCTCGCAGCCTCTCCACAACACCATCCAGTACAACGGCTGGACCGGCCCAAATCCCAACCACTACACCACCGAACACAAAATCCACGCGCAGTTCGAGTCCATCTTCGTCTCCGCCGACATCAAGCCATCCGATGTAGCACCCCTCGTAGCCGCCGCCCAGCCCACCGTCATCGACGACGAGTGGACCCAATATTGGCAGTACCTCCACCACTCCAACAGCCTCGTCGAAAAAACCTACCAACTCGAGAAAGCCGGAGGATTCACCGATGCCGGCACCCCCGAAGCCAAGGCCTTCACGGTCGAGCGTCTAGCCGCCGGAGCCATCGAACTCCGCGACCTCATCAACTCCGCCTGGGTCCACTCCGCCGACCCCGTGCAGGAATACCACGGCCCCCAATAGGAGTTGTCAGTTCTCGGTTGTTAGTTCTCAGTGAAAACTCATCCGGCAGCATTTAACTGAGAACTGAGAACTAACAACTAAACGCCACCGGCGTTCCTTCCCACCCTCTTTGCCATCTTCCGCAGCACCGGCTCGCTCGCCATCGCGATCAGCGGCGCCGCCACCGCTGCAAACACCGCCCACACCACTAGCGCGTGCCACTCCCACCTCCACAGCAGCCGCGTCGTGTGCCACGGATGATGCTTCGCCGCATACCAAAGCTCATGTCCCTGGAGCGGCAGCTTCTCGGTACCGAACAACACGTCGCCCAGCTTGATGAACACCGGGAACAGTAGCCACTCCAGCGGGTACACCGCGTGATTGCCCACCTGCGACGCCACGATATTCAACCGGAACAACGATGCCAGTCCTAGCGCCACCAGTGTCGTCGACCCCAGCAGCGGATTCACCCCCACTACCACCCCCAGCGCCAGCGACCACGCCAGTTTATTCGGATCGGCGCCCATCCTCAATAGGCCAATCACCGGGTTCACTATCCATCGTTGCCAAAGACTCGCCACACCCTCAGCATATCGGTACACTCACCGCAGCGTCTCTGCTGATCTCACTGACCCTTTCAAGGATCCCTGGTTTGCCCCCTCTCGGCACGTCTCTTCTCAGCACGCCCCGCCGCATCTACCGCATCCTCGCGCTCGCCGCCGTCTTCGCTTACTCCATGCTGGAAGTCCTCATCACCCGTCCGCGCACCCGCGCACTCCGCGCCGCCTGGCTCTGTCGCATCGGCCACCGCCTTCTCCGTACTCAGGACATCACCTTCACCACCGTCGGCCCCGTCCCCATGCACGGCGCCGTAATCACCAACCACCTCACTTACATCGACGTCGTCCTTCATGGCTCCATCCGCCCCTGCGTCTTCGTCTCCAAGATCGAGATCCGCAAAACTCCGGTCTTCGGCTGGGTCAGCATGATGGCCGGCACCATCTACATCGATCGCGCCTCCAGCCGCGCCCGCAGCATCACCAAGGCCGCGGAAGGCATGGCTAAGGGCTTTCGCGACAACCTCCCCGTCGTCTTCTTTCCCGAGGGCACCACCGGCGTCGGCGATGTCCCCACGCTCCCTTTTCGCAGCGGCCTTCTCCACCTCGCCATCGCCGACAAACAACCAGTCACCGCCGGCTTCATCCACTACGACCTCAGTCCCTACGACCTCGCTCGCGGTAAGTCCACCCGCAACGACGTCCACTGGGGCCATGAAACCCTCTGGCAGCACCTCTGGAACTTCGCCGATCTTCACGGCGTTCACGGCACCATAACCTTCGCCCCATCACCCATCGTCTTCTCCGAGCTTGCCTTAAAAAACCGAAAGATCGCCGGCCACGAAGCTCAGGCCGCGATCAACGCCCTCGCAGTTCCCATCCAGCAACCTACCCCGAACCCTGGATCCTGAACCCTGGCTTTACTGGCACTGCAGCGAAGTCCACACCCCCGCCGCCGTCCCCGTCGCCCCGCCAATCTCAAGATCAATAAATCCCCCCGCCGGAATCGCTACCGCACCCATCGCTGTGCAACTCCCATTTGTAGCCGGCGAACAACTCAGCGTCGTATTCGACATCGCTCCCGGCGTTCCCGCGCGCAACGTCACCGTAATCGCCCCCGACTGCTGCGAGTACACATCCAGTTCCGTCGCCGTGCACGCTTGCGGAACCCAAGCCAGCGCCGACCCGCTCGCCTCCGTGGCACTCGCGTTCGGAGAGTTCACCGCGTAATACAGCGTGTTGTAACTCACGGCGTGATACATCGCCGCAAACGTCCCACTGCTCGTCCCGGTTCCCGAACCCAATCCTGTCCCCGGCGCTCCCTGCGGAATTCCAAAGTTCAACACCGCTGCCTGCGCCGTCCCGCTGTTGGACACAGTAGCCTGCGCTCCTGCCGCCAGCGTCGTCACCGATCCCACGCTCACCGTCGCCGCCGCCCCCTGCGCTCCCGTCGCGCCTGTACCTCCCGATTGAGCAAGTACCATCCAATTCGATGGGTACAGGTCCGGTTCGGCATTACTCCCCGCCACTTGCGCCAAGTACGTCGATCCAGCGAACGTCACCGCATCATTCACCGCATACTCGGCCGCCGCCCTCCACACCCCGCGAAAGTTCATTCCCACTGCGCCTGCCACACCAGTCGCGCCCTTAGCTCCTGTCGCACCCGTAGCCCCCTGCGGCCCGGCAACTCCGGCTGCACCCGTAGCTCCAGTAACTCCCGCAACCCCCGCAGCACCCGCCTGCGCCAGTACCGCCCATGCAGCCGGATACAGATCCGGCCGCTGTCCCACATTCCCAGCCCCCACGGACAAATAGCTCCCCCCGCCATAGCTCACCGCATCATTCACCGCATAGCTCGTCCCCGAACTCCACGCCCCCTCCCACGCCAGCCCCGGCGTTCCATTCAATCCATTCGTCCCATTTACCCCCGCAGGCCCCACCGGACCAGCCGCCCCCGCAGCTCCGGTAGCTCCCTGCGATCCGGCCGCCCCGACCGCTCCCGGAATCCCCTGCGCACCCGCCGTCCCCGCAACTCCCTGCAACCCCTGCGGCCCGGTCGCTCCCACAGCTCCAGTCGCTCCGGTCAAACCCTGCGCACCCGCAGGCCCTTGAATCCCCATCGGACCGGCGACACCCTGCGGCCCTGCGGCCCCAACCATGCCTTGCGCCCCAACCGGCCCCAATGGCCCCGGGGCGCCCGCCGGCCCCGCCACACCCTGCGGGCCCACCGACGTCAACACTCCCCAATACCCCGCGCCCAACCCCGGCGTCTCCCCGACATTCCCCGCCAGCAGCGAAACCCAGCTCGCCCCGCCGAACACCGCCACATCCCCCAGCGCATAGTTCCCCACTGAGCTATACGCCCCCCGATACACCAGCCCCGGACTTCCCGCATCCCCCGTCGCCCCCAATGGCCCCATCGGTCCGACAGCCCCGGGCAGACCATCCAGCCCATTCAACCCCGCCACGCCTGGAGGCCCTTGCGACCCGGCAGCGCCCGCCGCTCCACTCGCCGCAAACATCCCCCAATCGCTCGGACTCAAACTCGGCGTATTCCCATGGTTGTTCGCTACCAACGACACCCACCCTGCCCCCTGCCACAGCACCCCCTCCGCCAGCGCATAATTCTTCGCCGAGTCATACGCTCCCACAAAAGTCATTCCCACCGGCCCCGCAGGACCCTCCGCCCCCATCGGCCCCGACAACCCCGTCGCGCCCGCCACACCCGGGATACCCTGACCGCCGGCCTCGCCCGCAATCCCCTGCGCGCCTTGCGCCCCTGTCGATCCCGGAGGCCCAACCGGCCCCAGCAACCCCTGTGCGCCCATTGGCCCCCCTGCTCCCTGCCCACCCGTCGCCCCTGCCGGTCCCTGGGCCGTCAACACTCCCCAGTACGCCGGACTCACCCCCGGCGTCTGCCCCACATTGAACCCGATCAGCGACACATAGCTCGACCCCTGAAACACCACCACATCCCCCAGCGAATAATTCCCCTGCGAGCTATACAGCCCCTGGTATGCCAACCCGGGACTTCCCACCGGCCCTGCAGCTCCCATCGGCCCCTGCGCCCCAGCCGGCCCCTGCACGCTCTTACCCATCGCACCCTGCGGCCCCGTCGCTCCCGCAATACCCTGCGGCCCGGCTGGCCCAACCGGCCCGGCAACTCCCTGCACGCTCAACCCCATCGGCCCCTGCGCCCCCACCGCACCCGCCGGCCCCTGTGCTCCCGCCGTCGCCAGCATCCCCCACATCAGCCCCGACGCCCCGGGCACACTCCCCACATTTCCCTCCACCAGCGACACCCAGCTCGACCCGCCCCACTGCACCACATTCCCCACCCCATAACTCACACCAGGGTCATACACTCCGATGAACGTAATCCCACCACCTGTTCCTGACACCCCCGGCACACCCTGCGGCCCCATCAAGCCCTGCGGTCCAGCCGGACCGGTAGCTCCTGTAGCTCCGGTCTCCCCCTGGATCCCCTGCGGCCCCACCGCCCCGGCAGCGCCCGCCAGCCCCTGCGGTCCCACCGGCCCAACCGTCCCCGTCCCACTCCCCACCAGCGCAATCTCCAGCGTTGGAGCGTGCGATGTCTCATCATTCTCCTTGCTGTCGAACTGCACCACCGTGCCGTTCCCACCCGCCAACGCCAGCCCAAAGTTGGTCCCCGGCGCCGCCACCCATCCCTGCACCGCCGACGTCACATCGAACGTCACAAACTCCCCTGCCCCCATCACCTGCGCCGTCTGCACCACCGCCCCCACCGCCGGCAGCGTCGCATACGTCACACTCGACTCGATCCACGCCCCGCCCACCACGTCCGCCTGCACCACCCCCGGCACATCCGACCGATTGCAATACACCCGCAGCGTCGACCTCGCGATCTGCGCCGGCGTGGTCCCGACCGGCAGCGTACCCAGATCAAACTGAACCAGCGCCGTATACCCGCCGCCCACATTCAAATTGCTCAGTGCGCCCGAGTTCACCCCAGGCTGTGCGCTCGAAACATGCGCATCGCCCACCAGCGTCGCCTGCTGACCCCAAACGCTCCCCGAAACGCAAAGCCCCATCACCAGCAGCAACCTCGCCGCAGTGCAATCCGTGCCCCAACGTCGGAGCGTGCGTCTCACTTCTTTCAGCCCTCAACTGCATACAGCAACGATCACAACTCAACGGCGCACATTGCCGAAGGGCCTATCGGGTTTTGCGGAGTCGTTACCCGGGAGATAAGACCTTTTGCGTCGGCAGAGTCCTAAGCCCATTCCAGCAACTCACGCCGAAGCCTCGTGTGACATGCCGCACATTCCTCAAATCCCGTCCGATGTTCGTACCATTCAGTTTCCCGATTCGGTTCTCCCCCTGTTCCGCCGTCGCGCGTCCGCCTGTGAGACGATGCCCCTAATGCCCTCTCCCTCGCCAAAACAGGAGCCCGCCCCACGTCCCTCTTCCACCGACGCCGCTAGCAACCACCATCTCTCCCGCCAGCTCACCCTCCGCGACCTCGTCCTCTCGCAGGTCCTCACCGTCGTGGGCAGCTCCTGGGTTGGTCTTGCCGCCGGCCTCGGCCACGCCCAGACCCTCGTCTGGCTCTTCGCCTTCGCGGTCTTCTACACGCCCATGGCCGTCGCCGTCTACTTCCTCAACCGCGAAATGCCTCTCGAAGGCGGCCTCTACGTCTGGGCCCGCCGCTCCTTCGGCGACACCATCGGCTTCCTCACCGCATGGAACATTTGGGCCTACGGCCTCTCCTCCATCGCCACCATCCTCTTTCAGATCCCCAGCGAATTCGCCTTTATGATCGGTCCCCGCGCCGCCTGGGTTCCCGAAAGCCACACCACCGTCTTCATCGCCCTCGCCGTCATTCTCGCAGCGCTAGCTCTCTCGGCAATCCGCGGCCTCGCCTTAGGCAAGTGGATCCACAACGTCTCCGGCGCCGCGATGATCACCGCCTTCGCCCTCTTGATCCTCGCGCCCTTCTGGGCAATGGCCCACCACGTCCCCATCCACTTCACTCCCTTCGAACTCCATCTCCCCCACACCGACCCCAACTCCCTCGCCCTCATCGGCCAAACCCTCTTCGCCGCCGCCGGACTCGAGTACATCGCCATCATGGCCGGAGAAGCCAAATCTCCCTCCCGCGACATCGGCCGATCTATCCTCATCGCCACCCCCGTCATCATCGTCATGTTTATCTTTGGGACGGCTTCGGTCCTCGCCTTCCACGAGTACACCGGCGTCCCCATCAACTACATCGCCCCTATCCCCCAGACGCTCCGCTTAGCGTTCGGCTCAAGCACCCTCGGCAACCTCATCGCCCGCCTGGTCATCCTGCTACTTCAAATCCGTATCCTGGGAGCCGCCAGCTATCTCTTCACCGGAGTCTCCCGCCTGCCCATGGCCGCCGGCTGGGATCACCTCATCCCCGAATGGTTCTCACGCCTGCATCCCCGTTACCGAACGCCCACCAACTCCATCCTCGTGGCAACTCTGATCATCGCAGCGCTCATCGTTCTCGGCAGTGCTGGAGTCCACGCCGCCGTAGCCTTCAACCTCCTCAACAACGCCTCCACCGAGTTCTACGTCCTCGCCTACCTCGCCATGTTCGCCATCCCAGTGATCGGACTCAAGCTACTGCGCAACCGCATCCCCACGTGGGCGATCGTCATCTGCGCCGTAGGCTTCATCACATCCATGCTCATCTTCGCTCTAAACGCCTACCCTTTCGACGGCTCCTCCAAACTCCTAACCTTCGCCACCGAAATCCTCGGCACTACCTTCGTCGTCAATCTCATCGGCTACGCCTTCTACCGCACCCGCTCCCTTCGTGCGCCTACAAACCCGTAAGTTATTTTTTGCTCACACAATCCTCGTTAAGACCTCTCGCCGTCCGCGCAGGACCATCCAAGTCGTATGCTTTCTTCTATGCCTTCGCCCGCCATCGACCCGCTAGCCAACACTCCCGGCCATCTCTCCACCCCCGACCGCCTGGTCAACATCCCGCGCCTCGTGACCGCCTTCTACGCCAACCACCCTGACCCCACAGTCCCCGCGCAGCGCGTAGCGTTCGGGACATCAGGCCATAGGGGTTCGGCGCTGACAAACAGCTTCAACTACGCGCACATCCTCGCCATCACCCAATCCATCGTCGAGTACCGCGCCAGCCAGAACACCACCGGCCCCCTCTTCCTCGCGCAGGACACCCACGCCCTCTCCGAGCCTGCCTTCTCGACCGCCCTCGAAGTCCTCGCGGCAAATGGTATCGCGGTGTTCATCGACCAGGACCTCGGCTACACCCCCACCCCCGTCTGCTCGCACGCAATCCTCACCTACAACGCCGCCAATCACGGCAAGCCCCAGTCCGACGGCATCGTCATCACGCCCAGCCACAACCCACCCGACGACGGCGGCTTCAAGTACAACCCACCCAGCGGCGGCCCCGCCGACACGACCGCCACGAAGTGGATCGAGAATCGTGCCAACGAGTTCATCGCCAACAAGCTGCAAGGCATCAAGCGCCTCACCTTCGCCAAAGCCCTCGCAGCCGACACCACTCACCGCCACGACTACATCACCGCCTACGTCAACGACCTGGCCAACGTCATCAACTTCGAAGCATTAGCCGGGACCGCCTTGAAGCTGGCGGTCGATCCCCTCGGCGGCGCCGGCGTAGCCTACTGGCCCCGCATCGCCGAGCAATATAAACTCCCCCTCCAGGACTTAAACCTCTACACCGATCCCACTTTCCGCTTCATGACTCTGGACTGGGACGGTCGTATCCGCATGGACTGCTCCTCTCCCTTCGCCATGGCAAGCATGATCGCCAACAAGGATCTCTACGACGTGGCGTGGGCCTGCGATACCGACCACGACCGCCACGGCATCGTCACCCGCAGCTCCGGCCTGCTCAACCCCAACCACTACCTCGCCGTGTGCATTCAATACCTCTTCACGCACCGGCCTGAGTGGTCTGACAAAGTTGGGATAGGAAAGACCCTCGTCAGCTCCAGCATCATCGACCGCGTAGCCAAGGGCCTCAACCGCCCCATGCTCGAAGTCCCTGTAGGCTTCAAGTGGTTCGTTGACGGTTTGATCGATGGCACTCTCGGTTTCGTAGGCGAAGAGTCCGCCGGCGCCACCTTCCTCCGCCGCAACGGCCAGGTCTGGACCACCGACAAAGACGGCCTCATCTTGGGTTTACTCGCGGCGGAGATGACCGCAACCACCGGCAAAGACCCCGGCATCCTCTACAACGAGCTAACTGCCAAATACGGCAACCCCGTCTACCAGCGCATCGACGCCGAAGCCACCCCCGAGCAGAAAGCCAAGCTGGGCAAGCTGTCCGCCTCCCAGGTCACCGCAAAGGATCTAGCCGGCGAACCCATCACCTCTATCCTCACCGAAGCCCCCGGCAACCACGCCCCCATCGGCGGCCTCAAAGTCACCACGGAAAACGGCTGGTTCGCCGCCCGCCCGTCTGGTACTGAGGATGTGTACAAAATCTACGCCGAGTCGTTCAACGGCCCCGACCACCTGACCCAAATCCAAACCGAAGCCAAAGCCCTGGTAGCCTCCGCCATCAGGTAGTATCCTGACATCGCAAAACGCTCTCCCACCGACGCACCAGATTCGTCCGGGCCTTGCTTGCAGATTCATGTCAAGGAGGTAGGTTCAGGTGAGTTCCTTTCTCTTGAGTCACTGGTTCATGTCTCTGGTCTGCCTCGCAACTCTGTTGTTTTTTGCGCTGGTGATCTATCTCACCGGATCCTTCCGCACCACCGTCCGGACGTACGACATCACCCGGCTTGAAAAAACTGCAGAAGCCTCGCTCAGCGTCTTAGCCCTCGTCATCCCCGCCAGCCTGGGCCTGGCCGCGTGGCTTCACGAAAAGCTGGCCAGCGGTTCCTACACCATAGCGCTCGGAGCGGCGACCTTCCTCTTCTTCGTCGTTCTCGCGTTCACAATCTATATCCGCTTCAACCTGATGCTCAAATCAGCCTCAACCTTCAACGTCGACTTTCAAAGCGACCCGCGCACCAATACCTCCATCGGTTACTGGTTCACGACCATGATGTCCGGGGTTACCCTCGGTCTTGTCCTACTGGCCCTCGCCATTGCAACCTCCTGGTCTGCTCCGCTGCGACCCGCGTCGGACAACACCCCTCCCATCAAGGTCACCTGCAACGTCACCAATCCCTCTCCACCCGCAGCCGCCCAACCCGCGGCGGTTCCATGCATCAAGAGCAAACTCCATAGCCGAAAGGAAAAGAAGAAATGACGTTCTTTGGGGAATACCTCGCGGCCAATCAACAAACACCCACGCCTCTCCGCCACGGTTCCAGGGAAGACGAAGCTGCACTCGCCTTCGTTCTTCTTCAGGAGCGTTTGAAACGGGGCAGCGCTCAAACCGGCTTCTACTTTTCTATGCCGGAATCGCTCAACGACCTCAGCTCCTTTGCGGAAGCAAATCAATTCACCTTCGACGAAGTCGCCTCCGCGATCCGCTATGTCACCACCTTCCTCTGCTACTTCATCCCCAAGCTCACCAGCTTTCAGCGCGACGTCGAGATCTTTCGCACGTACTTCATCCCCGGATTCTGGGAAGAGTCGGACAAACAGGTCCAGCTCATCAGCGGCCTCAGGAACGACTTTTACACCATGACGATCGACGACCTACGCACCGCAACCTCTCTCTCCACCTTCCTCGACCCAGCCACCACCTCTGCGCTTGAAAGAGTCTGACCCACTACCCACCAGATCATTCCAAATCACCACCGGCCACCGCTTCCCCACCGCATTTTGCGATAAATCTCCCTCACCGTCAGCTAACTCGTCGCCGCTAATAGCCAAACCCTCCCGCCTCACCGCCATCTAACCTTTCAAAGGCGGCCGGACCTGAGACCGCTGCAAATCTATTCCCGGAGCAAAGCTATGCCCACCAAATCCCATACCCTCTCCGCCGACGATCGCAAGCACATCGACTCCTCCAACTTCGCCTTTCCCGACCAGCGCAAAGAGCCCCTCGAAAACGCCTCCCACGTGCGCAACGCCATCGCGCGCTTCGACCAGGTCAAGGATGTCTCCGACGAAGACCGCGAAAAAGCCTTCCACCGCATCAAGGCAGCCGCAAAGAAATTCGGCGTCGAGATGAAAGAAACCCACTGGCACCAGCTAGGCAGCCACGCCCATACCAAAAACTCCTCCAACTAGCCCTGAGACCGCCACAAATCCGGGTGCCCCATCTTCGCGACGGTCTCATCGTCGCTAAGCCGGGGTCCCAGACGGACGTACTTTGTCCATTAGGGTGGAACGTGGGCCTCGCGCGCCGCGGCGACCGCATCCTCCCCTCTCAACCCCTCTTCATCCTTCTACCTCGCACACGCGATACTGCGCTATTCTTCTCATGTCTCGGGCCTGCTTCCTTCAAGGAGTCCCACATGAGAACCCTCGGCCGCATCGTCCTCGGCTTCGTCGCCCTCATCGCAGTCGTCATCGCCATCGCCTACATCGACGGCCTTACCCTCCCCGTCAACCACGTCACCACCGTCACCGGAACCGTTGCCGCTCCCCCGGCCAAAGTCTTCGCGCTCATCACCAACATCTCAGCCGCGCCCACCTGGCGCCACGCCATCCAATCCGTCACCGTCCTCCCGCCCGACAACGGCCGCGATCACTGGACCGAGCACCTCGCCCACAACCAGACCATGACCTTCCTCGCCACGCGCACCGAAGCTCCCACGCGCCGCGACGTCCTCCTCGATCTCCCCACTCCCGCCTATGGAGGCACCTGGACCTACCTCCTCACCCCCGGCCCCACCCCCGACACCACCACCCTCACCATCACCGAAACCGGCTTCATCCACCCGCCCCTCTACCGCTTCCTCATGCATCACGTCATTGGCCTCACCTACAACCTCAACCAATATCTCGCCGACGCACGCGCCGCAGCCCCAACCCTCTAGCCCCGCGCGAAGCCGCTCGCCGTCCGCGCAGGGCCGCAGAACCCTTGACGCATCCCGCCAACTCCTTTACTCTCAAGTTCAAGATGAAGCAGATCCACACCACCGCCGCCTTCTGTTGCATGTGTTGTCGCATGCCGCGCTGTCGCGCCGGTGTCTGTCTGCTCTAAGCGAACCCACAAACTTCGCCCGCAAGCTCAAACAC
>Ga0302310_10001169_pt1 | contig 22713 bp, 18 predicted proteins | sample III_Palsa_N1_2_FD_200451 | JGI IMG/M metagenome (GOLD analysis project Ga0302310, IMG submission 200451) | Peat permafrost microbial communities from Stordalen Mire near Abisko, Sweden - III_Palsa_N1_2 | ecosystem: Environmental > Terrestrial > Soil > Palsa > Peat permafrost | place: Sweden...
GTCGATTGTCTCCGTCGCAGCCTTCATGCGGTTCGACTCAAGCGCCGCATCCGTCGCCGCCTTCATCCCCGGCTCGATTCCAGCCTCATCCAGAACCGCCAGCGACCCATACAACAGAGTCGGCGCATACGTAAATCCACGCGAGCCATGCTTCCCATCCAGGTCGTTTCCAAGCGCCTTCTGCGGAAAATTGTTCGGCCCCGTGCCCTTGCCCTTCCCGCTCGCGACATACAACTTGCCGCCACTCGACACCAGCGCCATCGGCATCAGCTCGGTCGGCACAAACCCCATCGGCTCCACCATGCCCTTGGCCTTCGCCATGCTCTGCAGCTTATGCGTATCGAACACCGCCACCGCATCCGATCCCATATTCGCCACATAGAGTCTCGAACCATCTGCGTTCGACGCCAGCGCATTCGGTATCGCGCCAAAGTAACTCTGGCCCGGCAGCCGCGTATCGAAGTACCCACGCAGCGCAAGCTCCGCCCCCATGTCCTTACCGATCTCCACCGCCGCCACCGCATCGCGGTTCGACAGCGCAACATACAGCAACCCCTCCCGCTCATCCAGCAGCAGCGAGCAAGGATGCGTCCCCGGCGCAATCGGCGAACCCGGCTTCATCAGCGTGATCTTGTGCATCCTGGAGCCGCCACCCAGATCGAGTTCCACGACCGCACTCGCATTCCACAACGCAACGAACGCCCGCTTTCCGTCCTTCGTCACCGCGACCGCAATCGGATACGTCGACGGCACCGCATCGCTCTCCGAAACATCCAGCGTCTTCTCAATTGCCCCGGTCTTCGCATCCATCAGCACAACGGTGTCCGAGAGGTTCTCAGTCACCAACAGCCGTTCCTTCTCGGCTTGCCCTGGAGATGCAGGAATCACGGCAATCGCCGCGGGATAAGCAACACCCACCGCCGGATCTCCACCTTTACGCACGGCAGTGTGTTTGCCCGCTGCCAGCTTCATATCGGGAAGCTTTAAAAATCCCTGCGGCTTCAGCACGCCATTCGCAAACCCATACACTACGATGCCGCTGCCCGTACTCCCCTCATGACCGGCCTCGTCGATCGCAGCCAGGCTCGCATAGACCTTCGTCCCGTCCGCACTGAAAGCCAACCCCGAGAAGAAGGTCTGCGCAGCCCGCTCGCCCACGCGGTCATCCGGAAAATCCTTCACCTTGCCGCTCTGCGTATCCAGCACCGCCAGCGACTGCGCATAGCGCGACTCGTACGTCCCATACCCCGCATTCAACGACACCACCCAGCGTCCGTCCGGCGAAACCGCCAGCGTCATCGGCAGGCTGTTTACCCGCCGCGGATCGCCCGGCGCGGGCAACAATAACTGCTTGCTGCTGGGCAGATTCAGCTCACTTCCAGCGCCTGACTGTGCCCTTGCGGCGCCTGCCATCGTTGCCGCCAACACGCTCGCAAACACCACGGCCGCCAGGTGCCGGGAGACCCGGCAAAACTGTGTCGTTGACCGGTCAATATTGACCACATTTGCCGTTACAAAAGTCTTACACCCACTCATACGGACCTCACTATATCGTCATAACTGTAACTGAATCGCAGAGGATACACATCAGCATGAACAGTCTCTTGACCCAAGCCGAAGTCGACGACATCGAATCCAACCCCGAGCCCATAGCCGATACGCTCGCCAACGTGCGCCAAACCACCCTGAAGATCAAGCAGGACCTGCGCATGGGCCGCGAGCACCAGGAAGGCCGCATCAACTGGATCACCACCATCTTCATGGGCGCATTCCACGTCGGCGCTGTCGCCGCCCTCCTGCCCATGTTCTGGTCCTGGAAGAACCTCGCCGCCTTCTTCATCATGTACTTCTTCTCCATCAATGTCGGCATCGGCATGGCCTACCACCGCCTGCTCACGCACCGTGGCTATCGCGTACCCCACTGGCTTGAGGTCTTCATCACCGCCTGCGGCACCATGGCGCTGGAAGGCGGACCCATCTTCTGGGTCGCCACCCACCGCGTCCATCATCAGAACTCCGACCACGAAGGCGACCCGCACACCCCGCACGACGGCACCTGGTGGGCCCACGCCGGCTGGATCCTCTCCGGCCGCGCCCTCCACTCCGAGACCGCCCTGCTCGGCCGCTACGCTCCAGACCTTACCCGCGACCGCGCCCACGTCTGGCTCTCCAAGTACCACTGGGTACCGCTCACAGCCACCGGCGTCCTACAGGTCATCCTCGGCGCGGCTCTCTCGCCAGGCCACCGCATCGAAGGCGCCATCGGCATGGTCCTCTGGGGGACCTTCCTCCGTGTCACCATCGGCCTGCACGCCACCTGGCTGGTCAACTCCGCCACCCACCTCTGGGGCAAGCGCCGCTTCGAGACCAAGGACGACTCCCGCAACAACTGGTGGGTCGCTCTGCTCACCGGCGGCGAAGGCTGGCACAACAACCACCACGCCCACCCGGTCAGCGCCCGTCACGGCCTCACCTGGTATGAGTTCGACATCAACTACTACGGCATCTGGCTTATGCAGAAAATCGGCCTCGCCAAGAAGGTCCAGATCGCCCAGTTCGATCCCCACGACCCCAAGCCCGCCGGCGCAGCCTAGCACCGCGCATCTGCTCCGCAGCAAAGGCCGTCTCCCTCACTTCGAGGGAGGCGGCCTTTGTGTTGCCGCCACGCTCGGCTCTTTACTCTCTACTCTCTACCCTCTACTCTCTGCTTTATATGAATCTCACTCGCCGCCGCGGAGCCATTGCGTTCTTCATCACCCTGGGCGTACTCACGCTCGGCGCGGCCATCACCCTCAACATCGGGTGGATCATCCTCAACGAGCGCCGCATCGTCGTCCTCGTTGTCGGCATCATCGTCTTCGCCCTGCTGGCCGCCGGAGTTGTCCTCAACACCGTCTTCCTGGTCCGCGAGATCCGCCGCAACGAGCGCCAGGACTCCTTCCTCAACGCCGTCACCCATGAACTCAAAACACCCATCGCCAGCATCCGTCTCTACCTCGATACCATGCAGCGCCATCCCGTCGACGAGGCCCAGCGCCAGAAGTTCTTCACCACCATGCGCTCCGACACCGACCGCCTGATCACCACCGTCGAGCGCATCCTCAAAGCCGGCGAGCTCGGCCAGCGCCAGCGCGACCACCACAACAAGCGCGTCGAGATGCATCCCCTGGTCGCCGACTGCATCCGCACCTCCCTCGACCGTCATCATCTTCCCCCTGAAGCCATCCAACTCGCGGACGTCCCCGGCGACGTCCGCCTCTACGTCTTCGGCAACGTCGAGGACCTCCGCACCGCCATCCTCAACCTCCTCGACAACGCCGTAAAGTACTCGCCCGCGGGCGTACACATCGAATGCCGTCTGCGCATCGAGCACTACACCTGGATGGTGCTCTCCATCACCGACACCGGCATCGGCATCGCCTCCCGCGACCTCAAGCGCATCTTCAAACGCTTCTACCGCGCCTCCTCCAACGACCTCGTCAAGATCAAGGGCACGGGCCTCGGCCTGTTCCTCGTTCAAGTCATCGCCCGCCAGCACGGCGGCACCGTCCGCGCCACCAGTGAAGGCCCCGGCAAAGGCTCAACCATGATCTTAAAGCTCCCTCTAGCCATCGGCGGCGGCAGCGCCGAGTCGCAGTCTCATTTACCATAAAAGCCATGGAACGCCAGATCGTCACCGCAGACCGGAAGCAACAATCAATCTCTTCAGAGGATGTTGAATCTACGCCCACACAGCGGCCGGATTGGCGCAAGGCGATAGCAAACCTCCGCGAAATGTTTCGCGATGGTCCATCCTTGGAAGACGAATTCTTGGCGCAACGCAGGGCTGAGAAGTGGTAACGTTTTCTCTCGATGCAAGCGCCGTCCTGCGCTTTGTCGATCAAGAGGCAGGCGCCGCCCGGCTTGAGGAGATTTTCGAGCAGCGAGATCGCGGCAGCGCCAGAGTCATCATGTGCGCCGTACATTGGGCCGAAGTCGTGGCCTACTTCTTGCGCAATAACGATCCGGCGAGAGCTGCGGTCGCTATCAAAGAAGTTGAGTTCCTCTCCATCGAAGTGATCCCTGTAACCATGGAGCGCGCAACGCAAGCAGCCCATCTTCGTACTCGATACAAACTCCCATTCGCAGACTCTTTCGGTTTGGAATTGGCATACAACTTCTCCGATCACCTTCTTGTAACAGCAGACTTCGACGTAAAGCCTGCCGCACAAGACATCTCCATCGAATTCCTTCCACCAAAGCCCAAAGCATGACCCCCCATCCCCTCATCGCCGTTGTCGAAGACGAAGAACACCTCGCGCAGGGCCTCCTCTACAACCTCGAAGCCGAAGGCTACCGCGTCCACCACGAGGCCGACGGCGACGAAGCTCTCGCCTGGCTCCTCACCACCGAAGAAAAACCCGCCGCCGTCCTGCTCGACGTCATGCTTCCCGGCCGCGACGGCTTCTCCATCGTCCGCGCCCTCCGCGAAGCCGGCCAATTCACGCCAGTCCTGCTGCTCACCGCCCGCGGCCGCGCAGAAGACATCGTCGAAGGCTTCGCCGCCGGCGCCGACGACTACCTCCCCAAGCCCTTCGATCTCGCTGTCCTCTTCGCCCGCCTCACCGCCCTGCTCCGCCGCATGACCTGGCAACGCGCTCAAGCCGCCCCATCGCGCAGTGAGACACAACCTGAACCCACGCCGCTTTACACCGTCGCCGGCCGCACCATCAGCTTCGACGACCTAGAAATCCGCCCCGCCGGCGAAGACGCCAAGACCATCCACCTCACCCTCATGGAAGCCGACCTCCTCCGCTACCTCATCGACCGCCCCAACAAAATCGTCCCCCGCAAAGAGATCCTCGAAAACGTCTGGCACGTCCGCGACGACACCGACACCCGCGCCATCGACAACTTCATCGTCCGCCTCCGCCGCCACCTCGAACCCGACCCCTCCAACCCCATCCACCTCCTCTCCGTCCGAGGCATAGGCTACCGCTTCGTCCCCGAACCCTCACCTGAACCTGTAACCTAAAACGTGCAACCTGTAACCTGCTCTATGCGCATCTTCACCCGCTACATCCTCCGCGAAGTCGTCGGCTACGCCCTCCTCGGGGGCGTACTCTTCACCTTCATCCTCTTCATGCGCTATCTTCTCCCGCTCATGGAGCTGGCCGTCCGCGGCGCCGCCTCGCCGGCCGACATCCTGCGCATCGTCGGCTATCTGCTGCCCTACTTCCTCACTCTCAGCATCCCCATGGCGGTCCTGATCGGCATCCTGCTCGGCCTCAGCCGCCTCTCCGCCGATAGCGAAGTCACCGCCATGCGCGCCAGCGGCCTCGGCGTACTCTCCTTCGTGCGCATCGTCGGCATCTTCGCCTTATTCGCCTGGGCGGTCTGCCTGGGCAACACCCTCTACGTCGCTCCCCGCGCCGCCGCCGCGCTGCTGCAGTTTGAAGACGCCAGCAAGAGCGGCCAGGCCGCCATCGGAGTCCAGCCCCGCGTCTTCTACGAAGGCCTCAAGAACTCCGTCCTCTACGTGCAGGACGCTCTCCCCGGAGCCAACGGCGCCTCTATCTGGCGTCACGTCTTCCTCGCCGACCTCACCCAGCCCTCCAACCCCCACATCGTTACCTCCGAAGAGGCCATCGCCCGCAACGGCGGCCCGCAAACCCTCATCATGCAGTTGGCCGACGGCACACGTCACGACATCGACCCCAAAAATCCCGACCAGTACAACATCGTCACCTTCACCGACACCGAGCAGTCCCTCCAGATCGGCCAACAGGAAGACACCCACATCAGCCGCCGCGATACCCCCATCGAGGCCCTCAGCCTGCGCGACCTCTGGCAACTCGCACACGGCAGTGGCGAGACGAAAACCTATCTCCTCGAACTCCACCGCCGCTTCTCCTGGCCCGCCGCCTGCTTTGTGCTCATGCTCGTCGCCGTGCCGCTCGGCCTCTCCTCCAAGCGCGGAGGCAAAGGCACGGCCTTCGTCGTCACCCTCTTCCTCGTCCTGCTCTACTACGTCTTGTCCTTCGTCGGCGTGGCCCTGGCCCGCGACGGCAAACTCCCCGCCTTCGCCGGCGTTTGGGGAGCCAACCTGCTCTTCACCGCCGCCGGCCTCCTGCTCATCCAGCAACTCGCCCGCGGAGGCATCGCCCTCAGCCTGCTCTCCGGAGCAGGAAACGCCATCGCCAAGCTCTTCTCCCGGCTCCGCCCCCCAAGGGCCACCGGCGCAGCGGGTTTTGGCTCCAGCGCCCTCGTGCGACACCTGCGCAGCGCCCTCCGCATCCGCTTTCCCCTCATCCTCGATGAGTACGTCATGGGCTCTACTGTCCGCAACTTCATCCTCGTCCTCGCCAGCTTGTCCTCCCTCTTCCTCGTCTTCACCTTCTTCGAGCTCATCGGTGACATCATCAAGTACCGCACTCCGCTGGTCACCGTCGGCGAATACCTCCTCAACCTCATCCCCTTCATCCTCTACAACGTCACACCGCTCTGCGCGCTGGTCGCCGTGCTCATCACCTTCGGCGCGCTCAGCCGCACCAGCGAACTCACCGCGATGAAGGCCACCGGCACCAGCCTCTACCGCGTCGTCGCTCCAGTGCTGCTCATCGCAGCCATCCTCTCCGCATCGCTCTTCATCTTCGACGAAGCCTATCTCCCCGCAGCCAACCGCAAGCAGGAAGCCCTGCGCGCCGTCATCAAGGGAAAACCCGCACAGACCTTCCTCCGTCCCGACCGTAAATGGATGTCCGGCCAGACCCTCGACGACAAAGAGCCCACCCGCATCTTCTACTACCAGTTCTTCGACCCCGATAGAGACGTCTTCGCCAACCTCACCGTCTTCGAGTTCAAGCCCGGCTCCTTCACCCTCACCCGCCGCATCTTCGCCACCTCCGCCCGCTGGGACGACTCCGTCAACCGCTGGGTCTTCGAAAACGGCTGGCAGCGCACCTTCAACGGCGACACCATCGCCACCTACCAACCCTTCACCATCAATACCTTCCCCGAGATCCACGAGCAGCCCAGCTACTTCAAAAAAGAAGACCGCCAGTCCCAGGAGATGTCCTACTCCGAGCTGACCGACTACATCACCGACCTCAAACAATCCGGCTTCGACACCACCCGGCTCCGGGTCCAACTCAACCGCAAGATCGCCTATCCCCTCATGGCCCTCGTCATGGCGATCCTCGCCGTCCCCTTCGCGCTCTCCGCCGGCAAAAAGGGAAACCTCGCCGGCATGGGCGCCGGCATCGCTCTGGCTATCGTCTACTGGGTCGTCGCGTTGTTCTTTGAAAACCTCGGCAACGTCAACACCCTGCCCGCAGTCCTCGCCGCCTGGTCCCCGGACATCCTCTTCGCCATCGCCGGCTCCTACCTCCTCCTCCGCGTCCCCACGTAATTGTTTTCTCTACGCTCTACTGTCTACCCTCTACACTCTGCTCTTATGCCCCGCAACCTCTCCCCATCCCGCCTCGAAGCCTTCTCCGACGGCGTCATCGCCGTCATCATCACCATCATGGTGCTGGAGCTAAAAGTCCCTGCACGCGAAGTTTCCAACATCCAGGGCCTCCGAGAAGTCCTCCCGCTCGTCCTCGTCTATCTCCTCAGCTTCGTCCAGACCGGCATCTACTGGGTCAACCACCACTACCTCATCGACGACCTCGACCAGGTCACCCACGGCATCCTCTGGTCGAACCTCGGCGTCCTCTTCAGCCTCTCACTCATCCCGGCAGCGACGAACTGGGTCGCCATCCGCGGCATCTCGCCCTTTTCCATCGCGCTCTATAGCGCTGTCTGCGCCTTCCCCGGCATCTCCTGGATGACGCTCTCCTCGCTCATCTGCCACCACACCGGCAAACGCCCCGCCAGCGGCCTCGCCAAGCAGGCGCTTTCCTGCGCTCTCTACCTCGGCGCCATCGCCATGGCCTACGTCTCCCCCTACATCGCCCTCGGCATGATCTGCCTCGTAGCCATCTTCTGGCTCCTCCCACCCAAACGCATCGTAGAACTCACTCGCAAGTCTTAAGCTCTAAGCTGAGAGCTCTAAGCTCTAGGCTGTTCGCCTGACCCTAGCCGGCCAAGCCACAAATCTCCGCGCAAGACCAAAGTGGTAGTCCCAACCAAGCACTCCACACCAAAATCCTCTAAACTTCTCTTCGAATGAATCTGCAAGGCTGCGGTACCGCGCTCGTCACTCCCTTTCGCCCTGATGGCTCCCTCGATGAGGCTGCGCTCTACGCGCACGTCAACTGGCAGATCGCCAATGGCATCACCCTGCTGGTCCCCGCCGGCACCACCGGCGAAGCCTCCACCCTCTCCGAGCCCGAGTGGCTTCGTGTCGTCGAAACCACCGTCGCCGCCGCTGGTGGCCGCGTCCCCGTCTTTGCCGGCTGTACCCACAACTCCACCGCCCAGGCCGTCCTCAACGCCAGGAAGCTGGCCAACATCCACGGCCTCACCGGCATCCTCACCGCCAACCCCTACTACAACCGCCCCGGCCAGGAAGGCCAGTACCTCCACTTCAAGGCCATCGCCGAAGCCGTCTCCCTGCCCATCCTCCTCTACAACATCCCCAGCCGCACCGGCTCCAATCTCGAACCCAACACAGTCCTCCGCCTCGCCGAAATCAAAAACATCGTCGGCATCAAGGAATCCAGCGGCAACCTCGCGCAGATCACAGAACTCATCACCCAGGCCCCTCGCGCCTTCAAGGTCTTCAGCGGCGACGACGCCCTCGCCCTGCCCACTCTCGCCATCGGCGGCGCCGGCCTCATCTCGGTCGCCTCCAACGCCATCCCGCAACAGATGGCCCAGATGGTCAACTCCGCCCTCACCGACAACTGGGTCGCCGCCCGCCGCATCAACCGCCACTACTACGCCCTCATGCAGGCCAACTTCATCGAGCCCAGCCCCGCCCCCATCAAGGCCGTCCTCGCCCTCCTAGGCCGCGGCGGCGAGTACCTGCGCCTACCCATGGTCCCCGTCTCCTCCAAGACCCGCCACAAGCTCGAGATGATCCTCGGCGAACTTAGCCTCCTCCACGACGACCCCAACGACAATCTCCGCGTCTTCTAGCCCACACAAAGCGTCTCAACAAGCGTAGCCGTCTCCGGAGCCATCCGATGCCACGCTTCCTGCTCGCGCTCGCCCTTCTTGCCGTCGCGACCCCAATCTTCGCCCAGAACGATTTCACCCGAGCCGAGTACGGTTCTCGCATGCGCGGCGACTATATCAACATCCCCCCACACGGCCCAGCCAGCCCATCTTGGACCGCCGATCTTACCCCCGGCAGCGGCTTTCCCGTATTCGTCCGCCTGAATCCCAAAAGCCTCACCTACGACGGCGTCAATTACTTCGGGACTACCCACGCCCACATCTTCGACTACGCCCACGCCGGCGAAAGCCTCGACTTCCACTACAACTGCGGCGCCAGCTTCACCCCGGGTGAGTATTACGCTCGTTGGAATAAAACAGCGCAGAAGCTCGAAATCCGCATCCGCAAGCCCGGCACCAACGAAACCCGCTCCTGCCACATGAAGGTCCTTGCTGCCAATCACCCATAAGCTCGACAACAATCCTGTCTGACAGCTATCCTCGCGCCGAGGCACTCTCATGCAAGCCACTCGCCGCGACCTCTTCAAGTCCACCTTTGCCACCGCCGCCGCAGCCGTCCTCCCCAAACACCACATCCCCGCAGTCTCCGAGCTCCAGGCCAACTTCGCCAAGCTCGACGCCGCCGCGGCCCTCCCCGTCTTCAAGCGCGACCTCTTCCCCAACCCCGTCATCCTCGACTCGATCGAGCTCCTCCACTACAAAAAATCCTGGCTCTGCCGCGTCCGCTCCACCGACGGCGCCGAGGGCATCTCCATCTCCAACGCCCAGCAGATGGCCTCCCTCTACCCCATCTTCATGGACCGCATCGCGCCCTTCTTCCTCCAGCAAGACGCCCGCGACCTCGAACACCTCCTCGAAATGGTGATGGTCTTCCAAAGCAACTACAAGGCCACCGGCATGGCCATGTTCGTGCCCCTAGCTACCCTCGAGTTCGCCATCCTCGACATGTTCGGCAAGATGTCCCATCGCCCCATCGGCCTCCTCATCTCGGACAAAATCTACAACCGCAAGATCGCCGTCTACCAGGCCAACGGCGAGCGCTACATCTCCGCCGAGGAGACCATCGAACACCTCCAGCGCGACGTCGCCATCTCCCACGCCAAGGCCATCAAGTTCAAGCTCGGCGGCCGCATGTCCCACATCGAAACCCCACCCGGCCGCTCCGCCAAGCTGATCCCCCTCGTCCGCAAAACCTTCGGCGATCAGATGGTGATCTCCGCCGACTCCAACGGCTCCTACACCCCCGCCGAAGCCATCCCCATCGGCAAGATCATGCAGGAGTACAACTACGCCTTCTACGAGGAACCCGTCCCCTTCGACGACTACGACGGCCTCCAGCAGGTAGCCGACGCCCTCGACATCCCTATCGCTCTCGGAGAACAGGAACCCTCCACCTGGAACTTCCGCCACGTCCTCGCCCACAACGCCGTCGGCATCGTCCAGCAGGATATGTTCTACTTCGGCGGCATGTGCCGCTGTATGCGTGTCGCCCGCATGGCCGCCGCCCTCAACAAGCAGTGCATCCCTCACATCAGCTCCACCGGCCTCGGCTACCTCTACATGATGCACTTCGTCTCGGCCATCCCCAACTCCGGCCCTTACCATGAGTTCAAGGAGTTTAACAACGATCTCCCCTATACTTGTGCAACCAGTACACTTCGCTCCGACGACAATGGCATCATCACCGTCCCCACCAGCCCCGGCGTCGGCGTGGACATCGACCCTGACTACATCGCCAAACACGAAGTCATGAAAGTAAGCCGCCCCGCCAACCTCAAAGACGCCGAATGACACCTCTCGCTCTCATCTTCGCCGCCGCACTTCTACAGTCCCAAGCCGCCATACCCACACCCGGCGTCATCATCTGGCCCCACGGCGTCCCCCCCAACGGCCCCACCCAGAAAGAAAACTTCGGCAACCACGGCCTCTCCATCACCGTCCACGATAAGAGCGGCATCGCCGAGGTCCACCAAGCCACCGCCGACGTCATGATCGTCCAGAGCGGCGAAGCCACCATCATCTACGGCGGCGAACTCGTCGACCCGAAAACTACCGCCCCCAACGAAATCCGCGGCACTGCCATCCGCAACGGCACCTCCGTCCACGTCTCCACCGGCGACGTCATCCACTTCGCCGCCGGCGTCCCTCACCAATGGCTCGTCGATCCCGGCAAGCAGATCACCTACCTCGTCGTCCACATCGAGGAGCCCAAATGACCCCCTCCCCGACCTTCGCGCTAAACCTCCGCGCCCTCTGCGTTAAGGCTGTTGCCTTTGCTCTTGCTTTTCTGGTTGTCATTCCCGCAGGGAACCTGCTTCTCGCCCAAACCCTCACCACCACCCAACTAGAAGCCCTCCGCGTCCGCGCCACCCACGCCCTCTTCATCGACTCACCACTCCCGCCGCTAGCCCCCAAAACTTTCGGTAACCCAATCGACGCCACCCCCAATATCCGCATAGAGCACATCACCTTCGCCACCCAATACGGCCAGCGCGTTCCCGCGATCATCTACGTCCCCACGCACGCTCATCACGCCCCGGCCATCGTCGTCGTCAACGGCCACGGTGGCGACAAATCCTCCTGGTACGCCGTCTACACCGGCCTCCTCTACGCCTCCGCCGGCGCGGTCGTCATCACCTACGATCCCATCGGAGAGTTCGAGCGCTCCATCAACAAATTCTCCGAAACCAATGAGCACGATGTACTTATACCAGGTCTAATCCACACCGAACGCGTCGGCGGCCTCATGATCGAAGACGCCCAGCAAGCCCTCCGCTACGCTGCCTCCCGCCCCGAAGTCGACCCCACCCGCATCGCCCTCGCCGGCTACTCCATGGGCAGCTTCCACGCCATCCTCGCCGCCGCCCTCGCCGGCCCGCAACTCCCAAAAATCCGCGCCCTCGTCCTCTCTGGTGGCGGCAATCTCGACGGCCCCAACCAGTACTGGGACAGCAACCCCAAACCCAACTGCCAGTCCGGCCCTTATGAAGCCCTCAACTTCATGAACTCGGGTACAGCCGATAGAGGCGCCGTCCTCTACGCCCTTCGCGCCCGCTCCGGCCCCACGCTCATCCTCAACGGCACCGAAGACTCCCTCATCACCAAATTCAACGAACTCGAGCCCTTCTTCATCGACCTCCGCGCCCGCATCGCTGCCATCTTGGGCCCGAAGAGCGGCTCACGGCAAAACCTCCCTGAAACCCTCTGGTTCCCCGGTGCCGGCCACCGCGCCAGCTTCATGACCCGCCCCGCCGCCCTCTGGCTCAACCAGCAGCTCCACTTCCCCAACTGGACCGACACCCAGATCGAAGCCTTCCCCCTCATCCGCGCCGCCGACTGGGTCGCCCAGACCGGCGTCCGCATCTCCCACGGCTACCAGGTCGAGCAGAAAGAAGGCGGCACCCTCATCCCCGACCTCCACCTCCCCGGCCTCACCCGCACCCAGCTCACCGCCGTCCCAGAAGCCGAATGGCAGGCCAACCCCACCCCCTACACGCTGGAGGGCTGGACACCCCACGCCCTCGCCGCCGACCACGCCGTCCCGTAGCCAGTTCTCCACGCCCCGTCCATCTACAATCAACCCATACATGAACGTCGAACTCCTCGAACAAACCATCGAAACATTCTTCGCCGCCGGCCCCTCAGCCATCGGCAACAAGGACGCCCTCGCCGCCTTCCTCGAACTCCGCGCCAGCCTCGAAGCCGGCACCCTCCGTTCCGCCAGCCCCGATCCCACTAGTCCCATCGGCTGGACCGTCAACGCCTGGGTCAAGCGCGGCATCCTGTTAGGCTTCCGCCTCGGCGAGCTCGTCGATATGACGGTGACCGGTCATCCCAACACGCGCAACGGCTGGTTCAAATCTCCCCCGGTAATCTCGTTCATCGATAAATCCACCTACCCCGCCAGGGATTTCACCGAGGACGACGGTATCCGCATCGTTCCCGGTGGCACTTCGGTCCGGTCCGGCGCATACGTCGCCAGAGGCGTCGTCATTATGCCCCCCGCCTACATCAACACCGGCGCATACGTCGACGAAGGCACCATGGTCGACTCCCACGCCCTCGTCGGCTCCTGCGCCCAGATCGGCAAGCGCGTCCATCTCTCTGCAGCCGCGCAAATAGGAGGCGTCCTCGAACCCATCAACGCCTCCCCTGTCATCATCGAAGACGACTGCCTCATCGGCGGCAACACCGGCGTCTACGAAGGCACCATCGTCCGCTCCCGCGCCGTCCTCGCCGCCGGCACCATCCTCACCCGCGGCACCCCGGTTTACGACCTCCCCAACAACACCATCCTCAAAGCCACCGCAGACATGCCCCTCATCATCCCCTCCGGCGCCGTAGTCGTCCCCGGCAGCCGCAACATCACCAAGGGCCCCGGTAAAGACCTCGGCCTCTCCGTCTACACCCCCATCATCGTCAAATACCGCGACGAAAAAACCGACCTCTCCACAGCGCTCGAAGACCTCCTGCGATAGTCAATCTGCAACATGGAGCAACCATGGAAGGCACATTCGATTGGGACGCAATCAACATCGCGCACATAGCGCGTCACAACGTTCTACCGCCTGAGGCCGAGCAAGTCGTTCTGAACAAGCCCATCGATCTTGCCCGCGAAGTTCGTACCGGCGAACTTCGCATCCGTCAGCTGGGCATCACAAACGCTGGCCGCATCTTGATCGTTCTCAGCACGATGATCGATAAGCGTATCCGAGTCATCACAGCCCATGATGCAAGACGTCGCCTGCGGGCATATTATGTTTCTATCAGGAGGTAGTCCGCGATGAGCCAGATTGAGATTCCGGATTTCGCATCCGAAGCCGAAGAAGCTGCGTGGTGGTTTGAAAACCAGGAACAGTTGGACGATGACTTCCTCAAGGCCGCAGAGGAAGGCAGACTTGGCGTTGGCACAGCCGCTCGTCTAGCCAATCTTCCTACCGCACTGGTTGAGATCGACAAAAATCATGTCGAGATCGCCCGTCAGCAGGCTGAGAAACGTGGTGTTCAGTACCACGCCTATGTCACGACTCTCTTGCACCAGGCACTAGAGCAAGATGCAAAAGCCTCCTAATTCGTCTTCCATAGCTCGATAGGAGCCGTCATGCGAGCCTTGATCGTCTGTCTGATTGCAGTCGGAACACTGACCGCTCAAACCGCCCCGAAGTGCGTGGATTGCGGCTTAGGAAGCCAACGTCATAGATCCGCTGATTACAAGCGACTAATCGAACTCTACTCAAAGTCCCCGACTTCCACACGCACTACTATGACGATGGCGCTGCGGATGCGACAGTGACCTGCCCGAACGACTGTAGTGGGATTCCATCGCCAAAGCCTGTTGCAGAAGTGGCAGCATTGATGAAAGACGAAAAGATAACAGTTCCACTGTTGATCGATTGCCTCGATGATAGTCGTCAGACATCAGTTCGCTTTGACGGAAACGTGACGACAAAGCCCATGCAGACGCCCGTTGGATACGTTTGCCTCGATATTCTGATGTCGCGTTTTGTTAGCGAACCTATAGCGAAATATGAATGCAATACGGATGGCCTCGGTGCCTGCCTGCACACAAAATTCTATTTTCGTCCAGACGATTACACGCGCTGCAGGATTGGCTCGTGCGATCCGCGTCCGTGGGTGCTACTGGTGCAGAAAAATTGGAAATACGAGTTGAGTACCGGACACCTTTGGAGAGCGCAAGACCATCCGAAATCAAACGCAAATCTATAAAGGAACCACGACCCCTCGACTCTCGTATGCACTAAAGCAAGGAGTCCGCACCATGAAGCTGCTTCTCTTCCTCATCCTTCTCGTCATCTGCTGGCCCGCCGCGCTGATCGCGCTGATCCTCTACCCCATCATCTGGCTCATCCTGCTTCCGTTCCGCCTGCTCGGCATCGTAGTCGGCGGCGTATTCGAGTTCATCGCCGCCCTCTTCACCCTCCCCGCCCGGGTCCTCCGCCGCGTCTAGCCACGCATCTGTTACGCTTGCCGCAATGCAGGCCCTCCACGAACACATCGCCAAAGACGGCTTCCGCCTCCGCGGAACCTCCATGTCGCGCATCGAGGGCTTCTCCGACGTCGTCTTCGGCTTCGCTCTCACTCTTATCGTCGTCTCCATTGAAGTCCCTCGCACCTACGATCAGCTCCACGCCGTCCTCGCGGACTTCCTTCCCTTCGCCATCTGCTTTGTCCTCTTCCTCACCGTCTGGTGGTCGCACTATCAGTTCTTCCGCCGCTTCGGCCTGGAAGACGTGCGCACCGTCATCATCAACTGCGCGCTGCTCTTCACCGTCCTCTTCTACGTCTTTCCGCTCAAGTTTCTCTTCACCGTCTTCGCCAACCAGATAACCGGCCACGCCAACTCCCACGCCTTCTCCGATGATCCACTCACAGCCGGCCTGCAGTCCCGCGAGCTCTTCATGGTCTACGGCGCCGGCTACGCGGCCATCCATCTGCTCTACGCCGCACTCAATGCCAATGCCTGGCGTCAGCGTCTTCATCTCCGCCTCAGCCCGCTGGAAAATACCCTCACCCTCAGCTACATCGGCAGGAACCTCGGCCTTGCCGTCGTCGGTATCGTCTGCGTCGTCACGGCGCGTCTCCTGCCACCCATGAGCTCCGGCAACGCCGGCTTCTGCTTCTTCCTCATCCCAATCTGGGAAACCCTCTTCGGCTACGTCGCCGGCCGCAAAATCCGCGCCGCCCACGCCCATAGGAACCCAGAAGACCGCGCCGCCCTCCCCCATCCAACCTGAGCAATTCTGCTCACAATGTCGGCTGCGCGGCTTACTGCGATAGACTGAAGATCCATGGCATTAAATAATCCTGAAAAACTGCAAGTAATCCCCTTAGGCGGTCTCGGCGAGTTCGGCATGAACTGCCTCGCCCTCCGCTACGCCGACGACATCCTCATCATCGACGCCGGCCTCATGTTCCCTGAAGAAGAGCTGCTCGGCGTAGACATCGTCGTGCCCGACATCAGCTACCTCATCGAGAACCGTACGAAGGTTCGCGGGATAGTTCTTACGCACGGTCACGAGGACCACATCGGCGGTCTCCCGTGGATTCTCTCCGAGCTCAACGTCCCCGTCTACGGCACAGAGTTCACCCTCGCCTACGTCGAAGGCAAGCTCGAAGAGCATCGCCTCCTCGACGACGCCGAGCTCATCGAGATACTCCCCGGCCGCCGCTTCACCCTCGGCCCCTTCTCGGTCATGCCCATCCGCGTCACGCACTCCCTCGTAGACTGCGTCTCACTCGCCATCCACACCCCGGTCGGCATCGTCCTTCACACCGGAGACTTCAAGATCGACCTCGCCTCGCCCGACGGCAAGCCCTTCGACCTCCAGGCCTTCGCTGAGCTAGGCAAGCAGGGCGTCCTTCTCCTGCTACAGGACTCCACCAACGTCGATCGCCCCGGCTTTACACCAGGCGAGAAGGCCGTCATCCCGCGCCTCGACGACATCTTCGCCTCCACCAAGAAGAAGCTTTTCTTCTCCTGCTTCTCCTCCTCCATCCATCGCATCCGCATCGCCATGGAGCTCGCCCACAAGCATGGCCGCAAGGTCGCCCTCATCGGCCGCTCCATCGACAACAGTACGGAAATAGCGCAGGACCTCGGCTACCTCGAACCGCCGCAAGGCCTCATCATCCACCCCGGCCAGCTCCGCGACTTCCCCGCCAACAAGCTCTGCATCCTCATCTCCGGCACCCAGGGCGAGCCCATGTCCGCGCTCTCCCGCGCCGCTGTTGACAACCACAAGTTCGCCAAGATCGAGCCCGGCGACACCGTCCTGCTCAGCTCCCGCGTCATCCCCGGCAACGAGAAAGCCATCTACCGCGTCATCGACCACCTTGAGCGCCGCGACGCCAACGTTATCCACGACGACGGCACCCACGGCCTCATCCACGTCTCCGGCCACGGCTCGCAGGAAGAGCTTCGCCTGATGATCAACCTCGTCCGCCCCAAATTCTTCGTCCCCGTGCACGGCGACTACCGTCACCTCAAGCGCCACGCCGAGCTCGCCATCGCCACCGGCGTCCCCGAGAAGGTCATCCTCATGGAAGACGGCGATGTCCTCACCCTCGACAAGGACTCCGCGCAGAAGACCGGCAAGGTCACCACCGGCCGCGTCTGCATCGACAACAACTCCACCGCCGACGTCGTTGAAGACACCGTCATCCGCGACCGCAAGCATCTCGGCGAAGACGGCGTCTTCCTCCCCATCATCGCCATCAACAAGCGCACCGGCCAGGTCGAAGGCACACCCGAGATCACCACCCGCGGCTTCGCGGCCGACGACCCCGAACTCCTCCGCAACGCCCGCGACATCGTCATCCGCACCCTCGAGCAGTCCAGCGCCGAAGAGCGCCGCGACTATGGCGTCATGAAGGACAAGATCCGCGCCGACCTCAAGCGCTTCATCCAGAAGAACGCCAACCGCCGCCCCCTCATCATGCCGATTATTCTCGAACTCTAACGCATACTCGAACTCTAGCGCGTATCGGCGGCATTGGCTTGGCCCTCCACAAACACTGTCATCTCGACCGGAGGCGGCGCTCTTGCCGCCGCAGTGGAGAGATCTGCTGCTTGGCTGACACCCGCGCAAAACAAACTTTCGCCACCCCGCTCACCCCAAAAACCACCCCAAATTTACGTCTTGGAGACATTTCCACTCAATCTTTCGGCTATCATTCCATTAGCACGCAACCAGCCCAACCAAGACGTTCGCCCTGACTATATCCCGCAACACTCGCTCTGGAGGTGTTCCCGATGTCATTCCGTTCCTCTTTCCTCGCCCGTAGCGCGCAAGTTGCTGCCGCAATCGTCCCCTTCGCCCTGCTCACCGGCTGCGCCCTTACCGACACCGCCCCGCCCGACACGACCATCGCCTCCATGAGCGGCATCGTCCACGGCGGCCAGAGCGGAATCCAGGGGTCCACAGTCACTCTCTATGTGACCAACAGCGCCGCAGCCACCTACGGCGCGGCCGGCACCGTCATCGGCTCCGCCACGTCGGACGTCTACGGTAACTTCACCATCTCCCCCTCGGCGACTTCGTCCAACTGCCCTTCCGGCCAGCAGGCTTACATCACAGCCGCCGGCGGCTATCCCAGCGCCCAGCCCACGCTGGCAAATAACAGCACCCTCCTGATGGCCGCCCTCGGCCCCTGCTCCGGCATCAGCTCCAGCACCCGTATCGACCTCGACGAGATCACCACCGTCGCCGCCGCCTACGCCCTCTCCGGCTTCATGACCACCTCAGCCAGCGGCTCCATCTTCAAGGCCAACATTGGCGCTCCGGCTCTCAACAACGCCGCCACCGCCAGCGCCACAGCAGCCTCAGGCCTCCCGCACGCCTTCCTCAACGCCGCAACTCTCGCCAATTATGTAACCGGACAAGCCAATCCGCTCACGGCAAACATCACCGTTGGCGCCACCACCGTCAACGGCATCATTCCGCTCGCCGAGATAAACGCCCTCGGAGACATCCTCCAGAGCTGCGTCAATGGGGCTACCGGCAACGCCAGCTGCACCAGCCTCTTCAGCCTGACGCCCTCCATCTCCGGCGTCGCTCCCCTCAATACCCTACAGGCGATGATCTACCTCGCCCGCAACCCCTATCCCAGCGCCGCGGCCATGAACGCCACCACTGGCCTCTTCAGCCTCATCAGCTCCAGCCCCGCCTTCGTCCCCGTTCTCTCGGCAAATCCTCCCGACTGGAGCATGGCCATCGTCTACACCAACGCGACCTCGATGCCTGCGCAATACTTCATCGCTCTGGACGCTAACGACACGGTCTACACCGGCAGCAGTGCAAAAGCCAACATCGCAGCTTTGAGCGCCTACGGCACAGCCACCCCGGCATACACATCCGCAGGCACGGCTACAGCGACGCGCCAGATCGCACCGGACGCCCTGGGCAATGTCTGGGTCGCCGGTTATCAGACCGGGCAAACCACCACTAACGTCTATCAGTACTCCGCTTCGACCGGAGGATCTCCTACGGCTCTTCCAGTAACCTCAACCGCCAGCGAAGTCTATGGCGTTGCCGTCGATGCCTCCAACAATGTCTGGGTCTCAAACGCTAACGCTGTCACCCCAAACATCATTGAGTACAAATACGCCGCCGGAACACCTGCTACTTACACCGCCAACTACACTGCTACCGTACCCAGTAGTTTTGAGCCCGTAGCGCTGACCATCGATGGCAACCAAAACGTATGGGCCGCACCATATTACACAAACGCTACGGTAGCCATGGTTCTTCCTAACCTCTCGGCTGCTACCCCGCTTGTGACACCGACCTATACCGTTACAGGAACAACGGTCACGCCAGTATCCGCGACCTTCGCCAGCAGCGCCGACAAGCCGCTTGGACTCGCAGTCGATGCCAGCGGTAATGCCTGGTACGGCATCGTTGGCACCAATACGCTGGCCTCCGCTGGCGTCGAGGAAGTCATTCCCACGTTGTCGAGTTCGGTAATCACTTCGATTACTCCGCAAGCGCTTGTCTCGGGTTCAACAATAGGCACATACACAACAGGAATTCCGGGAATCGACGGAGCCGGCACCCTCTTCCTTTCGGATAATCTTAGTTCGACTGAATCAACAGCATTGGGGGTTCATGTCTACTCCACCGTCTCCACAACCAGCAGCAGCCTTACAGCTTCGCAGGTACTCTCACCTCCGTCTGGCTACCTTGGTTGCTATCTGGCCACCGCCACAACCACAGCCTGTGGCGCCGTCGGTGGGAGCTATCCGTCCGCCATTTACAACCCCCGCGAAGCAGCGATCGATAGCACCGGTTCGGTATGGGTTGGTATTACCAGCGGCGGCTTCACGCAACTGATCGGCCTCGGCGCTCCCTCCTGGCCCCTGCTGGCCACCGGCAAGCCCGGCCTCTCACCCGGTCTCATAGCGGTCACGCCCCTCCCCTAAGCCACTTCAACCACCACCGCAAAGCCCCGGACGCATCCCGTCCGGGGCTTTTCCTTGCCTCCGCCAAATCTTGTCAAGCCCCCAAACCCCCTAACTCCTTCACCTCAAAGGGAATAAACATTGCACATGTATTATTCCCAATCAGCGATACTAGAAGTAGCTCCTCAATCCTCATTCCTCCAACCCTCAACCCTCTACAAAACCGGAGACGTCCAAACGCCTCCACTAGCCGCCAAATTTCAAGCCTAACCCCTGATTTATCGAGACTTTAGGACCAAAAGTACGGAGGGGGGGCATTAAAAATTTACTCCTCAGCCTCAACCTCTTCCAGCACCACCGCATCTGGAATTGGCTTCCTCGCAAAGTAGTAAAGGCTGAATCCCAGCATCGCATAACAAAGCACGCTCACCCAGTCCTTATGCAGCGGGTTGGTCTCCGGAAAGAAAGGAAACACCTTATTCGCCGCCTGCGTCCCCACGCCGACGAGCCCCATAATGCCGCCCGAAGCAATCAACCCTGAAGCAAACAAGCTGCCCGAAGACACCTCACTCTCCGCCTCGCTCGTCGCGCCATCACCAGCCCGCGCCGCAGCCTGATCCACCAGCCATCGCACCAAGCCGCCGCAGAAGATCGCCAGCGTCGTCCCAATCGAAAGATAAGCCCCAACCGCAAACGTCAGCGACCGCACGCCGAGCAGCTCAATCCCGATCACCAGTGCAACGCCCAGCAACACCAACCCCCACGGCAGCTTGCGGCTAAGGATGCCATTGATCACGGTCGCCATCAGCCGCCCCTGCGGCGCAGCAGCCTTCTCGCTGCCTATGCCCTGCGTCCACTGGATCTCGATCGCGCCCGCAGCCGGATCATACAAATACTTGCCGTCCTCCAGCACCGACGACCCAATCGAATTCAGCAGCACATACTTCTTCGCATCGTTCACCTCGCCCACCACGGAAAGCTCCGCCGATCCTGCCGTCTTGGCCTTCAGCTTGATAGAGTCGCGCGTAAACTGCCCCTGGTTCTGCACTCCTTCCGGCAGTGCGCTCAGCGAGATCGTCTTCGCCACCGGCAGCCGCTGAAAGTTCTCCAGCCCCTTGTTCATCGCATTCAGCGTCGTCCCAATCGCAATCGTCGAGATCACCACCCCGAACATCACCGCCAGCTGCTGCTTCCAAGGCGTCGCGCCAACAAGATACCCAGTCTTCAAGTCCTGCGCCGTGTCGCCCGCATTCGACGCCGCGATGCAAACCATGCCGCCGATCGTAATCGCCAACGCCCCAAACGCCGGAGCCGTCCATCCCTTCACCAGAAAGATCGCCGCCGTAGCCATCAGCGTCGCAATCGTCATCCCGCTCACCGGGCTCGAGCTCGAACCCACAATGCCCACAATCCGCGCCGACACCGTCACAAACAGAAACCCAAACACCATCACCAGCAATGCAGCCGCGAAATTCGCCAGCCATCCCACCTGCGCTCCGGGAACAGGCTTGAACTCCAGGAACAGGAACATCATTACCAACAGCACCAAACTGCCGCCGACCACTACGCTCATCGGCAGATCATGCTCAATGCGCGAAGGCTTCTCCGCTGCCGCCGCCTTGTCTTTCCCCATCTTCGCAAAGCCCTGCGTCAGCGCGCCGATAATGGTTGGCGCCGTACGCAGCAGCGTAATCAACCCGCTGGCCGCGACCGCTCCCGCACCCATCGGCCTCACATACGTCCGCCACAACGAACTCGGGTCCATCTGGCTGATCGGCACGGTCCCCGGATACAGCGGCCCACTCAAATGCTTGCCAAAGAACACAATCGCCGGCATCAGCACCAGCCAGCTAAACACACCGCCCGCCAGCATGATCGCCGCGACGCGTATCCCGATAATGTACCCAACGCCCATATACTCCGGCGTCACATCGGCGCGTATCGCCGCGCCCTTCAAAATCTGTTGCCCATTGGGATCGAAGTTCGGTTGCCAGTTCGGCGTAGCCGGAAACAGCTTCGTCAGATTCTCATTCTGAAACAGCGTATACAGCCCGCCGATGCCCAGCCCCAGGAACACGCGGCTCGCAAACGACCCACCGCGTTCGCCCGCCTTCAACACATCCGCACAGGCCGTTCCCTCGGGATAGATCAGCGTCTCGTGCTCTTCCACAATCAACTGCCGCCGCAGCGGAATCATGAACAGCACGCCCAACCAACCGCCAAACAGCGCCAGCGCAAATATCCGGAATCCCTGCAAATCAAAGCCCAGAAAGACCAGCGCCGGCAGCGTAAAGATCACGCCCGAAGCAATCGACTGGCCAGCGTTGCCGGTCGTCTGAACAATATTGTTTTCAAGAATCGTCGACCGCCCAAATACCCTCAGAATGGAGATCGAAAGCACCGAAATCGGAATGCTCGCGGCCACGGTCAGCCCAGCCCGCAGACCCACATACACAGTCACCGCACCGAACAGGATGCCGAACACAGCGCCCAGCAGCAGCGCCCGGACTGACAGCTCCTTCCGGCTTTCATTGGCAGGCACAAAGGGTCGGAACGTCGTCGTTGCAGCCATCAGGCAGGGTCTCCAATCGTTAGCAAGTTAGCAGGTTAGCAAGCAGGTTAGCGAGCTAGCAGGCGAATCAGCAGGTTACCAGCTTAGGCCGTCTTCTGGTCGGGATCGTCGGTCT
>Ga0302310_10001171_pt1 | contig 22704 bp, 14 predicted proteins | sample III_Palsa_N1_2_FD_200451 | JGI IMG/M metagenome (GOLD analysis project Ga0302310, IMG submission 200451) | Peat permafrost microbial communities from Stordalen Mire near Abisko, Sweden - III_Palsa_N1_2 | ecosystem: Environmental > Terrestrial > Soil > Palsa > Peat permafrost | place: Sweden...
GCGGCAACTGCGGTTGCGCAATCTTGGCGGGATCATCATTATCGATTTCATCGATATGGAGAACGTCGAGCATCGCGATCAAGTGCTTGGCGAGTTGAAGAAGGCGTTGTCGAGAGATCGGACGCGAGTGACGGTGAACGGTTTTTCGCAGTTGGGGCTGGTTGAGATGACACGCAAGCGCACGCGCGAATCGCTCGCGCATGTGTTGTGCGAGCCGTGTCCGACCTGCGATGGCAAAGGCCAGGTGAAGACGCCGCGCACCGTGTGTTACGACGTGCTGCGCGAGATCATGCGTGAGTCGCGTCAGTTCAATCCACGCGAGTTTCGCGTGGTGGCGTCGCAGCAGGTGATCGATTTGTTTCTTGAGGAAGAGTCGCAGCATCTGGCGATGCTGATGGACTTTATCGGCAAGCCGGTTTCGCTGCAGGTTGAGTCGAATCTGAGTCAGGAGCAGTACGATATTGTCTTGATGTAGCTCGCATGTAAACGTCCTTGAAGACACCAAAGGATAAGTACCTGGAGCCGCGCAAAAATCAGACCAAGCGTTTGGATCGCCTATCGCCGTCTTTCGAGCGCGCCAGTGGCTTGCCTTCGCTGCCACGCTTGCGGCGTACTCGATCTTGACGATCTCGATGTGGAACCCGTCGACCGCACGTCGAGTGTCCCTATCGTTGTTCAGCCTCATGATCACCCTGCACTTCATCTCCCGAGACGAGCGGCCGTGCGCCTATCTCCGGGTCTCGGCAACCGGCTGACTACGGCTCCGCAAATATCCCATTTTGGGATATACTGTCGCCATGCACATCATTTCGAAGCCACCGCTCATCGCCTTCTGGACGAGGCACCCGGACTCGAAGTCGCCGCTACAGGCTTGGCTCAGAGTCATGCAGAACAAGGATTTCTCCGACTTCAATGACGTGAAAGCGACGTTCGGAGCTGCTGACTATGTGAAGCCACATACAGTCTTCGATATCGGCGGCAACAAATATCGACTGATTACCGCGATCCACTACAACGTTCACAAGGTGTACGTCCGGCACGTTTTGACACATGCTGAGTACGATACCGGTAAATGGAGAAAGCAATGATTGACACAGCCGGACCTCTCCCCGCACCGAAAGCCATCCTGCAGGCGTGGACGCCGTTTAAGAAACTTATCGGCGTAACGTCCGTTCGCACCGAGGCGGACTATGCAAAAGCCATGGCGCTGATCGAGGAACTGCTCGATGAAGTTGGCGACGACGAAGCACACCCGCTCGCCGAAGTACTCGACCTTATCTCGGCGCAGGCGAAAGCATACGAAGACGAACACGTGCTAATCCCGGAAGCGGAACCGCGCGAAGTCCTTCGGTTCCTGATGGATCAGCACGATCTCAAACAAGGGGATCTGGCAGACGTGGCGCCTCAGAACCGAATCTCTGAGATCCTCAACGGCACGCGCCCGATTAGCAAGGAAGTTGCCAAACGCCTGGCGAAGCGTTTTCATGTGCACGCGGATCTGTTCCTATGAACGCCAACCCATCCACGGGAAGCCGCCAAGTACCTTAGGACGGCGTCCGCACAGCGCGGCTTCCTGCGCGAGGCAATTGATATCATCGAGCATGCCCGCGACTCGTACCCACGCATGCCGCCGAGCCGATCAGCACGGATCCGGAGCAACTCCCCGACCTAATTCGCGGGCAGTTCCGTGACGTCGCAAATCACCTCCGCACACTCCGTGCAATCGCCGCGACCAATCCCTTAAGAGACACCGGCTTGCTCAAATGACCGTCAAACCCGGCAGCGAGCGCCCGGGTGACGTCCTGTTCACGGCCAAACCCGGTGAGCGCAAGGGCAGGCAGCCGCGCGGTCCGCGGTGTCTTTCGCATCTGCTGGATCATCTCGTAGCCGTTCATGGTCGGCATGCCGATATCTGACAGCACCACATCGAACTCCTGCTGCGCCGCCGCTTCAAGCGCCTGCTCGGCGCTCGGCTCGGCACGCACCTGCGCCCCCTCCATTTCAAGCAGCATACGAAACGCCTCCAGCGCTTCGATGGAGTCATCGACGAGCAACACGCGCAGGCCCCTCAAGATGCCCGGATCGACATATTCACGCGGTGTTTCCACCGGCAGCGACGGCGCGTTCTCTGGCAGCCACAGCCGGAAGCTCGCCCCCTGCCCCTGCCCCGCCGACTCCACTTCAATACGCCCGCCGTGCAACTCCGCGAGTTGCTTCACCAGCGACAGCCCGATCCCAAGACCACCTCGATCACGACGGCCGCCGCCATCGGCCTGACTGAACATCTCGAAGATTCGCGGCAGGAAGCCGGGATCGATGCCCTGCCCCGTGTCCGCCACCTCGACACACACAAACCCGCCTTGCCTCGATAACGCGATCCGCACCCGCCCGCCATGCGGCGTGAACTTCAGCGCGTTGCGCACGAGATTCCAGATCATCTGTTCGACGCGCTCGGCATCGGCATGAATCATCACAGCGGCATCGGCGCCCGCTACCGACAACTCGATATCACCCGCCTGCGCATCCGCCACGCTCGCGGCCACGACCTCCTGAAGCACGGACGCGATCTCCACCGGCGCGAACCGGAGCGCGAGCTTGCCGGCGCGCACACGCGACAGGTCAAGCAAGTCATCGATGATCTTCGCTTGCCCCGCGACGGCGCGCCGGATGGCATCGGCGGCATCCTGCACGCTTGAGATGTCCCGCACATCGGGTATGCGCGTGAGCAATTCGGCCTTTACGTGAATCAAGTTGAGCGGGTTCTTGAGCTCATGCGACAGCACCGAAAAGAACTCGTCCTTCAACCGGTTTGCCGCTTCGGACTGCGCACGGATTGCCCGTTCAAGCGTGAGTGCAAGTTGCTTCTGGCTCTCGATGCCGGTCTTGTTAGTGACATCGCGAGCAATCTTCGCGTAACCGCGGAACTGATCGGACTCGATCGGCGTGGTCACGCCGCTGCAATAGATTTCGGTGCCGTCGGAGCGCACGTGCCAGCGCTCGTCTTCGACACGGCCGGCCTGAGTGGCGCGTTGCCGCTCGCGCAAAGGCGCGCGCGTTTCGCGATCGTCGGGAAGAAAGATGAGATCAAGCGGCTGGCCTCGCACTTCACTTTCCGCATAGCCGAAAATACGCTGCGCGCCGCCGTTCCACGTGACGATCAACCCGTCCATGTCCAGCACGATGATCGCGTAGTCGTTCGTGGTAACGGCCGCCAGCCGCAAGCTTTCTTCACTGCTGCGCGCCGCCGCTTCGGCCGCCCGGCGCGCCGTGATGTCGATCAGCGTAATGACCGCTCCGTCAATCTGATCGTCCACTGTGCGATACGGCAGCACCCGCGCGAGAAACCACTCGCCGCGATCCGAGCGGATCTCGCGCTCGGTCAGCGTGAGCGTGTCGAAGGCCGCGCGTGCATCGGCGGCCATTTGCGGATAGTCGAGCCGATGCGTGAGATCCAGCAACGGCCGCCCGATGTCCGACGCTATCAGCTTGAAGAGCGCAACCGCCGGTGGCGTGTATCGCTTGATACGCATCTCACGGTCGACGAACACCGTCGCAATGCCGGTGGACGAGATCAGGTTGCGCAAGTCATCGTTCGCCTTGGTCGTCTCGGCGACGGTGTCCGAGAGTTCGAGATTCACCGTGACCAATTCTCCATTGACCGACTGCAGCTCTTCCTTGCCCGCTTCCAGTTCCTCGCTGGTCGAGCGCAGTTCTTCGTTGATCGCCTGTAATTCTTCATTCGACGCCATCAACTCCTCGGCGAACGCACTGGCATCTTCCATCGACGAATGCATCTCCTTTTGCGCGCGATGCAGGTCATGTTCGAGATCCATGAGTTTGCTGGCATCGGCGGCGGCGTCGTGCACGGGCACGTCCTGTTGCACGGTAACCTCGTTCTCGATTTCGTCGAAGAACACGACGATCACGTCTTCGCCACTGTCGTCATCCTTGAACAGCCGTGCCGATATATTGACGAACGAGGGCGTCTCGCCGCGCGAAAAACGCACGCGCCGCGCCACTACGCTGTCACCGTCGCGCAATACGCGATGCAGCGCCGTCCGCAACTCCGCGCGCAGCTCCGGGTTGACGAGCGTGAGCAGATTACGCGAGGGCTCACCGCTGACATACTGCAGGAAACGCCCCGCGTGATCGGACATATGCAGGACCGCGCCATCGCGATCCACGGTGACGTTAGGCGGCGCATAGCGCTCGAATACGCGCTGACGCAATGCCGCCAGCGACGCTGGGGTCTCGTTCCCCAAACCAGGCCGCCTGGGGATATCGAAGATCGCGGGGCGGATGAGCGGCAGCGGCGCAACAGCGCGCGTACCAACCCGCTTCGACTGGTAAATGCGGTTGCGCTTGTCCACTTGCTCGAACAAGTCGCTCGCACTCTCGATGGACTCCGCGCCGCCGAGAAACAAAAATCCACCCGGCCGCAGCGCAAAGTGAAACGTCTCCAGCACCTGGCGCTGCACGGTTCTATCGAGGTAGATGAGCAGGTTGCGGCACGAGATCAGGTCCATTCCCGAAAACGGCGGATCGCCCAGGATGTTGTGGATAGCGAACACCACTTTTTGACGCAATTCCTTGCTCACCTGGTAACGGCCGCCGGGCTTCATAAAAAACCGGCTCAGCCGCTCCGCTGATATGTCCGCCACGATCGATCCGGCATACACGCCCGCACGCGCCGTCTCGATCGCACTCGCGTCGACATCCGTGGCAAATACCTGGATCAGCGGAAATTTGCCTTGGGCCGGCCTGTGCTCGCTCAGCAGCATCGCCAGCGAATACGGCTCCTCTCCCGTCGAGCACCCTACCGACCACGCGCGCACTGGCTCGTCGAGCGGGCGCATCGTGAAGAGGTTTGCCACTACCTGCTGCTCCAAGGCATCGAACGATTTGCGATCGCGGAAAAAATTCGTCACGCCGATCAGCATGTCCTTCAGAAGCGCGGTCGTTTCTTCAGGATGCGTTTCGATAAACCGCTTATACCCGGCGAGATCGGCTACGCCGTTCACCTGCAGCCGCCGTTCGATGCGTCGCATCGCGGTGCCTCGCTTGTAGTGCCGGAAGTCATGGCCAGTGCGGATACGCAGGATGGTCAGCAATGCATTCAGCACGTCGATATCGGCATTCGGGGCGGCTGGCTCGTCGCCAGGCTCGATGCCAAGCTCGATGCCAGGATCAATACCGCCCTCGTTTAGCGGCGAGTCGTCAACGCTGTGCAGCGCTTTCATCGCGCGGGCGTTGTCGCGCAGCTCGATCAGGCGCGCGGGCATCCGCTCGACAGACAGCACGATATCGACGAAACCGGTTGCCAGCGCATTGCGCGGCATCTCGTCGTATTCCGCGTCCATCGGGTCCTGCACGATGTTTATGCCGTTCTGCTCCTTGATCCGTGCAATGCCCATGGCGCCGTCGCTGCCCATCCCCGAGAGGATGATGCTGATCGAGCGTGCCCCGTGCGCGTCCGCCAGACTCCGGAAGAACAGGTCGATTGCGACCGGCCGTCGTCGCGACGGGTCGCTCGGGGCGACATGAAGACAGCCATCGGCGAGCGATAAATCGTTCGACGGGGAAATCAGGTAGACCGTATTCTTTTCGATCGGCGTCGTGCCGAAAACCTGCACGATCGGCATGGAGACTGAGCGTTGCAGCACGTTGTCGACATGACTCGCGTGATTCGGAGATAGTTGCAGCACGGCGACGAACGCCATGCCGCCGTCCGCCGGCATTCCCTGGAGCAGACGCATCAACGCCTGGATTCCGCCCGACGACGCGCCGATGCCGACAATTGGGAAGTCGACTATATGGGATTTCGGCAAGGATTCCGAGGATGAAATGATCCGGGCATTGGGCGGCTTTCTAATGGTCATTGGAGGCTCCTTTCGAGCACTTGCAAACCGCCCGATTAAGAGCATTTTGCAAGTCTGCTTCCTGGGCCATCCGCGCCGGGTGTCCTACCGACTCGCGAGATAGAAACAGGTAATAACGACGTTATCGCCGTCTAGTTTATTTCACTGATACTAATCCTTATCGGACACCACGGAGAGAAGATTCTTGATTAATCACGATGTCGAATTTCTACAGAGGTATTTGTTGAAACTTTCTAAACGTCATGACCCCAATTCGGTACAAATGATTATTGATGACTATGATCAATGAAAATTTATCGGTAGGTTTTATCGAAAAATACGGTGTTGATTTAAATCAGTACGCGTAACTCATCCCGAGCCAATAGCAATTAGCACATACGGTCAGTTTATCGTTTGCGCCACTTCCACGTCCGTTCAAGACCGGAACAAACGTAACGTGGCACGTCGTAACGTCGTAACGGCGATCGTGCGAATGATCTCCACGCAACGCGTTCCGGCGAGTTACCGTCTCCCGCCGAAGGTTGTCTGCGAAGGGCCGATAGCGTTTCCCCGGAGTGCGGCGGGGTGTGGCACGACTCATGCGTAAAGCTCTCTAAGCCGGGCATTGACCAGTGCAACGGCGAAGCGGCTCTTATTCAACATTGTCAGGGCTGGATTTAATGAAGCACCAAGCCGTGCCGGCTTTTACAACGCATATAAAAGCGTTGAACCGGATGGCAATAACCAGCGACCGCAAAAATGACGGCGCTACCGGGGAACACAATGAATCACCTACTCATAGAAACCGATCTTGCGCATCTGGAACAGATAATCAACCGGATTGCATCAAGTCACGGGTTGTCTTTAGCGTATTGGCGGAACCGTGTTGATTCGGTATTGTCAATGAGCCTCATGCCGGCGCAACGCAAGCGCATCGGCCATATAGACGCCGTCATTTCAATGCTTGAGCAAACGGCACTGAGCAAGACCTCCCGCCTTGCTTGATGATTGATTGATGATTGGCCGATGACTGAGCAAGGTTCGACGGGCCGCCCGAACGGCCTGTCGACAATCGGTCAATCCAGATTGACTCGTTTTGAACCTGAGCGTCTCGCAACGAGTCTCGTCGAATATCACATTCATTAATAGTCTATGCTTTAAAAGCATAATCTCGTCACCTTTCAATATTAAATAATAATGAAAATGACTGTGCTCGACGAGATTCGGCGGTGGAAAACGTGATTTTAAAAAAGCCCCCGTCTAATAATGCTGGACACAATTATTTTATGTTTTTAAGATCACTCCGCTGACGTTTGGACGAAGCCAACACGAAACCCCATCGTCGCCAGGTTTCTAAGCTCGCTTATCCGGCGCACGATCTCGACACACCGATCGCCACGCAAGATTGGCGCAATTCCGGATGCGCTGTCACTGGCGGTCGTCGCGGGAATGTCGCGGCACCCCGGCCGCGACAGATTCCCGATAAAGATCGGCAAATCCCGGTAGCCTTCAATAAACCTCATTGAATCGTCAGGACCCGCGTGCCGTCTTTTTTCATCGATCGTCCGGTTTTTGCGTGGATTGTTGCCCTGGCTATTTTTGTTGCAGGTGCACTGGTCACGCCCTTTCTACCTGTCTCGCAATATCCGCGGATGACACCGCCGCGCATCGTGATTGACGCGATGTATCCGGGCGCGTCGCCAGAAAGCGTGGACAACACCGTCGCGAGCGTGATCGAAGAAAGCCTGGACGGCGCCGAAGGCTTGCAATACTACGAAACCACCAGCGACAGCCTGGGCGAACTCGAGATCGCGGCCACGTTTTCGGCGGGTACCAACCCGGACATCGCCATGGTCGATGTTCAGAACCGGATGAAGCAGATCGAGTCGCGCCTGCCCCAGCAAGTCGTGCAGCAAGGCATCAGCGTCTTCAAGTCGACAGGAACATTCCTGATGCTCGTCGCGCTCACGTCCACCGACGGCCAGCGCGATTCCGTGGAACTGAGCGACTACGTCAACCGCACGATGCTGCGGGACCTGAAGCGCGCGCCGGGCGTTGGCTCGGCCGAATTGTGGGATGCCGGAGAGGCGTTGCGGGTCTGGATAGATCCGATGAAACTGCGTGAATTCAACCTGGCCGCCGCCGATGTGACGCAGGCTATCGCGGCGCAAAACGCGACGGTCACGGCCGGCACGCTAGGCGACGTGCCGTTCGTCACCGGTCAGCAATTGACGGCGTCGGTCACGGTCAGGGGGCAATTGATCTCGCCGGCCGAATTCGGCGAGATCGTGCTGAAAGCGCGCACGGATGGATCGGCCGTTCGGCTGAAGGATGTCGCGCGGGTCGAGCTGGGCCGGGACAGCTACGCGGCGTTTTCGCGGCTGAACGGCAAACCGGCGGCGACGGTCGGTATCCGCCTCTCGCCGCAAGGCAACGCGATGGAAACCTCCGGCGCGATCCGCGCGAAGCTTGCGGAGCTGTCGCGTAGCCTGCCGCCGGGAACGGCCGTGGAGATTCCGTTCGACAGTTCCAAGTTCGTCCACGTCGCGCTGCACGAAGTCGCGCTGACGCTGTTCGAAGCCGTGCTGCTGGTGTTCCTCGTCATGTGGCTATTCCTGCGCGACTTGCGTTATGCACTGGTGCCTACCGTGGTCATTCCGGTTGCGTTGACCGGCGCGCTGCTCGCGCTTTATGTGCTCGGCATGTCGATCAACGTGTTCACCATGTTCGCGATGGTGCTGGCAATCGGGATCCTGGTCGACGATGCCATCGTCGTGGTCGAGAACGTCGATCGCGTGATGCGTGAGGAGGGTCTCGCGCCACGCGCAGCCACGCGCCGGGCGATGCAGCAGATGGGCAGCGCGATCGTCGGCATTACCGCCGTGCTGACCGCCGTGTTCGTGCCGATGGCGTTCTTCCCCGGCAGCGTCGGCGGGATTTACCGGCAGTTCACGGTCGCGATGATCGCGTCCATTCTGGTGTCTGCGTTCACGGCGCTTTCGCTGACGCCGGCGCTGTGCGCGAACCTGCTGAAAGCGCCGCCGCGGAATGCCTTGCGGCATGGTGCTCCCGGACCACATGGCTCGCAGAGTTCACATGATTCACACGAGGCCGGTAGCCGTTCGTTCGGTTTCACGGCGGCCTTCGACTGGACCTCGCGCGGATATCGCGGGCTCGTTGCGCGTGTGCTGCGCCGTGCGGGTTCCATGTTCGTGGTGTATCTCGTGCTGGCCGGCGCGTGCGCGGTGCTTTATCTGCATATGCCGGGTGGCTTCTTGCCCCAGGAAGACCAGTCGCAGCTTCAGGTCATGGTGCAGTTGCCGGCCGGCGCCACGCAAGCGCGCACGCTCGCGGTCGTCGAGCAGGCGGAAGCGATCCTGAAACACGAGCCGGCGGTAGCGAACGTGACGAGTGTGGTCGGCTGGAGCTTCCAGGGCAGCGGCCAGAACGTGGCCATGTGTTTTGTCGACTTGAAGGACTGGTCCGCGCGTAATACCGACGCGGCCACGCTGCGCGACACGCTGAATCGCTCGTTCTCGAAGATCATGGACGGCGACGTGTCTGCGCAGATGCCGCCGTCGGTGCCCGGCATGGGGCATTCGGAAGGGTTTGTGATGAGACTGGAAGATCGCGGCGGCATTGGCATTGCCGCGCTGACCTCCGCGCGCGAACAACTCTTCGAGCAGGCTCGCAACAATCCCGCTTTCGCCGATGTGCACTCGGAAGCGTTGCCGGACGCGCCGCGCATCGTGCTGGACGTTGACCGCGCGAAGGCATACGCGTTGGGTGTTTCGTTCGACAAGATCGGCGATGCGCTGGGGAATACCTTTGGCTCGTCGTATATCGACGACTTCCCTTCGGGTGGCCGTATGCGCCGCGTGATGGTCGCCGCCGACGCGTCGTCGCGCATGACCGAAGACAGTCTCATGAACCTCTCGGTGCGTAACGCCGCCGGGCAGATGGTGCCGTTATCGTCCGTGGCGGCGCTGCACTGGACGACCGGACCGACCGTCCTCACGCGCTATAACGGTTCTCCTTCACTCGATGTGAGCGGCCGTCCCGCCGACGGCACGAGCTCCGGCGCGGCGATGGCCGAGATGGAACGGCTCGCGCAAGCGCTGCCGGTGGGCGTGGGTTACGACTGGACCGACTCGGCGCTTGAAGAGACGCGTGCCGCCCGCCTGACGCCGATACTGATTGGCTTGTCGCTACTGGCCGTGTTCATGGCGCTCGCGGCGCTCTACGAGAGCTGGACCATTCCGCTCGCGGTGCTGACGATCGTGCCGCTGGGCGTAATTGGCGCAGTCATCGCGATGCTGCTGCGCGGCATGCCGAACGATGTCTATTTCAAGGTCGGCATGATCACCGTGATCGGGTTATCGGCGAAAAACGCGATCCTGATCGTGCAGTTCGCGCGCACGCTGTACGCCGATGGCACGCCGTTGGCGGAGGCAATTGTCGCCGCGGCGAGTGCGCGCTTCCGGCCGATCGTGATGACGTCGGCGGCGTTTTTGCTGGGCGTCGTGCCTTTGCTCGTGTCGAGCGGCGCGGGGGCGGAGAGCCGGCGATCGATCGGGACCGGCGTATTCGGTGGTGCTATTACAGCGACCGTGCTGGGGCTGATATTCACGCCGCTGGCGTTTTATATCGTCGTGTCGGGGCAACGGTTTATTCAAAACCGGGTGAAGTCGATGACACGGGAAAAGGTCACGGCAGATGTCGAGTCCGAGGCGCCGCGTGGCGACGTTCAAGGTTCGCAAGAGGGATAACGTTAGGGGACAGGTTTCGCGCGCGGTTCGGGCGTGGGTTCTCCTCGTGGCGGCGCGAGCGAAAATCATGGGCCGGGTCATGAGCGAGAGCGCGCCACATGGAGACTATGGCTGAGCCTTAGCGGATGCGCCGCTTCCAGGCGCCTACGCTCGCGCTCACCCTTGCAGCATCTCCTTTCCCCCGATCCGTTTCACCTATGATGGCGACATCTCGCGTGCTTTCACGCGAGTCGGGAGCATTGCTTCCTTCATTGCTTCCGTTAGTGCTTCCCCTTCTCTTCCCTAGCGCCATTTCGTCATGAAGATACGAGCAGGTCTTGTCGTTGAACTCGGAGTCAATCTCGTCCTGCCGTGGCTTGCGTATCGGCTCGCGTTGCCGCATTGGGGCGAGCTCGGCGCGCTGTACGCATCGGCGGTGCCGCCTGTCGTCTGGAGTCTCGTGGGGTTCGCGAGAACCCGTCGCGTCGATGCCCTCAGCGTGCTGGTCCTGCTCGGGATCGCGCTGTCCGTCGTACTGATGGCGCTCGGCGGCAGTCCGCGGCTGCTGCTAATGCGTGAATCGATGGCCTCCGGTGCTATCGGCATCGTGTTCCTGCTGTCCCTCGCCATGCGGCGTCCTCTCACCTTTTATCTCGCTCGGGCAACCGTCGCGCGTGAAGGTGAAGGCGGTGCGGCACGCTTCGAAGCGCTCTGGAACGAGCGGCCTGCGCTGCGTCGATCGGTTCGCCTGATGACGGGCGTGTGGGGTCTCGGCCTGACGGGCGAGAATGCGCTTCGAAGCTGGCTGGCGTGGCACTGGCCGATCGAGCGTTTCCTGGTCGTATCGCCGTTCATCGGTTACGCCATCTATGGCGCGCTCACGGTATGGACGTTGATGTATCGCAAGAAGATGCAAAGGCGCGCTAAGGCGGCTCCCGCAGCGGCTGTTCGTCCATAGTGCGATGCGGCACCTTGGCCTGCAGGGCTGCATGAATACGGTGATTAATTCGCAAGCCAGTTGGTCCATAACGGAAAGCTTGCCCCTGGTCCGCAGGCCGTACAAATGCAGCGGTTGATTCGCCAAGCACGTCCGCTTTCAGCGCTTCGTCAGGCGCGGCCTTCCACCCCGCGCTCCACTGAAATGCGATCCGCCGTGCACGACACAACCGGCTCCTCCACGCTCCCCAAAACAAAAACGCGCCCCTGGCCGTTCCGACCAGGGGCGCGCATCGATTAAATCAAAAAAGCGTCAGGCTGCCTGCTGCTGATACTGGATCCGATGAAGGTTCGCGTACAGCCCGTTCTGGCGCAGCAACTCGGCGTGGCTGCCGTGCTCCGCGATTTTCCCGGCGTCCATCACCAGAATCCGGTCGGCACGTTCAATGGTCGAAAGGCGGTGCGCAATCACCAGCGTCGTGCGCCCCTTCATCAGCGTTTCCAAAGCTTCCTGCACGTGCCGTTCGGACTCGGAATCGAGTGCGGACGTGGCTTCATCGAGAATAAGAATAGGCGCATCCTTGTAGATCGCCCGAGCAATAGCCAGCCGTTGCCGTTGCCCGCCCGACAAACGCATGCCATTGCCGCCCACGCGCGTGTCCACGCCTTCAGGCATGGCCGCGACGACATCGGCGAGATTTGCGGCGGCCAGCGCCGCCATCACCCGCTCGCGATCCGGCGTCTGGCCGTACGCGACGTTGGCCGCGATCGTGTCGTTGAAGAGCACCACGTCCTGGCTCACCATCGCCATTTGTCCGCGCAAATCGTGCAGGCTGTACTCGGTGAGCGGCACGCCGTCGACCAGAACCGCACCGCTGGCGGGATCGAAGAAACGCGGCAACAGGTTGACCAGCGTGGTCTTGCCGCTTCCCGACGCACCGGCCAGCGCCACCATTTCTCCTGGGGCGATCTTGAACGAAATCGCGTCGAGCGTTGGCGTCCCGGTCGTTCCGTAACTAAACGATACCTCGCGGAATTCCACCTCGCCGCTGGCGCGCTCGAGCGGCCGGCCGCCGCCCTGGGGCTCGGCGGGTTCATCGATCAGACCGAAGATCAGTTCTGCCGCGGTCATGCCGCGCTGCAGCGGCTGGTTGATATCGATCAGGTGCTTGAGCGGCGAGATCACCAGCAGCATGGACGTGACGAACGCCACGAAACCGCCGACGGTCGTCTGGTCATTCGCCGACTGGACCACGGCAATGGTGATCACGATCGCCAGTGCAATCGAGGCCAGAAACTGCGTGAGCGGCTGCGCGAGGCCGCCGGACACCGTCATGCGCATCTGGTAACCGCGCAGGCGATTGCTCATTTCGGTGAAACGGTCGTTTTCGTAGCGCTGGCCGTTGTGCACCTTGACGACCTTATAACCGCCAACCGTCTCTTCCACGATGTACGACAGTTCATTCGTCAGCAACTGCGACTCGCGATTAAGCCGCCGCAACCGGCGATTGATCTTGCTCACCAGCCATCCGATAGCCGGCAGGATCACCGCGATCACGAGCGTCAGCCGCCAGTTGAGGATGAACAGGTAGCCCAGCAGGAATACGACAGTCAGCGAGTCGCGCACGAGCGTGACGACCACGCTCTGGAGCACGTTGAGGATCTGGTTCACCTCGAACACGATGGCGTTAATGATCGTGCTGGCCGTTTCCCGCTGGAAGAATCCGGCGCTGGTATGGATCATCCGGTCGAACATCTTCAGGCGCAGTTCGAGCAGGATCTTGTTGGTGACATAGGCAAGCAGGTATCCCGACGCGTATTGCGCGCCGCCCCGCACAACCGCGAGGCCTACCACTGCGCCCGGCACGATCCACTTGGCGCTGGCGCTGCCTTTCGCGCCGAAGCCGTGATCGAGCAGCGGCTTGAGAAGCATGGGAATTCCGGCCTCGCTCGCGGCGACGAAACCCATGGCGATAAGGCCGAGCGCAACAATCCAGATCAGGGGACGGATGTACGGCCAGAGCCGGCTCATCACGGCGGCCGGCGACGTGGTCTGCCCGCTGCCGATCGTTTTGCTCAAGGTTGGCTTCTGACTCAAAAGGTGTCCTTAGTCGTGTATCCGGGGTCGGACGGAGGGCGGAGCAGGACTGACCCTGCGCCCGAGCGGCTTTGAGCGCGCTGAATCCCGCCGACACGGCAAACCGCTATTGTAATGCGCCGGACCCTCTTGTCTCATTAAGAGGATCGTCAAGAGGCTTGTCCGGGCAGGGGCTGCAGCAAGCTTGAAAGTCCGGCCCTGCTACTGCTGCGACAAAGCCCGTCGTGCCGGTGCAACCCTCCCCGCCAGGCGTTCGCCGCGACCGAGCAGGAACCCTGAAAAACACCAGAAGGCGAGCGCGGTGGTCTGCCACATGAAGTCGTCGGTGAAATTCTTTGCAATCATGCCGATGACCAGCGCCATGCCCGCCGCGCTCAGCCAGGGCACCACATGCCGCAGCCGCCAGAAGCGCCGGATCAGCGCAAGCAGCAGCGCAGCCTCCAGCACCACGCCTACTATCCCAGTCTCCAGCCAGGTATTCAAAAACAGGTTGTGCGCGTGCGTCAGCGCCTGCGGTTCCGTCTCCAGCAACGCAGGCGGTATTTCGCTTTGAAATACACGCCCCGGCAACGGCTTGCCGAAACCAATGCCCGTCCACGTATGCGACTCACCTTCCCGGCCGTAGAACGCCCACAATTTGGGACGGGTATCGGAAGACATGACGTCGCCAATGCCCGCCAGCGCTTCGGGTACGTACACCTGATCGCCGCCCACCTTCAACTCGCGTGCAGCGGGTTTCGGCATGGTATGGCCGTAGCGAAGCCGTGCGCTCAGTTCGAGCGTTCCGACCGCCGCCACGCAGATCACCGCCACGCACACGCCCGCGATCACCAGGTGCTTGCGGTACAACGGGTAACACGCAATCACGAGCGTCACGGCCGCAGCCGGCCAAAAGAAGCGGTTGAGCGTTGCCAGCCCGATGACAAGAGCAAGCACCAGCCCGCTCAGGCCGATCGGCCACCAGCGGCGATTCAGCATCAGGCCGGTGAAGAGCGTCATCGAAAAGATGACGAGTGTGCTCGTGTGGCCGACGCGGTTGTAATAGTGGAGAAGGATATCGGAGGGATTCGTGGGCGGCTGCAAACGGCCCCAGTAATACAGGCTGCCGGCGGCCAGCAGCACACAGGCCACCCAGTTGATCAACACCATCCGCTCGGGCTTGGTCGTGCGCGTGCCTATCAGCCAGAACGCGAAGAACGACACCAGCGGATACAACACTTCGTCGAGCCACGCGTGCATGCTGTCGCGCGGATACGGCGACCATGCGATCGACGCCAGCGCCCACGCACTCCAGACAACGACAGGCCACAGCAGCGGCCAGTGCAGCGGCGACGGCCGTTCCGAAGAACAAGCCGCGGCAATCGTGCCGACACCCACCAGGACCAGTGCCATATTCTCGAGCGCGGTCATATGGGCGAACATCGCGACAAACAAAATCACTGGACACGCCACCCACAGAACGCGTTCCAACTGCTTGCACGTCTTCGTCATTGCACTCCCGGAAGGACCGCCTGCAAGCTGTTGCAGACGACCTCAAGCGAAATAAATCCCATGCAGTCCGCATGGTCACCGCGCCACGCGACGCAAGTGGTCGTGTTGCGGTCACAGCGGCGAGCCCAGGCCACGTGCCGTCTGAAAATATTCGGTTCGTCGCGGCACGGCATGTCCGCGATAGTAACCGGCATGAACGGCGCATCGCGCCAGTAATTTCCTGCGCCATGTATCAACGCATTACCGGGGCCGAATAATGTAACCGTCGGCACGCCGGTCAGACGCCCGAGGTGCGCCACGCCCGTGTCCGGACAGACGATCGCCCGCGCGCCGGAGAACAAGTGCCACACCTGTCCCAGATCGATCCGGCCGGCGAAATTCGGATAGCGGGCATCGGGATCGATTGCATCGATCAGCGCCGTCTCGCTCGGACCGCCGCTCCACACCGGTGTGAAACCCCGTGCTTCGACAAACGCCGCCAGTGCTTTCCAGCGGTCATCGGGCCAGCGTTTGACCGCCGTGCTCGCACCCGGATGTAACACCACGTAAGGACTTCGCAACACGCGCGCGTCAGGTTCTGAAAACGCAGCAGGCGCAGGCGCCGGCCAGTCGCTTAGCCGATACGGCCGCGGCGGCGGCCCGGCCACCAGTTCGGTGGCTAGATCCGCCCATGCCGCGGGCGCGTCGGGATACGGCACGGCTTCGTCGAGCGGCGCGTTTTTCCAGGTCGGCGTGTCCGCAGCATGTCCGACGATCCAGCGGCACCCCGCCGCCAATGCAAGCCATGCGTGTCGATTATCCCCGGCCACGATGCCAAGGTCGTACGGCCCCGAACGCAGCACCGCATTGACCGAGCGGAAATCGCGCGGGTCAAACGGAATGACGTCGATGCCAAACGGCCTGCCCGCGTAGAGCGGCACGATCGGCTTGGGACAGGTCAGCACGATCTGCGCGCCAGGATATTGTTCGCGAAGTTTCGCGACGAGCGGCGTGAGCAGAAGCGTGTCGCCGAGCAGCAAATGGTGCGCAATCAGGATGCGCGTCAAGACTTGAGGCTTACGGCGCAGCGGCTTCAACGCCAGCCGGGGCAACGCGCGAGCGAAGATCCGCACGCGTCCGGAAAGTCGGCTCATCGGGTGGCGTTCCTACGTGAAATCCAGATTATGCCGGTTGGTCGTGGTGAGCCCGGTTTTTCCGGGGTTTTATAATCGCCATACTACAAGACCGGCCGCGCTGATGGCGTCAAGCGGCAGGCTGGATTTGACATCGGCGAACACGGCGCCTGGGTTCGCCAACGCCAGCAACGCGTCCGGTTTCACCAGGAAATCGCGATGCGGAACCGCGAGCACGATCAGATCGGCGGGTTCCAGCGCGTCGAAACCGGTCAGCGTCACGCCGTATTCATCGAATGCTTCTACGGCATCCGCGAGCGGATCGTGAAGCTGAACCTCGAGTCCGTAGTCTTGCAGGTGATGCACGATATCGATCACTTTCGAATTGCGCAAATCCGGACAATTTTCCTTGAACGTCAGCCCGAGCACCGTCGCCTTGGCACGCAGCGGTGCGCGGCCGGTCCGGATCAGCGTCTTCACTGCACGATCGGCCACGAAACGGCCCATGCCGTCATTCACGCGCCGCCCGGCGAGGATCACCTGGGGCGTATAACCGGAGACCTGCGCCTTGTGCGTCAGGTAATACGGATCCACGCCGATGCAATGGCCGCCCACCAGTCCCGGCGTGAAGTCCAGGAAGTTCCACTTGGTGCCGGCGGCGTCCAGGACTTCGCGTGTGTCGATGTCGAGGTAATCGAAGATGATGGCGGCCTCGTTCATCAGCGCAATATTCAGGTCGCGCTGCGTATTCTCGATGACCTTCGCGGCCTCGGCCACCTTGATCGAACCGGCACGGTACACACCGGCCGTCACCACCGAGCTATAGACCTGCGCCACCAGATCAAGCGTTGCGGCATCCGACCCGGACACAATCTTCACGATATTGCGAAACGTGTGCTGTTTGTCGCCGGGATTAATGCGCTCCGGACTGTAGCCAACCGTGAAATCCGTGCCCAGCTTGAGGCCCGATTCACGCTCGAGGATCGGGATGCAGATTTCCTCGGTGACGCCGGGATAGACCGTCGATTCGTACACCACCACGTCGCCGCGTTTGAGCGCCCGGCCAACCGTCTCGGACGCCTGTTTCACCGGCATCAGATCCGGCTGCGCGCCCGAGCTGATTGGCGTGGGTACCGCGACAATATGAAAATTGGCTTGCCGGAGCACCTCGATGCTATCGGTCAGTTCCAGGCGAGCAGCGGCCAGTTCCTCGCGGCTGGTTTCGCCATTGCGATCAAGGCCGGCACGCAGATCGGCGAGTCGGGCGGGGCTGGTATCGAACCCGATCGTGCGGCGTTGCAGGCCGAATGCAATGGCGACGGGCAAACCTACATAGCCCAGGCCAATGACGGAGACGTGGCGATCATGCATGGTAATAAGTACTCAGGAAAATGCTTGGAATGGTCATGACGAGCGAGCCCGAAGGCATCTCCCGGCAGGTCAGCAAGGGACGGGCAAACCGCCTGCAGGCTGTCATTTGATTTTCAGGTAAAGGCGACTGAGAAGCGGCCGGCTATGCACCCACAGACGGCTTTTCAGCCACGTGGCCGGCTTGTCGCGCACGTCCAGCCGTAAGATGCGCGTCGGATTGCCGTGACGCTGATTGGTGCCGGGTTCAACGGTGTACAGATGGCGAAAACCCGCCGCGTGCGCTTCTTCCACGTAGTCCGCATCGAAATAGCCTTGCGGCCAGCAAAGATGATCCGATACGCCCCCGAGGTGCTGGGCGAGCGCCGCCCGAGCCTGCAGCAGGTCGTCGCGCAGGCTCGCGCGTTTGGTGGCTGGATTGGCGCTCACGCGGTCCCAGCGCGTATGCGTGTGCGTGTGGCTGTGAAACTCGAAGGTCCCGGCTTGACGCATTGCGTCGATTTCCGACCAGCGCATGATGGCCCGGTCGGTCTCGCCGGCCTCGATCGCCGCCTTCGCTGCTGAGTGGCCCAGCAGGCCCGGTAAGTTTCTGGTGGACGTCGAGGTCACCGGGTCCGCTGCGTTCGGGCGCACAGGGCCGCTGTTCACCCAGCCCGACACAAGGAATCCGAGCGCGGTAAAACCGTGCTCGGCGAGCACCGGATGCGCGTGAACCCAGTTGTCGAGATAACCGTCGTCGAAGGTGAGCACGACCGACTTCGCCGGCACAGGCTCGCCCGCCAGATACTCGCTGAACGCCCGCGCGCCGAGCGTGGTGTACCCCTCGCGCGCGAGCATGGCCATCTGATCGGCGAAATGCGCGGGTGACACCGTCACCGCGCCAGCCGCCGGACTCACGTGGTGATACATCAGCACGGGCACGGCGCGCGCCGTACTCAGCGTACTCATGCACCGCCTCGCTCGCTCAGACTGCTTCGATAAAACGCAGCCATCTCGCTAGCCATGGTATCGACGGAAAAGCGCGTCTGCGTGGTCCGCAAACCGGCCGCGCCCATGCGTCGGCGCTCGTCGGGAGCATCGACCAGACGCAGCAGCGCGGCGGCCAGCGCAGGGTCATCGTGCGCGGGCACGAGCAGGCCGTTCACACCGTCGTCGATCACTTCCGGCACGCCGTCCACCGCCGTCCCGATCACGGGCAGGCCTGCTGCCATTGCCTCGATGAACGACGTGCCCAGCGCCTCCTGATGAGTCGGCAGCACGAACAGGTCGAAGCCCGCCAATACGTTCGGAATATCGCGGCGCAGGCCGAGTAAATGGATGTGGCCGCCAAGACCTTGCGCCTGCACGTTCGCGCGGATTTCGTCGAAGAGCGGACCGTCGCCGGCGAAGACAAAATGCAGGTTCGGCCGCTGCTCGATCAACGGTTTCGCGACACGGATCAGGTCGGGATGCCCCTTCTTGTCGCGCATGATCGCGACCGTGCCCGCGATCACGGCGTCCTCGCCAAGACCCAGTTCCGCGCGCAACGTGGAGCGCCCGCGGCTCACCGGCTGCGACTTGACGATGCCCGTATAGATCGTGACGATATCCTTCTGCGGCACGCCCGCGGTCACCAGGTAACGCATCACCGACTGGCTCACCGCCACCACCTTGTGCGGCAGCCAGGTGTAGGTCGCCCGCGACGTGATCGCGAGCGCCAGATGCCGGGTCCGCACGATCAGCGGCGTGCCCGCGAGCCGCGCGGCAGCGCCGCCGAGCAGGCTGTCGCGACCACTGTGGGTGTTTAGCACATCGAAGCGGCCTTGCTTGAGAATGTGCCGCATGTGCGCAACCGCGCTGACGTCGGCGCCTGAGCGCATGGTCGTGGTGTGGACCGTAAAACCTTCCGCGCGAAGACGCTCGCCGAGCCGCGCACCCGGCACGCACACCAGTTCGAGCGTATGACCGCGTTCGCGTAGCGCGAGCATTTCCTTGAACGTCCGATGTTCCTGACCGCCCCACCCGTTGGACGATTCGCTGTGCAGAATTCTCAGCGGTTTCATTACTATGGCGAACTCCGAGTGAATCTTGATGGTCTCAAGGTAAATGGCGCCGAACGCTGGATGCCGGATTGCGAACCCCGCGTTTCGTGTGTTTCTGGCACTGTGTTCGTGCGCTGAATTTCGTGTGCCGAGGCGCTCGCGTTTGCGTGCTCGCGTTCCGTATTTTCCGGCAGCGCACTCGGTCTTACGGCCGTGCGCGGTTTTTCACGCCCGTGGCCCTGCCGACCGGAGCGTGTGGCTACCGGTCTGGTATAACGGTGGCCGGGCGGCCAAGATTGATGCGGGACGCGTATGGCGTGAATTCACCCGGCCTCGCCCAGCCTGGCACGCCCTGTTATGGACGAGACCACGCAACGAGACAGCGACTATAAACGCAGCATTCACCGCTGAAACTTTTCGCATCAAATTATAGCAATTCGCATACCCCACGCTTAAGCCCCATGACTCGTCCAACGCTCGGTATTGCCCTCATCACCTTCAATGCAGCCGCACGCCTTGCGCAGTGTCTCGAAGCGGTTTCCTTCGCCGATGAAATCGTCGTGATCGACGGCGGCAGCACCGACGCAACCGTCGGCATAGCGGAGGCGCATCGCGCGCGCGTGATCGAGGCGCGCGACTGGCCAGGGTTCGGGCCGCAGAAAAATCGCGCGCTCGATGCGCTCACGACCGACTGGGTGTTGTCTATCGACGCCGACGAAGTGGTCTCGCCGGAGTTGGGCGCCGCGATCCGTACGGCGCTCTCGAAGCCGCAAGCGGACGTCTACTCGGTCGACCGGCTGTCGAATTTTTGCGGGCAGTGGGTGCGGCACAGCGGCTGGTATCCGGACTGGATTCCCCGTTTGTTCAAACGAGGCACAGCCCGTTTCTCCGATGATCTCGTGCACGAGCGTCTGGTGCTGACGAACCCGGATGCAGCCAAGGTCACGCGTCTGCAGGGCAAGCTGATGCATTATTCCTACGAGGACTTCGAGACCGTCTTGCGCAAGCTCGATAACTACTCCACGGCCGGGGCGCGTCAACGCCACGCGGCGGGCAAACGCGGCAGTTTGGGCACTGCGGTGCTGCGCGGGGCGTGGGCCTTTGTTCGCACCTACGTTCTGCGACGCGGTTTTCTCGACGGACGCGCGGGTTTCATGATTGCCGTGTTCAATGCGCAGACCGTGTATTACCGGTTTCTCAAGCTCGCTGAACTGAACCGGATGCGCTGACCGGCATGTCGGCAACAACGCCCTCGGCGAGCGTCAGCAACGACGCAATATGCGCGGCAATGCTGGTGTCGTAGAGAATGGATGCCGCCGTCACGTTGGCATTTTTTGCATCCAGTGCGCGCTGGACGGCGTGCCGCAGTCCATCTGCATCGCCTGGCTGGAAGGTAAATTTCGCGTTGTCTGCAATCGCGCTGCAACAGCCTACGCTGGTCGGGAAAATCACCGGTGTCCCGCACATCACGGATTCGATACCGACCAGCCCGAACGGCTCGTACTTCGAGGCAAGCACGGTGAAATCCGCAGCCCGATAAGCGTCTTCGATGTTCTTTGCATAACCGATGTAACGAACCTGCGCCGAGGTCTGCGCGGGTGGCCGTCCGGCGACCGCGACAACCACCGGCAGGCCGCTGTCACGCAGCGCCGCCTCGATCAGCGGCAAGCCCTTGCGCTCATGGCTGCTCGACGGAAACAGCAGCACGATTTCGTGATCGGCGAAACCAAACTGCTTGCGCAGCTCGCTGCGCTTTTCATCCGTCACCGGGGAAAACCGCGTGCCGTCCACCGGCGGATAAAGCACGCGGATCTTTGAGTCGGCCACCCCGTAGAGCGAGTGCAATTCGTCTCGCATCATTTCCGAGTGCGCGACGATCACGCTGGCTTGCTCGTATTGCAAACGCTCCAGCACAATCTGGCGGCTGTCCGAGCGGCGCTCGTGCCGCCCGGTCGCCGCGAGAAAGCCGATATGCGTACCGCCGCAAATCGCTATCTCGGAGGACTCCACACGATTGCAGCCAATCAGCAGATCCACCCGCGCTTTCTTGCGCGCCCGTTTGAGCGCCCAGTTGTAATACGTGTCGCGCAGCCTGGAAGGCAGGAACGACACGTTGATCCGGCGGGCGTCGACCATCTGGCTTTCCGGCTGCGACGTATCGATCTTGCGCGCGAAAAACACCGGTTTGCGCTCGCCGGTGAAGCCGGCCGCGTTGAGCCCTCGAATCAGGTCCAGCGCGTAACGTTCAAGTCCGCCGCTTAGTTTCAGCGCGTTGGCGGAGATGGCGACTTTCATCCCGGCGCGCATCAATACACGATTTCGATTGAGCTTCCCGCGAATTCGCCGCGCAATGCCGTGATGAGATCGTCGGTCGGCTTGACGCGCCACGCGTCGCCGAGCCGTACTTCGCCCTCCGCGTGCTCGCTACGATACACAATGCTCACGTTCAGGCCATTCGGAATATGCACGGGCTGCCGCTGGCCACGGCCGCCGTCGCGATCACCGCCTCCTCGCGAGCCTCCACGCGATGGTGCCTGGACCGCCGCCGGTGCAGCGGCTTGTTCAGGAGGCGCGCTATGCGCTTCCAGCACCTTCTTAAGCCGCAGTGCGTCCGCGTTGCCGTTCATTTCCACCTTCACCGCCTGCGCATAGCGGCTGCGTGAGCGCTCGAGATCCATTGCCGCTTCCACCGTGAAGCGAATGCCGCCGGTGAACGCGTCATTGCGCGCCTGACCCTGCACGACCAGCAACTCGTCTTCCTTGTAGAGCGCCTTGTTCGCTTCAAACTGCTCGTTGTACACGGTCACTTCGCACTGGCCGGTGCCGTCGTCCAGATTCACGATCAGCATCTTGCCGCGCTGGGTCATCTGCGTGCGCATGGTGGTGATCACGCCGGCGACAAGCTTGTCGCGCCCTTCCTTCAATTCGCCGATCTTCTGGCGCACGAAGCGCCGCACTTCGGTCTTGTAGGCATCGAAGAGATGGCCCGACAGGTAGAAGCCCAGCGCGCTCTTCTCCTCCTGCAAACGCTTCTTGTCCGACCACATGGGTTCGTCGAGAAGGTCGTGGCCT
>Ga0302310_10001172_pt1 | contig 22686 bp, 14 predicted proteins | sample III_Palsa_N1_2_FD_200451 | JGI IMG/M metagenome (GOLD analysis project Ga0302310, IMG submission 200451) | Peat permafrost microbial communities from Stordalen Mire near Abisko, Sweden - III_Palsa_N1_2 | ecosystem: Environmental > Terrestrial > Soil > Palsa > Peat permafrost | place: Sweden...
ACTTTTGGCAGGTAATATTTTGGTAAGGAGGGTGTTTGAGGTTTCGGCGGGGATGGGGGGAAAGAAAAAGCCGGCTCTGGGGCCGGCTGGTATGGGGGGTGATTGAATGAGTGGATCATGGAGGCCGGCGATGGGTCGCGGCTGCCGGGCAGAGGATCAGAGGGCGATGAGGCTCTGGTCGCGTCTTTCGAGCAGGGAGGCCGAGGCGCCGATGAGGTATTCGTCGACCTTGCGGGCGCATTCGCGGCCTTCGCTGATGGCCCAGACTACGAGGGACTGGCCGCGGCGCATATCGCCGGCGGTGAAGACCTTTGCGATATTGGTCTGGTAATTTTTTTCTGAGGCTTTTACGTTGCCTCTGTCATCGAGTTCGACATCGAGTTCTTTCAGCAGGCCCTGGTGCTGGGGATGGACGAAGCCCATGGCGAGGAGGGCGAGATCACAGGGGAGATCTTTTTCGCTGCCCGGCACTTCGGTGAACTGGGCGGGCTTTCCATCCTGGGCGATCTGCCATTCGAGGCGGACGGTTTTGATGGCTTTCAGGTTGCCCTTGGCATCACCGATAAATTCTTTGGTGGCTATAGCCCAATGCCTGTCGGCGCCTTCTTCGTGAGAGGAGGAAGTCTTGAGGACCATGGGATAGGTGGGCCAGGGCATATATTCGGTGCGGGTATGCGGGGGTTTGGGCATGAGCTCGAACTGGGTGACGGACATGGCGTTCTGCCGGTTGGAGGTGCCGACACAGTCGCTGCCGGTGTCACCGCCGCCGATGACGACGACATTTTTGTTGGTTGCCCAGATGTCTGCGAGCGGGGCGGAGGAATGAGGCAGGTCATTCGGAGACGGGTGGGTATCCAGGGCGGGCAGATGGCTGACGCGTTTGTTCTGTTGTTTCAGGAAATCCATGGCGAAGTGGACGCCGTTGAGATGGCGGCCGGGGATCGGCAGGTCGCGGGGTGTGGTAGAGCCGCCTGCCAGGACGATGGCATGGAATTCCCGGAGGAGGTCACCTGTGCTGATGTTGGCGCCGACTTCCGCGTTGCATTTGAATACGATGCCGGCTTCTTCCATCAATTTTATCCGCCGGGCTACGACCCATTTTTCCAACTTGAAATCGGGAATCCCATAGCGGAGCAGGCCACCGGGTTCATCATCGCGTTCGAAGACGGTGACGGAGTGACCGGCGGCGTTGAGTTGATCGGCGGCGGCGAGCCCGGCGGGACCGGAGCCTACGACGGCCACTTTTTTGCCGGTACGCATGGGCGGATGATTGGCCTTGACGAACCCTTTATCGAAGGCGATCTCGATAATATGTTTTTCTATTTCTTCGATGGCCACCGGAGGCTGGTTGATACCCAGTACGCAACTGCTCTCGCAGGGGGCAGGGCAGATCCGCCCGGTGAATTCGGGGAAATTGTTAGTGGAGCGAAGGATCTCATATGCCTCGTGCCATTGCTGCCTGTATACGTGGTCGTTGAACTCGGGAATGACATTGCCGAGGGGACAGCCGTGATGACAGAAGGGGATACCGCAATTCATGCACCGGGCCGATTGGTGGTTGAGCTCTTCGCTGGAATAGGAGTGAACGAATTCATTATAATCGTTCTTTCTCTCCTGCACGGGGCGTTTGGAAGGCAGTTGCCTGCCAAATTCTAGAAATCCGGTTGGTTTGCCCATGTCCTATCGTTTGTTTAAGATTTTTGAATGTTGATGACGGAGGACTTTTTTATAGTCCGACGGGAATACCTTGATGAAGTGGCGCAGCTGGTTATCGAAGTCGTCGAGCACGAATTTAGCGACGGTGCTGCCGGTATAGGCATAGTGCCGCTGGATCATGTCTTTCAGCTCGGCGATATCTTCTTCACCGACGGGGTCCAGGTCGACCATTTCCTTGTTGCAGTATGCGGGGAATCGGCCGCGGACATCGTACACATAGGCGATGCCGCCGCTCATGCCGGCTGCAAAGTTTCGCCCGGTATCACCGAGGATGACGATGCGGCCACCGGTCATGTATTCGCAGCCGTGATCGCCTACACCTTCTACAACGGCTTTGACGCCGGAATTACGGACAGCAAAGCGTTCGCCGGCTTTACCGCGGATGAAGGCTTCGCCGGAGGTGGCGCCATAGAAGGCGACGTTGCCGATGATGCTGTTCTCTTCGGGGATGAACCCTGCGTTGACGGAAGGATAGACGACGAGGCGTGCTCCGGACAAACCCTTTCCGAAATAGTCGTTGGCGTCGCCTTCGAGCTCGAGCGTAACACCGCGGGTATTGAAAGCGGCGAAGCTCTGGCCGGCGGTGCCGGTGAACTTGAAGTGAAGGGTGTCTTCGGGCAAGCCTTCGCCTTTGTATATCTTGGAGATCTCGTTGGACAGGATAGTGCCGACGGTGCGGTCGGTATTGCGGATGGCGAATTCGGCAAACACTTTCTCCCGGTGTTCGAGGGCTGGTTTGGCTGCCTTCAGCAGTCGCCAGTCGAGGACGTTTTCGAGTCCGTGGTCCTGCTCTTCCATTTTGTGAAGGCCTGTATACAGGGAGGCAGGTTCTTTGTAGAGGATCGGCGAGAGATCAAGCTTGCGGTATTTCCAGTGGTCGATATCATCACGGACCTGGAGGCTGTCGACCTGGCCGACCATTTCTTCGATGGTACGGAACCCCATCTCGGCCATGATCTCACGTAATTCCTGGGTAATGAATTTGAAGAAATTGACGACATGATCAGCGTTGCCGGTAAAGCGTTTGCGCAATTCGGGGTCTTGCGTCGCGACGCCTACGGGGCAGGTGTTGAGATGGCATTTGCGCATCATGATGCAGCCTTCCACGACGAGGGCGGTGGTGGCGAGGCCCCATTCTTCGGCGCCTAATAATGTGGCGATGGCGATATCTCTCCCCGTCTTCATTTGCCCATCTGCCTGCAGGACTACGCGGCTGCGGAGCTTATTCCTGACGAGCGTTTGATGAGATTCGGCGAGGCCGAGTTCCCATGGGAGACCTGCATGCCGGATGGAGCTGAGCGGGGATGCGCCTGTTCCGCCGTCATGGCCGGAGATGAGGATGACATCGGATTTCGCCTTGGCTACACCGGCAGCAATAGTACCTACGCCTGCTTTGGAGACCAGCTTGACGCTGATACGGGCGGCGCGGTTGGCATTTTTCAGATCGAAGATGAGCTGTGCCAGGTCTTCGATGGAATAGATATCATGGTGTGGCGGCGGCGAGATGAGCCCTACGCCGGGTGTGGAATGCCGGACTTTACCGATCCATTCGTCTACCTTATGGCCGGGCAACTGGCCGCCTTCGCCGGGCTTGGCGCCCTGGGCCATTTTGATCTGCAACTCGTCGGCCATGGTGAGGTAGTAGCTGGTGACGCCGAAACGGGCGGAGGCCACCTGTTTGATGGCGGAGCGCATGGAGTCGCCGTTGGGCAGGGTCTCGTAGCGCAGCTCGTCCTCGCCACCTTCGCCGGTGTTGCTCTTACCGCCGAGGCGGTTCATAGCGATGGCGAGGGTACTGTGGGCCTCGTGAGAGATCGAGCCGAAGGACATGGCGCCGGTGGCGAATCTTTTGTAGATGCTCTCGGCGGGTTCGACTTCTTCGATGGAAATGGAGGGTCGGTTACGTTTGAACGTGAGGAGGCTGCGCAGGGTGGCGGCCTTTTCGCTCTGGTCGTTGACGAGACGTGAATACTTTTTGAAGGTATTGTAGTCGTTCATCCGCGTGGAGTACTGCAGCAGGTGTATCGTACCCGGATTGAAGAGATGGAATTCTCCCTTTCTTTTCCACTGGTAGATGCCGCCTACGGGTAATCTTTCCACGGGAATATTCTTGCGGCTGAAGGCAAAATAATGTTTGGCGAGGACTTCCCTGGCGATCTCGTCGAGGCCCATGCCTTCGATGCGGGAGGTCGCGCCGGTGAAGTATCTGTCCACGACTGTGCGATTCAATCCAATGATCTCGAAGATCTGGGCGCCCTGGTAGGACTGCAGGGTGGAGATACCCATCTTGGAGAAGACCTTGAGCAGTCCGTCGCAGACGGCTTTGATATAGTTCTTTTTGAGGTCCTCGGCATCGAGTGATGTCAGCAGCCTTTCGGTGAGCTTCATATCACGGATACCTGACAGGGCGAGGTAAGGGTTGATGGCGGTGGCGCCGAAGCCGATGAGGCAGGCGAAATGATGGACTTCCCAGACGTCGCCGGCTTCCACGATGAGGCCTACCTGGCCGCGGTATCCTTTCCGGATGAGGTGGTGGTGTACGGCGGAAGTAGCAAGAAGGGAAGGGATCGGCGCATGGTCGGAATCGATAGCCCGGTCCGTGAGGATGAGGACTTCGAAGCCGTCTTCGACAGCGTCTACGGCATACCGGCAGAGTCGGTCGAGGCCTGCCTGCAGGGAACCGGGTTTGCCATCGGCGCGGAAGTAGGTCTGCAGGGTTTTGGCCTGGAAGACGCCGGTGTCGATGCTGCGGATCTTTTCCAGCTCATGGTTGCTGAGCACGGGATGTTTGAGCGCTACGCTGTGGCAGGCCAGGGGATCTTCTTCCAGCAGGTTGGCGTTGCCGCCGACGAAGCTGGCCAGAGACATGACGAGCCTTTCCCGGATGGGATCGATCGGCGGGTTGGTGACCTGGGCGAAGAGCTGTTTGAAATAGCTGCTGAGGTGCTGTGGCTGATCGCTCAGCACGGCCAGGGGAACGTCGGTGCCCATGGAGCCCAGCGGTTCTTTGGCGTCGAGGGCCATCGGTGCGATGAGGTTGTCGAGGTCTTCGGTGGAATAACCGAAGGCCTTCTGGTATTTGAAGATCTGGTCGTGTTCGAGGTGGGTGAAGGCTACACGGGGTTCGGGCAGCTCTTCGAGGCGGATCTTGTATTTATTGAGCCATTCGGCATAGGGCTGTTGTGAGCAGATGCCTTTCTTCAGTTCGTCGTCGCTGATGATCCTTTCCTGTTCGAGGTCTACGACGAACATTTTGCCGGGTTGCAGGCGACCTTTCTCTTTAATGAGCCGGGGATCGACGGGTAAGACGCCGGTTTCGGAGGCCATGATGACCCGGTCGTCGGTCGTGACACAATAGCGGGAAGGGCGGAGGCCGTTGCGGTCGAGGGTGGCGCCGATGATCTTGCCGTCGGTGAAGGAGATCGAGGCGGGGCCATCCCAGGGCTCCATGATAGAGGCATGGAATTCATAGAAGGCCTTTTTCACGGGGTCCATGTCTTCGTTGCCGTCCCAGGCTTCGGGGATGAGCATCATCATGACGTGGGGCAGGGAGCGGCCGCAGAGGGTCAGCAGTTCGATAACATTGTCGAGACAGGCTGAGTCGGATGCTCCTTCGGCGATGATGGGCAGCAGCATGTCCATCTCTTCCTTGCTGAAATAGGGTGTGGTGAAGCCTTTTTCGCTGGTTTTGAGCCAGTTGAGATTGCCTTGGAGGGTATTGATCTCACCGTTATGGGCGATATAGCGGAAAGGCTGGGCCAGTTTCCAGGACGGGAAGGTGTTGGTAGCGAAACGGGAATGGATCAGACCGAAGGCGGAGACCACCCGTTTGTTGCTGAGGTCGGGGAAATAGTTCCTGACCTGGCCGCTGGTGAGCTGGCCTTTGTAGACAACGGTTTTATAAGAGAGGGAGGCCACATAGAAGCCGATGGCGTCCTTTTTAATCGTGTTGTTAATGGTGTTGGAGGCGTAGTTACGGAGCAGGAAGAGTTTCCGCTCGAATTCATCGGGTTGTTTAATATGATCGGGGCAGGCGATAAACACCTGTTCCATGTCGGGTTCGACAGAGAGGGCGGTGGGACCGATGCCGTCAGGGTTGACGGGTACTTTGCGGTATCCCAGGATTTCCAGGCCAAGCTTTTCTGCGGAGCGGCCGAAGATATCGCGGCATTCTTCCTTGAGGCGGATATCGCGGGGGAAGAATAGCATACCGACACCGTACTTGCCGAAGGGGGGTAAATGGATGCCCAGGCGCACGCATTCGTCGAAGAAGAACTCGTGGGGGGTCTGGATCATGATGCCGGCACCGTCACCGGTATTGTTCTCACAACCGCAGGCGCCGCGGTGTTCCATGTTTTCCAGGATCGTCAGCGCATCGGAGACGATCTGGTGAGATTTGTTGCTCTTGATATTTGCCACGAAGCCAATGCCACACGCATCGTGTTCAAATTCAGGGGAATATAGTCCGGGTTGTACCATGTTTAAAAGCAATATTAGACGTTATTCAATTTTTTACCTGAAACGTTAGATTTTCTTATGGCATGGTCGCGGTGGTCGCAATAAAAATACGGAAAAAACCTCAAATATTAAAAATTATACTAAGTAACTGAATAGAGTGTCGTCCTTGTTCAGTTCGGTATAGGTAATCTTATATAAGGCCATTTTTTCCATGAGTTTTTGGTAGTCTTCGCGGGCGGAAAGCTCGATTCCCACGAGGGCAGGACCGGTCTCTTTGTTGTGTTTTTGCATGTATTCGAAGCGGGTGATATCGTCGTTGGGGCCCAGGACGTGGTTAAGGAATTCCCTCAGGGCGCCGGGGCGTTGGGTGAAGGTGATGAGGAAATAGTGTTTAAGGCCTTCGTATTGGAGGGACCTTTCCTTGATCTCCTGCATGCGGTCGATATCATTGTTGCTGCCGCTGACGACGCAGACGACGGTTTTGCCTTTGATGTCTGCGGCGTAGTCATCGAGGGCGGCGATGCTGAGGGCGCCGGCGGGTTCGACGACGATGGCGTCTTCGTTGTAAAGGCGGAGGATGGTAGAGCAGACCTGACCTTCCGGCACGAGGTGCATATCGTCGAGGACTTCCCTGCAGATGGAGTAGGTCAGTTCGCCGACGCGTTTGACGGCAGCTCCGTCGACGAAGCGGTCGATGCTGTCGAGGGTGACGGGATGACCTGCGCGGAAAGCGGTGAGCATGGAGGGCGCGCCTTCGGGTTCCAGGCCGATGACTTTAGTGGCCGGTGAATAGGTTTTGAAGTATGTGCCGGTACCTGAGGCGAGCCCGCCGCCGCCGACGGGTACGAACAGATAGTCTATGGGCTGCGCATCCCGGGGGAGGTCTTCGAGGATTTCGACGGCCACGGTGCCCTGGCCTTCGATGATGCGGAGGTCTTCGAAGGGGGGGATGAAGGTCATGCCGTTGTCCCGGGTGTACTGTTGGGCGGCGATGTTGCAATCGTCGAAGGTATCGCCGATGAGGACGATCTCGATATTGTCTTCCCCGAACATGCGGGTCTGGTTGATCTTTTGCCTGGGGGTGACGATCGGCATAAATACGACGCCTTTGACGCCGAGCTTATGACAGGAGTAGGCGAATCCCTGGGCGTGATTGCCGGCGCTGGCGCAGACGACGCCTTTGGCCAGCTGGTCGGCGGGAAGGCTGACCATCATATTATAGGCGCCCCTGAGCTTGTAGGACCTGACGATCTGGAGGTCTTCTCTTTTGAGGAAGACGCGGCAGTTGTACTTGCGTGACAGGGCCTGGTTGAATGCAAGGGGGGTACGGTTGACGACCTTGCTCAACCGTTTGGCGGCTGCCTGGAAGTCGAGCCCCCAGCTCGCTGCTTTGTCCCGGAGAGCAGAGTTCTCCTGGGAAGGCGAGCCGGGGTTCGAAGCTTCTTGTATAGACGTTGTGTTGGACATTGCGTTGTGTTAATTCGTAACGGCTTCGCCTTTGTTTGATTTAGTGGCGGCGCCGGGAGCGGGCTGGTTTTCAGGACGGAGGCTACGGACGGTTTTGCCGGCTTGCCAGAGTTCGGACTCGCGGAGCTCCTTGAGCTCAGCGTCGAGCTTTTCGCGATAATCGGCCTGGCCGTTGGAATCGATAGAGCGTTTGGATTCTTTGCCGGCGGCAACGCTTTCGTACAATTCGGTGAAGACGGGCAGGGTAGCGTCGCGGAATTTCTTCCACCAGTCGAGGGCGCCTCTTTGGGCGGTGGTGGAGCAGTTGGCATACATCCAATCCATACCGTTTTCGGCTACGAGGGGCATGAGGGACTGGGTAAGCTCTTCTACCGTTTCGTTGAAGGCTTCTGAGGGAGTGTGTCCTTTTTTGCGTAGGACTTCATATTGTGCGGCGAAGATGCCCTGGATGGCGCCCATGAGGGTACCGCGTTCGCCGGTGAGATCGCTATACACTTCCTTGCGGAAATCGGTTTCGAAAAGGTAGCCGCTGCCGACGGCGATGCCGAGAGCTGTGACACGGTCCTTTGCTTTTCCCGTGGCATCCTGGAAGATGGCGTAGCTGCTGTTGAGGCCGCGGCCCTGCAGGAACATGCGACGAAGCGAAGTGCCGGAGCCTTTGGGGGCGACGAGGAATACGTCGACGTCCTTGGGAGGAATGATGCCGGTCTGTTCGTTGAAAGTGATGCCGAAGCCATGGGAGAAGTAGAGCGCCTTACCGGGGGTGAGGTGTTTTTTTACCGTGGGCCACAGCTGGATCTGGGCAGCGTCGCTGAGCAGGTAGCAGATGATGGTACCTTTCTGGAGGGCTTCTTCGATATCGAACAATGTTTCGCCGGGAACGAAGCCATCGCGGACGGCTTTGTCCCAGGACTTGGAGTTTTTACGCTGACCTACTATGACGTTAATGCCGTTGTCTTTCTGATTGAGTGCCTGGCCGGGGCCTTGTACACCGTAGCCGATGACGGCTACTACTTCGTTCTTCAGTACTTGCTGTGCTTTGGCGAGCGGGAATTCTTCGCGGGTGACTACATTCTCTTCTACTCCGCCGAAATTTAATTTTGCCATGAAATGTTTATTTGAGTGTTTATGTGATTTTTTATTGGGCGCCGCGCTGCCGGTGAGGGTCAGCGTGGGGGCGGTTACATACTGAATACCTGGTCTTGTTTGTCGAGAAATTCGTTTTCGACGATTTCTTCGCCGGGTTCGGTCAGTTCGAATTCCTTGAGCTTTTCGTGGAAACCGCTGCTGTCTTTAATGATAGCGACGCGGGCGCTGCGAACGAATTCGATGAGCCCGAGGGGTTCGAGTACGGCGACGAGCCGGTCGGTCTCTTCGCGCTGCCCGGTGGTTTCGAATACGGTATAGTCTTTACGGATCACGACGGCGCGGGCCCCGTATTCACGCAGGAGCCTTTCGACCTTCACCTTTTCGGCGATCTCGTCGGTGGATACCTTGTAGAGGGCGAGTTCCTGCCAGATGATCTCTTCATTGGTATTATAGTAGGCCTTGAGTATCTCGACCTGTTTTTCCAGCTGGCGGCAGAGCTTACGCACTACTTCTTCGGTTTCGTTGATGACGATGGTGAAGCGGTGGATGCCTTCGACTTCGGAAGGAGAGGTGTTGAGGCTCTCGATATTGATCTTCCGGCGGGAGAACAGGATGGCGATGCGGTTGATGAGGCCGATCTGGTTTTCCGTGTAGACGGTGATGGTATATTCCTGTTTATTTGGGTTCATTGCTGATAATTTAGTGTTGTTTGAAAGCTTCGATGCGTAATCTTTTATAGTCGGCGAACCAGCTATGGTTTTTATAGTGGGTAGATTTCAATGTGTCCTGGATCTCTTCGAGTATCGTATCGATTTCCGTCTCGGGGATATCCTTGAAGAAGGCGCTGCCGAACATGCGAAGCCAGTCTTTGACACCATTGTCGGTATCCTGCAGTTGGGTAGGCCGATCGAAGTGAGCGGCGAACTGAATGCGGAAGCCGCGTTTTTCGAGCAGGGTGGTATATTCAGCCAGGGAGGGAAAATACCAGGGCTGGGCGGCGGCATTACTATAATAGTTATGCCGGGTGAGCACTTTGCGGGTAGTCACGAGGATGCCTTCGTTGTTACCCTTGCCGCCCATTTCGAGAATGAAGCGACCGCCGGAGCGGAGGCTGTGGTAGACCTGGTCGATGGCGGCTTCTTTATCGAGTACCCAGTGGAGGACGGCATTGGAGAACACGGCATCGAAGGGTGTATCGAAATGGAAGTCTGTGGCCGGCATCACGCGGAAGTCCAGATCGGGGTAGGCGGCTTGTGCGCGTTCGATCATAGCCGGGGACTTATCGATGCCGATGACGCGGGCGCCTGCCTGAGCGATCAGGTGGGTGAGGTAGCCGGTGCCGCAGCCGAGGTCGAGGATCCTTTCTCCCTGGCGGGGATTAAGGAGCTGGACGACGTCTTCGCCGAATTTGAAGACAAAGTTATATTTGTCGTCGTAGAGGCGGGCGTTCCATTTTGTATCGTTGGTCGTTGTCATGTTCGTTTTTTGAGCGGCCCGGTGAGGGGCAGGGCGGCGATTCTGATCGGGTCCGGTGGTTTGCCGGATGCCGGATGAAGGGCCGCTATTTCAATCTGATTTCGCTGACGCTGCATCCCTGGGGCACCATGGGGAAGACGTTGTTTTCCTTACCGGTGAAGACTTCGAGTAAATAAGAGCCTTTATGATCGAGCATCGTCTTAAGCGCGCTGTGCAGGTCTTTTCTGTCGCTGATGCTTTGGCCTTCGATGCGATAGGCTTTGGCCAGGGCGACGAAGTCGGGGCTGGTAATGTCCACGAAGGAATAGCGCCGGTCGTTGAACAGTTCCTGCCATTGACGGACCATGCCGAGGAAGCGGTTGTTGAGGATCAGGATCTTGACATTGACGTTGAACTGCATGATCGTGCCGAGTTCCTGCAGGGTCATCTGGAAACCGCCATCGCCGATGATGGCGACGACTGTTCGGTCGGGGGCGCCAAATTTGGCGCCTATGGCGGCGGGGAGACCGAAGCCCATGGTGCCGAGACCGCCTGAGGTGACATTGCTCTTCGACTGGTGGAATTCGGCATACCGGCAGGCGACCATCTGGTGCTGACCGACGTCCGTCACGATGACGGCGTTACCGCCGGTGAGTTCGTTGAGGGTCTTCAGGACTTCGCCCATCGTGATTTCATCCGTGACCGGATTGAGCTCGTCTTTGATGACGGCGTCTACTTCCTGCCGGTAGAGGTCCTTGAACTTAGCGAGCCATTCCGGATGGGTCTTTTTTTGGACCTGCTCTGTCAGCAAGGGAAGGGTTTCCTTGCAGTCGCCCCAGACCGGAACGGTGGTTTTGACATTCTTATCAATTTCGGACGGGTCGATGTCCAAATGGATGACTTTGGCTTGTTTGGCGTATTTGTCGAGGCGGCCGGTGACGCGGTCGTCGAAGCGCATGCCGACGGCGATGAGGACGTCGCATTCGTTGGTGAGAACATTGGGGCCATAGTTGCCGTGCATGCCGAGCATGCCGACATTCAGCGGGTGGTCGGTGGACATGGCGCTGAGGCCGAGGATCGTCCATGCGGCAGGAATACCGGATTTTTCTACGAAGGCCTGGAATTCTTTTTCCGCTTTACCGAGGATGACGCCCTGGCCGAAGAGGATGAAGGGTTTTTTTGCTTCGTTGATGAGTTTGGCGGCTTCGGCGATATATTCTTTGCGGACGATAGGCTTGGGGCGATAGCTGCGGATATGTTCGCACTTCGTATAGCCTTCGTAGCTGAATTTTTGTATCTGGGCGTTCTTGGTGATGTCGATGAGGACCGGTCCGGGGCGACCGCTGCCGGCGATATAGAAAGCCTTCGCCAGGACAGCGGGGATCTCTGTGGCATCGGTCACCTGGTAATTCCATTTGGTCACCGGGGTGGTGATATTGATCACGTCCGTTTCCTGGAAGGCGTCGGTGCCGAGGAGATGGGCGAAGACCTGGCCGGTGATACACACGAGAGGAGTGCTGTCGATCATAGCATCGGCGAGACCCGTCACGAGATTTGTAGCGCCGGGGCCGCTGGTGGCGAAGACGACACCGGTTTTTCCGGATGTGCGGGCGAAGCCTTGTGCAGCGTGGATGCCGCCCTGTTCGTGACGCACGAGGATATGGTTGAGGCGGTCTTTATAGTCATAGAGCGCATCATAGATCGGCATGATGGCGCCGCCGGGGTAGCCGAAGATCGTGTGGACGCCTTCTTCGAGGAATGCTTCCAGTACGGCAGCAGAACCCGATAGCTCGCGCGGGGCGGGTTTGGGCTTTGCGGCGGCTTTGCCTTTGGGGGCTGATTTGGTCTTTGAAGGGGCCGGGGTCGTCGTGATGTTAGGCATAAAATATCTTTTAAATTTTATAATTCGTCAGTAACGCAGCCTTCGGCGGCCGTTTTAACCTGTCGGGCATATTTGAAGAGGACACCGTTGGTGGCTTTGAGGGCGGGCTGTTTCCAGGCTGCCTTTCTTTTTGCCAGTTCATCCGGGCTGATCTTCAGGGTAATGGTGTTTTTTGTTGCGTCGAGTTCGATGATGTCATCGTCGTGTACCAGGGCGATGGTGCCTCCTTCGTGTGCCTCGGGGGTGATATGACCGACGACGAAACCGTGGGTGCCGCCGCTGAAGCGGCCGTCGGTGATGAGGGCGATGCTTTTGCCGAGGCCTGCGCCGATGATGGCAGAAGTAGGCTTGAGCATTTCGGGCATGCCGGGTGCCCCCTTGGGGCCGACGTAACGGATGACGACGACATCGCCAGACCGGATCTTGCCGGAGTTGATGCCAGCGATGAGTTCGTGCTCACCATCGAAGACACGGGCGGGGCCTTCGAAGCGTTCGCCTTCTTTACCGCTGATCTTGGCTACGCTGCCGCCTGAGGCCAGGTTGCCGTAAAGGATCTGCAGGTGGCCGGTGGCTTTGATCGGTTTTTCCAGCGGGTAGATAATATCCTGTTTTTTGAAGTCGATGGCAGGGATATCCTTCAGGTTCTCAGCGAGGGTCTTGCCGGTGACCGTCAGGCACTCGCCATGGAGCAATCCTTTTTCCAGCAGGTATTTCATGACGGCGGGGATGCCTCCGTGCTGATGCAAGTCCTGCATGAGGTATTTGCCGCTGGGTTTGAAATCCGCGAGGACGGGGATCTTGTTGCTGATAGCCTGGAAGTCATCCTGTGTCAGAGAGACGCCTACGCTGCGGGCCATGGCAATGAGATGGAGTACGGCGTTGGTGCTGCCGCCGAGGACCATGATGACGGTGATGGCATTGTCGAAAGCCTTCCGGGTCATGATATCCCGGGGCTTGATATCTTTCTCCAGCAGCACGCGGATGGCGGCGCCGGCTGCGAGACATTCTTTTTTCTTTTCTTCGCTGAGGGCAGGATTCGATGAAGAGTAAGGGAGGCTCATGCCGAGGGCTTCGATAGCGGCAGCCATGGTATTGGCGGTATACATGCCGCCACACGCTCCGGCTCCGGGGCAGGAGTTCATGACGATGCCTTTGAAATCTTTTTCGTCGAGTTTACCGGCGATCTTTTGGCCCAGCGCTTCGAAAGCGGAGATGATATTGAGGTCCTGGCCTTTATAATGACCGGGAGCGATTGTGCCGCCATACACCATAATGGAGGGGCGGTTGAGGCGGCCCATGGCCATGACAGAGCCAGGCATATTTTTGTCGCAACCGGGCAGGGCGATGAGCCCGTCATAATATTGTGCGCCGCATACGGCCTCGATGGAATCGGCGATGATGTCGCGGCTGACGAGGGAATAGCGCATGCCGTCGGTGCCATTGGCCATGCCGTCGCTGACGCCGATGGTGTTGAAGATAAAGCCTACGAGGTCTGTGCCCCAGACGCCTTTTTTTACGACCTGGGCAAGATCGTTGAGGTGCATATTGCAGGTGTTCCCGTCATAGCCCATGCTGACGATGCCGACCTGTGCCTTGGCGAGGTCTTCGTCTGTGAGACCGACGCCGTATAACATGGCCTGGGCGGCGGGTTGTGTGGTATCCTGGGTGAGAGTTTTGCTATACTTGTTTAGTTCCATTGCTTTTGTTATATGGTTTCCAGTTGAGATGTTATATCGCTTCCAGTTGATGTTCTTTTTCTACTTGATGTTCTTTTTCCACGACAAGGTCTTTATATGCCAATTGGATCTTTCTGCTGAGCGTATCCTTCCAATTGGTGGGAAAGGGTTTACCATCGATCGATTCCCAGCCAATGACTTCAGCAGCGGTGCCGCAGAAGAAGGCGGCGTCGGCGCGGGCGAGCTGTGCCGGGGTAAACTGACCTTCTTCGACGGGTATCGACAATTCGCGGCAGATCTCGAGTACGGTAGCGCGGGTGATGCCGGGGAGGATATTGCCAAGGGCCGGGGTGAAGAGGCGGCCATCTTTTTCGAAGAACATATTAGCGCCGGGGCCTTCTGCAATGAAGCCGTTCATATCGGTGAGGAGAGCTTCGTCGTAGCCATTTGCCTTCGCTTCCTGGCTGGCGAGGATCGAGTTAACGTAGTGGCCGGAGGCTTTGGCTTCGATTTTGAATCCTTTGGGGTTGGGGCGTTGAAAAGAGGAGGTCATGACTTTCAGCAACTTTTCGCCGAGAAAGGGCGCCATTTCCCAGGCCTGAATGACGGTGTAAGAGGCTTCGTTCAGGTTAAAGCTCATGTTAGCAGGGGCGTAGACGACGGGGCGGATGTAGGCATCCTGGAGCTGGTTGTGTTCGAGGATGGCGTATGTCGCGGCGATCAGCTGGTCGGTCGTATAAGGATAAGGCATATTCATGGCATCGGCGGAGCGTTTCAGCCGGTCGAAGTGTTCGGTGGCTTTGAAGATCTTCGTCGTGCCGGCTGCGGTGCGGTAGGAGCGAATGCCTTCGAAGACGGCATAGCCATAATGGAGGGACTGGCCGTAGAGGTCGGTCTTTGCTTCTGATGCTTTGACGATGTGGCCGTCGAGCCAGAGAACGGTATGTTCGTTATAATAATTCATGGTGTGCCATTTAAAAAAGAAACCCGCCTTTTTTGGAGGCGGGTCGCTGGTATTTTAACTGTTAGTATTTATTTACCACCCTCCTCCGTGCGCAGGAATAATAATCACCACCACAATAATTGCTATTGCGGTTAAGATGTTCCTGGTGATATATGCGCTGCGTTTTTCCACTGAGAGTGTATTGTTACACGAATATACTGTCACCAAGCGAATAAACAAAGAACTATTTCATACGATTGCTAGATAATTGTCGATTTTCTCAATTCTATATTATCCTTATGGACGTCTCCGGGGATCTTACCGCCGACATAGTCGCTGATGAGTTCGCCGATGGTGGAGGTAAAATAGAAATTGATAGGGTCGATATCTTTTGTAACGAATCCGTTCTGCAGTGTCCAGTCGGCGGCCTCTCTTACTTTGGCGGCTTCGGCATGGAGTCCGAAGTGATCGAGCAGCATGGCTGCGGACAGGATGCTGCCGAGGGGGTTGGCGATGTCTTTCCCGGTTGCCTGGGGGTAAGATCCGTGGATGGGTTCGAAGAGCGCGGCGCCCTTGCCGATCGAGGCGGAGGGGAGCAGGCCGAGTGAGCCGCTGATGACGCTGGCTTCATCGCTGAGGATGTCGCCGAACATATTTTCGGTGAGGATGACGTCGAATTGTTTGGGGTTGAGGATGATCTGCATCGCCGCGTTGTCTACGAAGAGGAAGTCGAGCTTCACGTCGGGATAGCTGCCGGCCATTTCCTGTACGACTTTTCTCCAGAGGCGGGAGGTCTCGAGTACGTTGGCCTTGTCGACGAGCGTAAGTTTGTGGCGGCGTTGCCGGGCCTGTTGAAAGGCTAGAACCGCGATCCTTTCGATTTCTTCGCGGGAGTAGACGCAATCGTCGGAAGCGCGGTTGCCATCTTCGCTCAATTCTTTTTTGCCGAAATAGATACCGCCGGTGAGTTCGCGGAAGATGATAAAGTCTACGTTTTCCAGGTTCTTGCTTTTCAGCGGGGAGAGGTGCTGAAGGGCAGGATAGGTAGATACCGGCCGGATATTGGCAAATAGCTGCAGTGATTTGCGGAGTTTGAGCAGACCTTGTTCGGGCCGTACTTTGGCAGTAGGATCGTTGTCATATTTTGGATGACCGATAGCGCCGAACAGGATGGCATCGCTGTTGAGGGCTGCTTCGATCGTTTCATCAGGAAGAGGGTTGCCGGTCTTGTCGATGGCGTCGGCGCCCATCAGGCAATATTTGTAGGTGAATTCATGACCGCCCTGCTGTGCGGCGGCATTGAGTACTTTGATCGCCTGTCGGGTTACTTCGGGACCGATACCGTCGCCTTCAATGACTACGATGTTTTTTTGCATACAATATAAATTTTGGGTAGGGGGTTTATATCAGTGAATGTTCAAATTTTTCGATTTCGCCGCGGATGCTCAGGAGGTAGTCGATGTCGTCGTACCCATTGAGGAGGCAGGTTTTTTTATAGTTGTTGATGTCGAATTTTTCGGTGTCGCCGGTTGCGGGCAAGCTGATGGTCTGGGTGGCGAGATCGACTGCGATGATGGTTGCCGGATCTTTTTCGATGGCGGCGAAGACTTTTTCGAGGAAGGCATCGCTGACGGTGACGGGCAGCAGGAAGTTGTTGAGCGCGTTGTTTTTAAAGATATCGGCGAAGAAGCTGCTGACGACGACATCGAATCCGGCGTCTTTGATGGCCCAGGCGGCGTGTTCGCGGCTCGATCCGCAGCCGAAGTTTTTGCCGCCCACGAGAATTTTTCCGTGATAGGTGGGGTTATTGAGGACAAAATCCTTTTTTGGGGTATTATCGCTGTTATAGCGCCAGTCGCGGAACAGGTTGTCGCCGAACCCGTCGCGGCTGGTGGCCTTGAGGAAGCGGGCGGGGATGATCTGGTCGGTGTCGACGTTCTCCTGGTTGAGGGGAACGGCGGTAGATGTTATTTTATCGATGGCTTTGCTCATTTTCTTATGCTTATGTTTTGCCGGTTTTTCGGGGATGGGTTAATGGTTATCAGATTAATTCGCGGATATCGGTTACTTCCCCGGTGATGGCGGCGGCGGCGGCTGTCAGCGGGCTGGCCAGGAGGGTACGGGCATTGGGTCCCTGACGGCCTTCGAAATTGCGGTTCGACGTAGAGATACAATATTTACCGGCCGGGATCTTGTCCTCGTTCATGCCCAGGCAGGCGGAGCAGCCGGGTTGGCGGAGGTGGAAGCCGGCGGCTTCGAAGACTTTGTCGATACCTTCTTTGATGGCCTGTTGTTCGACCTGTTTGCTACCGGGTACTATCCAGACTTCTACATGGTCAGCTTTTTTGCGGCCTTTGACGAAGGAGGCGACGAGCCGGAGGTCTTCGATGCGGGAGTTGGTGCAACTGCCGATGAAGACATAATCTACTTTTTTTCCTTTGATGGATGCGCCGGCCTGCAGGCCCATATAGGAGAGGGCCTTCATATAGGCCGGTTGTTCTTTTTCGTCGATCTCGTTTTGTGCCGGGATATGTCCTGTGATGCCGACGCCCATGCCGGGGTTAGTGCCGTAGGTGATCATGGGTTCGATGTTGGAAGCATCGATATTGATCTCTTTGTCGAAGCGGGCGTCTTTGTCCGAGTATAATGTTTTCCAGTAGGCCAGTTTTTTGTCCCATTCGGCCCCCTGGGGAGCGAAGGGGCGACCTTTAAGATAGTTGAAAGTTGTTTCGTCCGGGGCGATCATACCGCCGCGGGCGCCCATTTCAATACTCATATTACAGATCGTCATGCGGCCCTCCATGGAGAGGCTGCGGATGGCGGAGCCGGCGTATTCGACGAAGTAGCCGGTAGCGCCGCTGGCGGAGATCTGTGCGATGATGTAGAGGATGATGTCTTTGGAGACGACCCCTTTGTGCAGGTCACCTTCTACATTAATGCGCATGAGCCGGGGTTTGCTTTGCAGGAGGCATTGGGTAGCCATGACCATTTCCACCTCTGATGTGCCGATACCGAAAGCGATGGCGCCGAAGGCACCGTGGGTGGAGGTGTGGCTGTCGCCGCAGACGATGGTCATACCGGGCTGGGTGATACCGAGTTCAGGTCCGATGACATGAACGATGCCCTGATAGGGATGGCCGAGGCCGTATAGTTCGACGTGATGTTTTTTACAGTTGTCGACGAGTTTCTGTACCTGTACCCGGGAGAGTTCTTCCTTGATGGGCAGGTGCTGGTTGATAGTGGGGACGTTGTGATCGGCTGTAGCGACGATCTGAGCGGGGCGGAAGACCTCTATTCCTCTTTGTTCGAGTCCCTGGAAGGCCTGGGGGCTGGTGACTTCGTGAATAAGATGCTTGTCGATGTACAGGACAGAGGGGCCGCCTTCTATAGTGCGGACGACGTGGCGGTCCCAGATCTTTTCAAATAATGTTTTTGGCATAGCTGGTTGTCAGTGATGATTTATGAAGGAATGACAGAGGTCGAATAAGCATGGGCCATATGGCGGAGGTCTTCTTCCAGCACTTCTTTTTTGGTGTCGGCTACGTGGAGGAATTGTTGGTATAGGGTGTCGACGTCGTTGCGGTTGAAGTCGTAGCCGATCTTTTTGAGGCGGAAGGCGAGTGCGCTGCGGCCGCTGCGTGCTGTAAGTACGATGCGGGACTCACCGGCGCCTACTTCTTCGGGATTGATGATCTCATAGGTGGAGGCGTCTTTGAGGAAGCCATCCTGATGGATACCGGAGGAATGGGAGAAGGCGTTGGCGCCAACAATCGCTTTGTTCGGTTGGACAGGCATGCGCATGGTATCGGATACGAGGCGGCTCATGGGGTTGAGTTCCTGGGCGTTGATGCTGGTATAGAAGCCGAGTTGTTTGTGTTGTTTGATGACCATCACTACTTCTTCGAGGGAGGTGTTGCCGGCGCGTTCACCGAGCCCGTTAATGGTACATTCGATCTGGCGGGCGCCGTTGCGGATACCGGCGATGGAGTTGGCGGTGGCCAGCCCGAGGTCGTTATGGCAGTGGCAGGAGAGGATGGCTTTATCGATATTGGGAACGTTATTCATGAGGTAGGCGATCTTTTCACCATACTGATCGGGAAGGCAGTAGCCTGTGGTATCGGGGATATTGACGACTGTTGCGCCGGCGGCGATGACGGCCTCGACCACGCGGGCCAGGTATTCGTTGTCCGTGCGGCCGGCATCTTCGGCATAGAATTCGACGTCACCGACGAGGTTGCGGGCGCATTTTACGGCGTCGGTAGCACGCTGAAGGATTTCTTCGCGGGTCGCGTTGAATTTGCTTTTGATATGTGAGTCCGAGGTACCGATACCGGTATGAATGCGAGGCCGGCGGGCATAGCGGAGTGCTTCGGCTGCTACTTCGATATCTTTTTGCACGGCGCGGCTGAGTCCGCAGACGGTGGCATTTTTGATAATTTTGGCTATTTCCTCGACGGACTTGAAATCACCGGGGCTGGAGATGGGGAAGCCGGCTTCGATGATGTCTACGCCTAACGCTTCGAGTTGAAGGGCAAGGCCGACTTTTTCTTCGGTATTGAGCTTACAGCCGGGGACTTGTTCACCGTCGCGGAGGGTGGTGTCGAAAATGAAGATTTTTTTGTCGGACATTCGATTAATTTACAAAGGTTTAAAAAAGGGCGGAAATAACCCATTTACCGAAAGTACCTTTGTTTATTTTCGTTATAAAATCATAATTGATGTGTTTTTACACCCCTTAATAGGGGGTAAACGGCCTGAAACCCGCTACTGTAAAGGATTTTACAATTTTAAATTACGATGCCCAACCGATCGTCAGATGCACTGTTTCAATTGATTAAGTCTCTGGAAAAGTCAGAGAAAAGGAACTTTAAGCTCTATATCACCCGGAATTCCGGTAGTGGGGACCTGAAGAGTATCCAGCTGTTCGATGCTATGGACAGGATGGATGAATACGATGAAGCCCAATTGTTAAATAAAAACAAAAATATCCGCAAGCAGCAGTTGTCGAATGCAAAGGCGCATCTGTATCGGGAGATCTTATCGAGCCTGCGGCTGATCAGGCAGGAGGAAAACATTGATATACAGCTACATGAGCAGCTGGATTATGCCCGGATCTTATACAATAAGGGACTATATCTGCAGAGCCTGCGGACGCTGGACAAGATCAAGGAGAATGCGAGGGCGCATCATCAGCTGACGTTTTTACAGCAGGTGTTGTTCTTTGAGAAGACGATCGAGTCGTTGCATATTACGCGGAGCATGCAGGACAGGGCGGACCAGCTGGCCACTGAGTTGGATGCGGTAAATGAGCAGCTGAGGCTGATCAGTCAGCTGTCGAACCTTGCATTGCAGCTATACAGTTGGTATATCCGTCATGGGGTGGCGCGCAATGAGGAAGATGAGGGGGCGGTGGAGGAGTTCTTCGAGAAGAACATGCCTTCCGATCTGACGAATTGCCAGGGGTTCTACGAGCGGCTGTACCTGTATCAAAGTTATTGCTGGTATGCCTTTATCCGGCAGGATTTCCTGTTGTATTACCGGTATACGCAGAAGTGGGTGGACCTTTTCGAGAAGGAGCCTTTTATGCTGGTGATCGAGACGTCGCAATACATCAAGGGCATGCATAATCTGCTGAGTGCGCATTTTGACTTGCTGAACGATCAGAAATTCAGGGAGACGCTGAAGCAGTTCGAAGACTTTTCGGAGTCGGACATTGTGAAGAATAATGTGAACAATAGGATACAGACGTTTGTTTATCTGTATATCTCGAAGCTGAATCAGCACTTTATCGACGGTACTTTTACGGAGGGTCTGGCCCTGGTGCCCTATGTTGAGGACAAGCTGAAGGAGTATTGGATATACCTGGACCGGCACCGGATCCTGGTGTTTTACTATAAGATTGCCTGTCTGTATTTCGGGAGTGGGGATTATGGCAATACGGTGGATTACCTGAATAAGATCATTAATTGGAAGGTGGATTTGCGGACGGACCTGCAGTGTTATTCGCGGCTGCTGCATCTGATTGCGCATTATGAGTTGGGGAATGTCGATTTGCTGGAGTACCTGATCAAGTCGGTGTACCGGTTTATGGCGAAGATGCAGAACCTGAGCCGGGTGGAGGAGGAGATCTTCAAGTTTTTGCGGAAGTCTTTTACGTTAACGCCGGACCAGTTGAAGCCGGAGTTCGGGAAGTTGGTGGAGAAATTGAAGAAATATGAGATGAACCGGTTTGAGACGAGGACGTTTATGTACCTGGATATTATTTCGTGGTTGGAGAGTAAGATACAGCATGTGCCGGTGCAGGATGTGATAAGGGAGAAGTATTTGACGGGGCACCGGAGGGGGTAGGGGGATAGCGGGATGCGGGGCGGTCAGGGGCCTAAAAAATAATATTTTTTCGCTGTAAATTCGTACCTTTGCCCTCTTAATTTAGGTAGATTGGCTTTGTCCATTAGGGGCAAGTGCTGTCTAAATGATTGGTATTCAATAGCATCGGAAGAAAGTTCAAAAAACCGCATAATTGCAATATGGCTATCAAAAAAGAAAATCGTCCCAGAGCCACTTTTTCAAAAATCACTATCGGTCTAGCTTCACCTGACAGCATCCTTGAAAGGAGCTATGGCGAGGTATTGAAGCCGGAGACCATCAACTACCGCACGTACAAGCCCGAGAGGGATGGGCTGTTCTGCGAGCGTATTTTTGGTCCTGTGAAGGATTATGAGTGCGCCTGCGGAAAGTACAAGAGGATCCGCTATAAGGGGATCGTGTGTGACCGTTGCGGGGTGGAAGTGACGGAGAAGAAAGTGCGTCGTGAGCGGATGGGCCACATCAAGCTGGTGGTGCCTGTCGTTCACATCTGGTATTTCAAGTCATTGCCGAACAAGATCGGCTATTTATTGGGGATGAGCAGCAAGAAGCTGGAGAGCATTATTTATTATGAAAGATATGTAGTGATCCAGCCGGGTATCCGTGCCGACAAGTCGCAGAATTACGGAGACCTGTTAACGGAAGAAGAGTATCTGGAGATACTGGACACCCTGCCGAAGGACAACCAGTACCTGCCGGATGAGGACCCGCAGAAATTCATCGCCAAGATGGGTGCTGAGGCTGTACATGATCTGCTGGAAAGGATCGAGCTGGATCAATTATCCTTTGACCTACGGGCAGCGGCTGCGAATGAGACTTCTCAGCAGCGGAAGGCGGATGCGCTGAAGCGACTGAGCGTCGTGGAAAGTTTCCGTGATGCGAATACGCGTATTACGAACCGTCCTGAATGGATGGTGATGCAATATATCCCGGTGATTCCGCCGGAACTGCGTCCGCTGGTACCATTGGACGGCGGTCGTTTTGCGTCTTCTGACCTTAATGATCTATACCGCAGGGTGATCATCCGGAACAACCGGTTGAAGCGTCTGCTGGAGATCAAGGCACCCGAGGTGATCCTGCGTAACGAAAAACGTATGTTGCAGGAAGCGATCGATTCACTGTTTGACAACAGCCGTAAGTCCAATGCCGTGAAGGCGGAAGGCGGAAGGGCGCTGAAGTCATTGAGCGACGTACTGAAGGGCAAACAAGGCCGTTTCCGTCAGAACCTGTTGGGTAAACGTGTCGACTACTCCGGTCGTTCGGTTATCGTGGTCGGTCCTGAACTGAAATTACATGAGTGCGGGTTGCCGAAGGATATGGCTGCCGAATTGTTCAAACCCTTTATCATCCGCAAACTGATCGAGAGAGGTATTGTCAAGACGGTGAAGAGCGCCCGCAAATTAGTAGATAAAAAAGAGGCTATCGTCTGGGATATCCTGGAAAATATATTGAAAGGTCACCCGGTGATGCTGAACCGGGCCCCGACGCTGCACCGGTTATCGATCCAGGCCTTCCAGCCGAAGCTGATCGAAGGAAAGGCGATCCAGTTGCATCCGTTGGTGTGTACGGCATTCAATGCCGACTTTGACGGTGACCAGATGGCTGTCCACGTGCCGTTGAGCAGTGCTGCCGTG
>Ga0302310_10001173_pt1 | contig 22683 bp, 24 predicted proteins | sample III_Palsa_N1_2_FD_200451 | JGI IMG/M metagenome (GOLD analysis project Ga0302310, IMG submission 200451) | Peat permafrost microbial communities from Stordalen Mire near Abisko, Sweden - III_Palsa_N1_2 | ecosystem: Environmental > Terrestrial > Soil > Palsa > Peat permafrost | place: Sweden...
ATCCGACGATGCACAGGAGGCTCAACGTCAGTTGAGCCAGGCTGCTCACCGAGACCGGCGATGGTGCGCCCATCCCTGTCACTGCGCGTGCTCCATCCGTTCTGTCGCGCTGACCACGTCGGTGAGGCGAATACCGAATTTGTCGTTGATGACCACCACTTCGCCGCGCGCAATGCGCACGCCGTTGACCAACACGTCCAGAGGCTCGCCGGCCGTACGGTCCAGTTCCACAATCGCGCCCGGTGCGAGCTGGAGGAGTTCGCGTACCGACATCCGCGCCCGCCCGACTTCGAGTGCCAGGGTCACCGACACATCCATGATCATGTTCAAGTTCACTTCGCCGCCGGTGGCTCCCGCGGAATTCGGTCCCAGGTCGTTGAACTGCGCGCGCGCGACGGCAGCAGTTTTAGGATCGGGAACACTCATGAACGGCCTCCGGTTTGAATTTTGATGGCGTTACGCCCCTGAGATACTCCGAAGCGCCCGCGGTACAGCGGAACCTCTCCCGCCAGCAGCGTGACTTGCTGCGGCGGTTCTATGGGGATGATGTCGCCCGGCGTCAGGCGCACCAGTTCGCCCAGGCTGATCTGCGCCTTCGCCAATACCGCGCGGGTCTCCAGTTGCGCTTCCTGCAGAGCCGAACCCAGTACCGGGCCCCAAGTCGCTTGGCTTGCCGCCGCGGCGTCGGCGCTTTCTCCGGTCAGTACTTCCCGAATGGGCTCCACCATGGATTCGGGCATCAGCCAGTCGATGCGCCCGCTGCGCGCACCGAATTCGGCCGTGAAGCGCAGCGCCAACATCGCGTCCTGGGCTGCGCCCAGATTCATCAAGCGCGGATTGGTCTCCTGCTTCACGATTTCCATTTCCACGGGCAGGACGGGCGCCCAGGCGGCCGTCATTCCGGGCGCAAAATTTCGCAGAATCAACGAGAGGAAGCGCAGAGCGGCAGGCGCAATCGCGGCCTGCGTGTCGTTGGCCGCGCGTCCCGTACCGCCGAAGAAACCATCCAGGAGCACCAGCAAGAGGCCCGGATCGACGCTGACGAACATCAACCCAGGAAGCGGCTTCAAACGGATGCTGACCAAGCAGCCCGGCACCGGCAACGCGGCCTGCAGCTCTCCGGCTTTCGTCGAATCCAACGCAGTGAATTGGACAGTGGCGTCGCGCCCTACCAAACTGGACAGCGCCGCGGCCTTGCGTTCCGCGAATAGCCGACACACCGTCTCCAACATGGGGAGCTGCGTGCGATTAATGCGGCGCGCCATCAAGTCATAGGCGCGCACATTTCCGGCCGGCGGATTCTCCAATAGCGCGGAAACCTCTTCGTCGGAAATCGCATTCGGGCCCGGGGCATTGGCATCGGCGGCGGCGGCTTCGGTCATCATTGCACCACGAAGCTGGTGAAGAGGACATCGTCGATGTCCTCGCCGCCCTGCTTCTTCTGGACGGCACGAATCTCGGCCAACGCCTCGGCGCGCAGCTTCTCCTTGCCCTCGCGCGACATCATGGACTGGTAGTCGCGATTGCTCATGAGCAACAAGAGGTTGTTGCGAATCAGCGGCATGTTCTTCTGCACGCTGTCGACGGCCTTCTGGTCTTTCGCCATGACTTCCATGCTGATTTGCAGGAAGCGCACCGCCGAACCGTCCTCGAAGTTCACGACCAGGGGCGGGTCGATGGCGTAGAACACCGCGCCCTTCGCGCCCTCCTCGCCGTGACCGCCCGAGGATCCGCTGGGGGCGATGGCCGTGATCTTGCCGTCCTTGTCCAATTTGAAATCGGGCAAGGGGTGCAGCTTGCTGTTGACGTTGCCGCCGACGATCACGGCGCCCAACGTCAAAACGAATATTCCCACCCCGTTCACGAGGGTGCCCATCATCCCGCCGGATTTCTTCGCGGCGGGGGCGGCAGCTTCTGCAGCTTCGTCGGCCATAATGTCGATTCCTAGCGCGGCGCTACTGCCGCAGCTATGCATCGAGCAAGTTCTATGCCAGAACTCTATCCTAATATTTTATTGTTATTATTCAATCACCTACAATATCTTGACGAACTCCCGAAGCGACTCCCGCAATGCGGGAGTCGGCCGAAGTGCCGGGAATTTGACGCCGGGCCTACCAGATTTCCACCCGCTCGGCGGGCGCGAGGTACATTTTGTCGCCGGCCTTTACGCCGAAGGCCGAATAGAAGCCCGGCTGATTGCGCAGTGTTGCAGTGCCGCGAACCTCGGGCGGTGAATGCGGATCGACCGTGACCCGCTGGATGGCTTCATCGTCGCGCACCTTGCCGCGCCACACCTGAACCCAACCGAGATAAAAGCGCTGTGGGCCGGTCATGCCGTCGATGACGGGTGCCGGCTTGCCGCCCAGGGACCGCTGGTAGGCCTTGTACGCCACCGCCAGCCCCGAGTTGTCTCCGATGTTCTCGCCCAGGGTCAATTCCCCGTTCACGTGGTAACCCGGGACGGGTTCATAGGCGCTGTATTGCGCCACCAAGGCCTTGGTCTTGGCCGCGAACCGCGCATGGTCCTCGGGCGTGAACCAGTCGCGTAAGTTGCCGTCCGCATCGTACTGGCTGCCCTTGTCGTCGAACCCGTGGCTCACCTCGTGGCCGATGACAGCGACGATACCGCCGTAATTCGCCGCGTCGTCGGCGTGCACATCGAAGAACGGCGGCTGCAGAATGGCCGCGGGGAACACGATTTCGTTCATCACCGGGTTGTAATAGGCGTTCACGGTCTGGGGCGTCATGAACCATTCGGTACGATCCACCGGGTGACCCAGTTTGGCCAGGTCGCGCGCATACTCGAACTCGGTGCTGCGGATCACATTGCCCCACAAGTCCTCGCGCGAAATCGACAAGGTGCTGTAATCGCGCCACTTATCGGGATACCCGATCTTGGGTACCAGCTTGGCGAGTTTCTCCTGCGCGCCTTTCTTGGTTTCCGGGCTCATCCACTCGAGTGTATTGATGTCGAGGCGATAGGCTTCGATGAGATGGCGCACCAATTCCGCCATGCGCGCCTTGTTCTCCGGTGGGAAGTACTTGGCGACGTACAGCCTGCCGGTGGCTTCCCCCATGCTCCGGTCCAACAGACCCATGCCGCGCTTCCACCGCGGCAGGTTCTCCGGCACCCCTCGCAACACGGTCCCCGTGAACGCAAACCGTTCGTCGACAAAGGCCTTCGACAGAAAAGGTGCGGCGGCCGACAGTTGGTGCCACTTGAAGTAGCTCTTCCACACCGGCAACGGCGTGTTCGCGAAGAGCTTATCCAAACCGGTGAAGTAGTCCGGCTGGCGCACGATGACGAAGTCCGCCTTGCCCGTCAGGCCGCTGCCATCGAGGTAACGCGGCCACTCATAAGTCGGCATGAGCGTGTGCAAATCGGCCACGGCGATTTTGTTGTACGTCTTGATCGGGTCTCGGTTGGCCACTCGTGTCCACTGCAACGTCGCCAGGGACGTTTCCAGTTTCAATATATCCGCGGCGCTCTGCGCCGCATGGGTGTCGCCGGCCATCGCGAGCATCTTTTCGATATGCGCCACATACTTCACGCGCGCATCCTTGAACTTGGCGTCGTCCTTCAAATAGTAGTCGCGGTCGGGCAGGCCCAACCCGCTCTGGCGCAGACTCACCGCGTAGTGGGTGGAGTCCTTGGCGTCCACATCGATATCCATGTCGTAGGGCGCGCCGGCGCCGGTGCGATTGAAATGCGCGATGAGCGCAGGAATATCACGCTGGGATGCCAGCGCATCGATGCTCGCCATTTGCTCCTTAAGGGGCGTCAGCCCCAGGGTCTCCAGCCGCGGCTCATCCATGAAACTCGCGTACAGATCCGCCAATTTGCGCGCATCGACGGCGGCATCGCCGGTCGCCGTGACGTTGCCGCTGCTGTCGGTCAGGTTCTCCACGATACCGCGCATCTGCTGCTGAGCTTGGTCATCGATGAATGTGAACGACCCATAAGTCGACTTGTCTGCGGGAATAACGAAGGTGTTGAGCCACTTGCCGTTCAAGTGGCGGTACAAGTCGTCCTGCGGCCGGACATTCGGCTCCACATACTCGGTATCCACACCGGATGCCATGACCACCGGATGCGCCGGCGCGGCTCCGCTAGCCTGACTATTCATGACACACGCCGCGATCGCGCCGACCGCCAGCGCACGAGCAGCGGAAACACTTACACCCAAACCTGGCATAGGAGTACCTCAAAATTTTAATGACACCCGCAGGCCCGGGCCCGCATCATCCAACACCAATCGCGCGCCGTGCAGTTTGGTGACCGCTGCCACCAGCGACAATCCCAACCCGCTCCCCGGGAACTTACGCGCCTCGTCCAAGCGCACGCGGCGGCCCAACACGATTTCCCGCTTGTCGGCCGGTATGCCGGGTCCATTGTCCTCGACCACCACCTCCGGTTCGGTGCTCGTACCCTGCAGCAGCACGCGAATGTGGCCGCCGTCCGGCGTGAACTTGATGGCGTTGTCCAGCAGATTGGCCAGCGCTTGCGCCAGGAGTTGCCGGCTGCCTTGCACTTCGGCACCGGATGCCACCGCACTTTGCAGCACGATCCCCCGCTCCTCGCCCACCGGCGCGTACAGCTCGACCATGCTGGCCACCAATTCCGAAAGATCCACGGGTTCGCGCGCCACGGTCCCGGTCTCGGCCAGAGCAATGCGCAGCAATGCGTCCAGCGTGCCGCGCATGCGGTCCACCTCGGTGGACACCCGCTCCAACACGCGGCGCTCCGGCGATCCCGGCACCAGGTCGTTTATCGCGCCTTCGGCGGTCGCCTGCAGACGATTCAGCGGCGTGCGCAGATCGTGCGCCGCGCTGTCCAGCACCGTACGCATGCCGAGCGTGAGCTGTTCGATTTTGTCCAGCATGCTGTTGATTTCGCGCGCCAGCTTGTTGATCTCATCGTCGGCGTCCCGCACCGGCAGACGCTGCGACAAATCGCCGCGCATGATTTGCGTCGCCACCGCCGAAATGGCGCCGGCCTGCGCCAGAATGCGCCGGCCCATCCAGAAGCCGCCGCCCAATCCCATCATCAACGTCAGCACCACCGCCGCGACCAGCCCGCGCATCATGAGGTTCTTGACGTCCTGTCGCTCCTGCACGTCGTGCCCCACCAGCATGCGATAGCCTCCCGGCAGCGGGAAGCGTTGCGCGCGCATTTCGTGTTCGCGGGTCTCGTCGCCGAATGGCACGGACACCTTGAACTGAATCCACTTGCCTTCGTTGGCGTCGATCTTCGGCCAGGCCGGCACATTGCCGGCCACGGGGCGAAGTTGCGGGTCGACCATGAGGTATACCGCACCGCGCACATCCTGGTCCTGCGAGCGGGTCTCGACGGTCTCGATGAAATCGCTGCGCGACAGGACCAGCACTTGTTCGCGCAGCCCCTGCACTTCGGCTTCGATGAGATTGTCGGTGCTGCCGTCGACCACCCGCGACACGGCGAAATCCACGGCCCCCAACAGCGCGGCGGCGCCGCAGGCGAAAACAATGGAATAGACGATGGCAATACGAAACGGCGAGGTATCGAGCACCCCGAGAAACCGTTGGTCAGGGCTCACGATCCGGCGCCGGACGACGCGCACTATTCGTCTTCGCGCAAGGAGTACCCCGCACCGCGCACCGTGTGCAGCAGGGGCTTGTCGAAGTCTTTGTCGATGGCCTGGCGCAGGCGGCTGATATGGACGTCGATCACGTTGGTCTGCGGATCGAAGTGATAATCCCAAACGCCTTCCAGCAGCATGGTCCGGGTCACCACTTGGCCGCTATGGCGCATCATGAACTCGAGCAATTGAAATTCGCGCGCGGTCAACTCGATTTTCTTGCCATTGCGGGTCACCCGCCGGGTCATGCGATCGAGTTCGAGATCCGCCAGTTTCAGCTTGGTGTTCGTTTCCGCATTGCCCGAATCGCCCCGTCGCGCCAACGCATCGATGCGGGCAAGCAGCTCCGACATATGGTACGGCTTGGTGAGGTAATCGTCGCCGCCGGCCCGCAGTCCGGTGATCCGATCGTCGACGTCGCCGAGGGCGCTCAAAATCAATACCGGCATTTTGCGGCCCGTGGCACGCAGGGATTGCACCAAGGCCAAACCGTCCAGCTTGGGAAGCATCCGGTCCACGATGGCCAGGTCCACGGCGATGGAGGAGGCCTTGTGTAAGCCGTCGAGGCCATTGGTCGCGACGTCGACGGTGTGTCCGACCTCGCGCAATGCCTTGGCAAGGTAATCTCTCGCCACTTCGTCGTCTTCGACAATCAAGATGTGCATAACCGCGTATCTTACAGCCGTTGGACCCTTGTTTGTCGGCACGTTAAACTGGATGGGTTGCCCCTGGTCGGGCCACCAGGGACTTTCACGCTCAATGATGCTTAAGTCAGGCTCGCCTTCGGATTCCCGGGATATCCCCACGTCAGCCGCCTCGGCATGCGACATATTGATTATCGGCGGGGGGCCCGGCGGTTCCACGGCGGCCATACTGCTTGCCGAAATGGGCTACCGGGTAGTCGTTGTGGAAAAGGCTCATCATCCGCGCTTTCATATCGGCGAATCTCTGTTGCCGGCCAATCTGCCGCTACTGGAACGACTCGGCGTAGCGGAAAAGGTTCGCGCCATCGGCATGGAGAAGTGGGGGGCCGAATTCATTTCGCACTGGGACGGGCGTTGCCAGGAATTCCAATTTGGGAATGCCTGGGATAAGTCCATGCCCCTGTCCTACCAGGTGAGGCGCTCGGAGTTCGATGAAATTCTCATTCGGCGCGCGGCCGCTCAGGGCGCCGACGTGATCGAAGGATGCCGTGTCCGCGACGTGGAGTTACACGGCGACGGCGTGCGAGTGCACGCGGTACATGACGACGGTCGCGAGCAAACCTGGGACGCGGCTCAGCTCATCGACGCGTCCGGCCGAGACACCTTTCTCGGCAACCGACTGCGCACCAAGCGGCGCAACACCGCGCACAACAGCGCGGCCATGTTTGCCCACTACACCGGCGCCCGCCGCGAATGCGGTAAACGCGAGGGCAACATTTCGGTGTACTGGTTCGACCATGGATGGTTTTGGTTCATTCCTTTGGCCGACGGCACCACCAGCGTGGGCGCCGTGGTCTGGCCGCAGTACATGCGAACGCGCAGCGTCCCCGCGCACGAGTTCTTTCTAGACACGGTTGCCCAGTGTCCGCCGCTGGCGGAACGACTTGCCCAAGCCACCATGACCACCGACGTCGAAGCCACCGGTAACTACTCGTACGCCTGCGAGCGCAGCTACGGCGAGAACTTCTTGTTGATAGGCGACGCCTACACGTTCATCGATCCGGTGTTCTCCTCCGGCGTGATGCTGGCCATGACCGGCGCGGCCGCCGCCGCCGCAACAGTCGACGTCTGCCTGAAGCACCCCGCACGCAAGGCCGGCGCGCTCAGGAAATTCGAACGCCTGATGCGTCACGGCCCCAAGCAATTCTCGTGGTTCATCTACCGCGTGACCAATCCCACGATGCGCGAAGCCTTCTTGGAGCCGCGCAACGTCCTACGGATGGAGGAAGCCCTGCTGTCGCTGCTGGCGGGCGACATTTACGGCCGCACCCCCATCTGGACCTCGCTGCGCCTGTTCAAGACGATGTACTACCTCATTTCGCTGGCGAAACTTGGGCGGACCCTGCGCGCACTGCGCAGCCGCGCGGCCAATATCCGCGAACAACTGACTAGCGGTTGATGGTGTCCGTCATCGCCCGCCCCGCTGACAGCGCGCCGACCGCCGTAACGCTTTGCGCGCCGACCACGACAGCTCTTTGCGTCCTGGTCGCGGCGCTGATCTGTGAATTCTTCGCCCCGCCGACGATGGCGAAGGAGGAGCCCCTGCTGGAGGTCGGTCTCGGCATCGGCGCCATCGCCTTCGAGGATTACCGGGGTTCCAGCACTACGCACGCCTACCCCCTGCCGATCGGATACCTCCTTTACAACGGCGACTTTCTCAAAGCCGATCGGGACGGCGTGCGCGGGCTGTTATTCAACCAGAGCTGGGTGGAGCTCAATTTGAGCGGTAATTTGACGACGCCCGTCAAGAACGATCGGGAACGCAGCGGTATGCCGGACCTGCGGTCCACCGTGGAGGCGGGGCCGTCTCTGGACTTTCACTTGCTGAAGAGCGCCGACGGCAAGGTGAAATTCGATTTGCGCCTGCCGGTGCGAGCCGCGTTCACGGTCCAGGCGGTGCCGAAATACATTGGTTGGACTTTCAACCCGAGGCTGGCCTTGGACTTGAAAGACCCGGCCGGTTTCACCGGTTGGAATGTCGGCTTGATGACCGGACCGCTGTTCGCCGATCGCAGGTACCACGACTACTTTTATTCGGTGGCCGAGGAATATGCGACGGACTCGCGGCCCGCCTACCAGGCCAGCGCCGGTTATGCTGGCTTCCAGACGCTCGGCGCCATCTCCAAGCGCTTTCCCAAATTCTGGGTCGGCGCCTACGCCCGCTATGACACTTTGGACGGCGCCGTCTTTGCCGACAGCCCGCTGGTCCAAAAAAATAGCTACTGGTCCGCCGGGTTCGGCATCTCGTGGATAATCCACACTTCCACCCGCATGGTAGAAGTTCCGGACTAAAGTTCAATGCTGCGGCCCCTGCGAACCCTGTACGAATATTTCGCGCTGTACTCGTCGTTGACGCTGCTCGGGCTCATTTGCCTGACCTGGTCGGTATTCGCCATCCCGTTGTACTTTATTTTGCCGCGCACGCTCGGCACGGCGGTTGGGCGCTGGGGCATCATGCGGGGCTTCCGTTTGTATGCCTGGTCGTTGTCGCTGACGCGTGCGTATCGCCTGGACTTGACCGCCATCGACTCGCTGCGCGGCGGCCCACCCCTCATCCTCGCGCCCAATCATCCGTGTCTGATCGATGCTTTGTTGATTCTTACCCGGCACCCGAACATCGTCTGCGTCATGAAGGCCGAACTGATGAGAAATATATTTCTCGGCTCGGGCTCGCGACTTGCGCGCTATGTCGCCAACGAATCCTCGCGCCACATGGTCAAGGAGTCCGTGGCTCACTTGAAGGAGGGCGGCGTCCTGCTGCTGTTTCCCGAAGGCACCCGGACCAAGACGGATCCCATCAACCCGTTGGTGGGCAGCGTCGGCATAATCGCCAAGCATGCCAACGTGCCGGTTCAGACCCTGATTATCGAAACCGACTCGCCCTTCTTGAGCAAAGGGTGGCCCTTGTTCAAGCGGCCCGCCCTACCCATCGTCTACCGGGTTCGCCTCGGCAAGCGCTTCGAGCCGGGGCGGGACGTCACGGCCTTTACGGCCGCACTCGACGCTTATTACCGCAGCGAGCTGCGGTCGGCGCTGCAAGCCCGCTGGCTGCCCAAGGGCTGATCGTGTCGTCATCTAGTACTCATTTGGTCCTCATTCCCAGCTACAACCCCGGCCCCAAGGTGTTCGACACCCTGCGCAGCGCGCTTGCGCAATGGACGCCCGTGTGGGTGGTGGTGGATGGCAGCACCGATGGTTCGGCGGCGGCGCTCCAGGAAATGGAGGCATCCCAACCCGGCCTGCGGGTAATGGTGCTGCCCACGAATCGAGGTAAGGGTGCCGCGGTGCTGCACGGGATTCGCGAGGCGCTCCAGGCGGGCTTCACCCACGCGCTTACCATGGATTCGGACGGTCAGCACCCCGCCGAGAAAATACCGGCCTTCATGCAGGCCTCGCAGTTGGCCCCCGCCGCCATGGTGCTGGGCCGCCCGGTATTCGATGCCAGCGCCCCCAATTTACGGGTCAAAGGCCGGAAAATATCCAACGGCTGGACTCATGTTGAAACCTTGGGGGCCGGTATCGGCGACTCGCTATACGGCTTTCGCGTCTACCCCATGGCGCCCTTGGAGCGGGTCATGCGCCGCCAGATCTGGATGCGACGCTTCGATTTCGACGTGGAGGCCGTGGTCCGCCTCTCCTGGCGCGGCGTGCGGCCCATCAACCTGCCGGCGCCGGTACGCTATTTCCGCCCGGAAGAAGGCGGCGTGTCGCATTTCAATTACTGGCGCGACAACGTGCTGCTCACCTGGATGCACACCCGGCTGTTTCTCGGGTTCCTGATTCGGCTGCCGCTACTCCTCGGGCGCCGCCTGCGCGACCGCTAAAGAGTAGGTGAAACCGCCAAATACTCCGAGAATATCCCCAAGGAGACGGTGCGCCGTACCTCCCCGAAGCCCGCCTCGCGCATGGACTCCATGATGACCGCCGGTCTGGCACAGGCCTCGATCGTGTCCCAGTAGTACCGCATGAGCTTGGGCACTTCGCGGTGACGCGCGATAAAGCGCGCCAGGAACGGCACCAAACCGCGCATATAAGCCCGCAGTAGCAAGCGCCGCGCCCGCCCTGTGGGCGAGGTGATTTCCAGCAGGCATACCCGGCCGCCCGGCGCTAGAACCCGCTTGAATTCCCGAAACGCCAACGACAAGTCAGCCACGTGGCGCAGGGCATAGCCCATGGAAATGAAATCCACCGACTGGGACGGCAGTGGTAACGCCTCGGCGTTCCCTACGAGCAAGGTGACCCGCGCCGGCACCACCGCCCGCTGCAGCATGCCGGTACTCGGGTCAACCCCGGTCACCTGGCCGGAATCGCCCACCAGGTAGGCCGCCTCGCGTGCCAAAAGCCCCGTTCCCACGCCCACGTCCAGCACCCGCATGCCGGGCCGGAGGCCCGCCTGGACAAGTGCCTTGCGGCGATACCACGACCCGCTTCCAAGGGCCATGAATCGCTCCACCCGGTCATAGTCGCCGGCGGTTTCATCGAATAAGCCGCGTAGCCACCCGTCTCTGTCCGCTTCGTGGGCGTAATAGTTCTTCAGCGGGGGGTGGGGCGCCTGCATACCTTAAGACTACCTAATTCGGTCCTGGGTTGCCGCTCCTCGCCACACCTATATAATGAACCCGACAGGGCGCCCTGATGCCCGGAATACTCTAGAAACTCAATCGAAGCCTAATCCTATGTCCGACAACGCGTCGCTCAAGCAACAGCCGGCGCCCCTGGCCGATGTCGGTCTACAGCGGGAACTTGCGGCCCTTTTCGTCCAAGCCCTGAATCTGGAAGTGGAGCCCGAGGACATCGATCCGGACGCTCCCCTCTACGGCGAGGGGCTCGGCCTCGACTCCATCGACATTCTCGAAGTGGCCTTGATCGTGTCCAAGCAATACGGGATCCAACTCCGTGCCGACGCGCAGGAAAATCAGCAAATCTTTCGGTCGCTCCGCCACCTAGCTGAGTACATTGCGGCACAGAGAACCAAGTGAGTATGCGCTGGGCGCGTAGGCTGCAGTTCGCTGCGGCCTGCGTTCTGATCGCTGCTTACGCCGGGTTTTCCCACTACTGCAATGCGACGGGACTGCACGGCTGGGGCGCCGCGCTGGCGCTCACGCCCCTAACCCTGGTGCTGACCATACTGATTTGGCGCACCAGCCACCCCGCGGTCTCCTTATTGCTTACCGCGGTCTTGGGCGGAGCACTGTTCGAACTCTGGCCACTGCTCAAACAGCATTACTCGCTGTTTTTTCTCATCCAGGAAAGTACGGTATACGGTTTTCTAGGCTTGACCTTCGGGCGCAGCCTGCTGCCCGGGCGCGTCGCGCTCTGTACCCAGTTGGCCGATAAGGTACACGGCCCGCTATCGCCGCGGGAGATCTGGTACACGCGACGAGTCACCGTCGCTTGGGCCATTCTGTTTTTCGTCGTGACCGTCATCTCCCTGCTGCTGTTCACTTTCACCCCGCTGCGCGTTTGGTCGGCCTATATCAATTTCTGCGTGATGCCCTTAGGTGTCAGCATGTTTCTGATCGAGACATTGGTAGTCCGGCGCCGTGTACTGCCGCAGGTGAAGGGATCGGGGCTGATCGATACCGTGCGGGTCTATTTCGCGACGCCGCACTAAAGGATGACCGCGAATACCCTCCCGCTGCTGGCGCATGCGTCTCCTGACGCGGTAGTGGCCTACCGCGCTGGGCGAGCCGTCTCCGCCAAGGAATTTCTCGCCGACGTGACGAGCCTCGCCGGCCGCCTCCCCGTCGGGAAGCATGTACTGAACGTTTGCAGCGACCGCTATCACTTCACCGTGGGTCTCGCGGCGTCGCTGGTGACCGAACGCATCAGCTTGCTGCCCTCCACACATACATCCGAGGTCATCCGGCAGCTCGCCGAATTCGCGCCGGACGCCTTCTGCCTCACCGATGATCCGGCCTGCACCATCGATCTGTCCCGCTGCCAATTTCCCGACGACCTGCACCGCGCCTCTGCTCCCTGGAGCGTCCCGCAAATCCCCACCGCACAAACGGCGGCCATCGTGTTCACCTCCGGCTCCACCGGCACGCCGCTGCCGTACCGTAAGACGTGGGGAAAGCTGGCTCGTTGCGTACGCGATGGTGCACCCCGGCTGGGCCTCTCGGATGGCGCGGCTCATACGCTGATCGGCACCGTCCCGGCGCAGCATATGTACGGCTTCGAGTCGACGGTGTTGCTCGCCCTCCTGAGCGGCAACGCCTTCAGCGCCGAACGGCCGTTCTATCCGGCGGATATCTGCGCGGCTGTCGCCGCAGTACCTCGACCGCGTGCCTTGATTTCGACGCCGGTGCATTTACGCGCGTTGCTAGGTGCTGGCATCGACCTGCCGCCCATTGACCTCATCGTCTCGGCCACCGCACCCCTCGAGGATGCTCTGGCCCGGAATGTCGAGGCCACCTTCCGCACTCGTCTGCTCGAAATCTACGGGTCCACCGAAACTGGTCAAATAGCGACGCGGCGCCCGGCGCAATCGCCCGTCTGGCATTTGTGGCCCAATGTGCGCTTGAGTGCCGGCGAGAATGAGGTGTACGCCCAGGGTGGTCACGTCGAACAAAAGACCGTCATGTGCGACGTCATCGAAATTACGGGCGAGACCGAGTTTCTGCTGCACGGCCGTAAGGCCGATTTGGTGAATGTCGCCGGCAAGCGCAGCTCCTTCGGCTACCTCAACAGCCAACTGAATGCCATTCCCGGCGTCATCGACGGCGCATTCTTTTTGCGCGAAGCAGAGAGCAGCGGCACCGGTGTCGCACGGTTGGCCGCCGTGGTGGTTGCCCCCACCTTGAACGTCGCGGAACTCACCGAACAGCTGCGCCGGCGCATCGACCCGGTCTTTCTGCCGCGGCCTTTGCTGCTGGTGAGTGAACTGCCGCGCAATGCCACCGGCAAACTTCCGCAGCACGCCCTGCAGGCACTCACCGGGCAACCTGCCAAAGCGGAAGACACACCGTGATGCCGCCGCAGGCCGCGCAGCCACACCGCAGCGAACTGCACATTGCCGCGGATCATCCCGCTTACACCGGTCACTTCCCGAATTTCCCGTTGCTGCCCGGGGCGGTGCTGCTGGATGAAGCCCTACGTTCCATCGCTCGGGCCCACGGCATCGACCTTACGCAATGGCGCGTTGCCTCGGCCAAGTTCCTGCAAATAGTGCGGCCCGGCACTGCGCTAACTCTGCAGCACTCGGCGCCCGGCGCACCCACGATTCGCTTCGCCATTCTCTCGGGAACCGCCACGGTGGCCTCCGGTATGTTGTCGGCCGTCGCTCCGGTATCCGAGAGCAACCATGGCGCTTGAACCCGGACAGGTCGCCGAGGCGCGCCCGAAGTCTGCCGAGTGGGTGGGCAAACGCGAGCGCGGCAGCACCCAGCTGCTGCGGCTCATGGCATTCGTCTCCATGCGCCTCGGAAGACGCATAAGCCGCATACCGCTGTATGGGATTGCGTTGTATTTTTTCCTGTTCGCACCCGCTGCGCGGCGGCAATCGCGACGCTACCTGCGGCGCGCGCTGGGACGCCCGCCCACTGCGCTCGATCGCTTCCGCCATGTACTGTATTTCGCGACCACCATTCACGATCGCGTATACCTCATCAACGAACGTTACGACACGTTTTCCGTGACCGTCGAAGGTGAAGCCACCATGCGCAGCGAAGTGCAGCGAGCCCAAGGCGCCTTTCTCATGGGCGCGCACATGGGCAGCTTCGAGGTCATCGGCAGCATCGGCCGCCGCCAACCGGGACTACAGGTGTCCATGGCGATGTACGAAGACAACGCCCGCAAGATCAACGGCATTCTCGCGGCCATCAACCCCAACGCGAAGCCCGACATTATTTCCTTGGGCCACATCAATGCCATGCTGCGCATAGCCGATCGGCTGGACCGGGGCGCTTTCGTCGGCATGCTGGGAGACCGCACCCTGGGGGATGAGCCCGTGCACGAGGTCACCATCTTGGGTGAACGCGCCTACATACCCACGGGACCCATGCGAGCCGCCGCGATTCTGCGCCGCCCGGTATTCTTTATGCTGGGCCTGTACCGCGGCGGCAATCGCTACCATGTGGTGTTCGAGCCCATCGCGGATTTCTCCGACGTCACGCCCAAATCGCGCGACGCGGCCGTTCGTGTCGCAGTCGAGCGCTATGCCGAATTGCTCGATCGGCACTGCCGCAATGATCCCTACAATTGGTTCAATTTTTTCGACTTCTGGCGCCCGCCCACCCGCAAGATCAAGTCATGACCGCTCAGCCTCGCAAGGTGCTGAGCGCGCTTCTCGGGTGTCGGGCGCTTCTCGGATGTCTGGCTCTGCTCGCGGGCAGCGCGGCACGTGCCGACTCGGCCGCACTGGACGACGTCCTACATTCACTGGCGGCGCGCCGGCACGGTGAAGTGAGTTTCATCGAACAGCACTTCCTGTCGATGCTCAAGCGACCGGTCGAGTCCTCCGGGGAGTTGATTTACGACGCGCCCGATCACTTGGAAAAGCGCACCCTGGAGCCGCACCCCGAAAGCCTCGTATTACAGGGCCATGTGCTGACGGTACAGCGCGGCCATGGCACTCATGTGCTGGACCTCAAGTCCTATCCGCAGGTGCTGCCGCTCATTGAAAGCATCCGCGCCACGTTGGCCGGCGATCGGGCCGCCCTCGAGCAACGTTTCAAACTGGAATTCGGCGGCGATCAAGCGCGTTGGATGCTGGTGCTCACGCCGCTGGACCCACAGGCCGCCAAGGCCGTGTCACGGGTACAAATCGACGGCGCGCGAGACAATCTCCTGCGAGTGGAAATACAGCAACCCGATGGCGACCGTTCGCTCATGACCTTGCGTTCCCACGCGAGCCCATGAGCCTCGAGCGCCGGTGGATCTTAGGCCTCTGGCTGGCCGGTATCGCGACGGCCATCGCAGTGGTGGCCCACACCCGCTACATCACCGATCTGTCGGCATTCCTCCCTGCGCACCCCACGCCGACAGAGCAGTTGCTCGTCGACCAGCTCACCGACGGGCCGGCGTCGCGGCTCATTCTCATCTCACTGGAGAAAGGCGACACGGCGCTGCGTGCTCATGTATCAGCCGCCATGGCGCAGCGGCTGCGCAGCGATGCCCGCTTCTCCCACGTCGACAATGGCGCATCCGTCACCGCCGATCAGGATCGGGAGTTTCTGTTCCAGCACCGCTATCTCCTGAGCGATGCCATCGACCCGCGGCACTTCTCGGCGGCCGGATTGCGCTCCGCCATCGAGGACACCACATCGAACCTCGCATCCTCCGCCGGGCTCATGCTGAAGTCATTGGTGCCGCACGACCCCACGGGTGAAATGCTGCACATCGTCGATGAATTGTCGCGCACTCCGGGACCGCGCACCCAGGACGACGTGTGGGTCTCGGCCGATGCAGCGCGAACCCTGATGGCGGCGCAAACCGCCGCGGCCGGTTCCGACACCGATGCTCAGGAACTGAATCTCGCCGCCATTCGTAGCGCCTTCACCGCCGCGGCTGCCGTCGTTCCCGGGGCCGCGGTGGTCGAACTGCGCCTCAGCGGTCCCGGTGTATTCGCGGTGTCGGCACGCAGCAAGATCAAGCGGGCCGCCACCCGCCTGTCTCTGGTCAGCAGCGTTCTCGTCATTTGCATCCTGTTGGCGGTATACCGCTCCGTGGTAGCCCTGGGATTGGGTCTGCTGCCGGTGGCCACCGGCGCCCTCGTGGGGGTGGCGGCGGTCGCTCTGGGCTTCGGTGCAGTGCATGGCACCACGTTAGGCTTCGGGATCACCTTGATCGGCGAGTCGGTGGATTACTCCATTTATTTTTTTATTTCGGCCTCCAAGTCCTGGCGCCACATGCTCTGGCCCACCATTCGACTGGGTATGCTGACCTCCGTCGTGGGCTTTGCCTCCCTGTTGCCGTCCGGCTTTCCCGGCCTCGCGCAATTGGGCTTATATTCCATCAGTGGCTTGATCGCAGCCGCCTTGGTGACGCGCTTCGTTCTTCCGGAACTGCTGCCGGCGGGCTTCGCCATCCGCGACGTCGCGCCGCTGGGAGTCAGGGTGGGACGCTTGCGCGATACTCTGCGCCGCTCGGGCGGCCCGCTGCTCGCGGGAGTGGCCTGTGCACTCGCAGCCGCCGCCGCGTTTGTGATCTATCAACACCAACACACGCTGTGGAATCATGAATTGTCCGCCTTGAGCCCGGTGGCACCCGCGGCGTTGGCATACGATGCAACCCTACGCGCCGACCTGGGCACCGCCGACGTACTCGATCTCGTCGTTATCAGTGGTCCCTCATTGGAAGCGGTGCTGCGCGGCGCCGAGCGCGCGGGCCAGGCGCTGCAGCCGTTGATCGACGCCGGCGTGATCGGCGGCTACGACAGCCCCGCGCTCTACATGCCGAGTCAACTCACTCAGCAGGTGCGCCGCGCTGCACTGCCCGCCGATGAGTCGCTGCGGGTCAGCTTGCGCACGGCCATGGCCGACTCCGAACTCAAGGACGACTCGCTGCAACCCTTTCTCGCCGATGTGCAAGCGGCACGCAGCGCACCGCTGATGACGCCCGACGACTTGCGCGGCACGTCGCTCGCAATAGGGTTCAGCGCCTTGACCCTGCATCGCGGCGATCGCTGGAATGCGCTGCTCGCATTGCATGCCCCAAACAGCGCCGCAGCGCCCAACGCAGCCGCGCCGGGCATCGATCTCGCTCGCGTCAGGACGGCGCTGACCTCGGCACAACTCAGCGATGCCACGGTACTCGACATGAAAGCGCAGAGCGACGCGCTGTACGCAAGCTACCTGCGCGAGGCCATTCGTTTGTCGCTCATCGGCCTGGCGCTCATCGTCGTGTTGTTGTGGTTCGCCTTGCGCTCCTTGCAGCGGGTTACTCGGGTGCTCATACCACTTGTTTTAGCGGTGCTCATCGTGACCGCCGGACTTGCCCTCGGCGGGCAGCGACTGACACTCTTGCACTTGGTGGGTATGCTGCTCATTGTCGCCGTCGGCTCGAACTACGCGCTATTTTTCGATCATGAGAATGCAAAGGTCGGGGAAAGTTCGCCGCGTACCGCCTCACCGCTGACCCTGGCTTCGCTGCTGGTCGCGAATCTCAGCACGGTCATCGCCTTCGGCCTGCTGTCCTTCTCCCAGGTCCCGGTGCTCGAGGCGCTGGGCATGACGGTCGCGCCGGGCGCATTCCTGGCACTGATCTTTTCCGCGCTTCTCACATCCCGTGTGCCGCCCGCACCGGCCGGCGCGACAACCAACGTGCATGCGTAGCCTCGTCCATCGGGCCGTCGCGGACAACCCAGCGACCACCTGCATGGTGTGTCTGCCCGGGGCGTACCATACGCCGGAGGATTTCGTGTCGGCCGGCTTTCATACCCGCGTCGCGGAACGTGGACTACCCATCGATATGGTGTTCGTCGATGCCGAACTGCAGCATCTCGGCGACCGCAGTTTCCGTGACCGGTTGCAGCGTGATGTCCTACAACCGGCGCGGGTGTCGGGCCATCGTTCCATTTGGCTGCTGGGAATATCGTTGGGAGGCTTTATGGCGCTCGACTACGCGGCCTCCCATCCCGACGAATTGGCGGGTCTGTGCCTGCTGGCGCCGTACTTGGGAAATCGCATGCTGACGGGCGAGATTGCCCGCGCACCGAGCCTGCGGGCCTGGCAGCCGGGGGAACTTGCGGATTCCGACGAAGAACGTCAAATATGGCGCTTCATACAGGCGCAGCCGGCGGGCTCGCGCTGGATGCACCTGGGATTTGGGCGCGAGGACCGATTCGTCCACGCTCATCGCTTGATGGCTCAGGCGCTGCCGCAGACTGCGGTGCACGAGGTGCCGGGCGGCCACGACTGGGTGACCTGGAATCGGCTGTGGGAGAAATTTTTGGACTCGAGGTTTGCATGAAGCAACGCAGCCAATTTCGGCGCCTGGTCTCGTCGCCGATCCTATCGGCGTCCGCGGTGGTGCATATTGGCGCCGCCGCTGCGGCCATCATTCAGCCCACCGTATGGCCTTGGGCATTAGGTGCCGTGGCGGCAAATCACGGCATACTGACGGCCGCGGGACTGTGGCCAAGAAGTCGCTGGCTGGGACCCAACTGGGTCAATCTTCCGGCTGCCAGCGGGGCCCGCGGCGAAGTGGCCATTACCATCGACGACGGTCCCGACCCCGCGGTGACTCCGCGCGTGCTGGCGCAACTCGCGCAGTTCGACGCCACCGCCACCTTCTTCTGCGTGGGCGAACGCGTACAGCGGTACCCGGAACTCGCACGAGAAATCCTGCGCCAGGGGCATGTCATCGAGAATCACAGCCAACGGCATCGCCACGATTTCTCGCTGCTCGGGCCCAAACGCATGCACCGTGAAATCGCGGAAGCTCAGGACAGCATTGCCGACGTCACCGGCAGCGTTCCGACCTTCTTTCGCGCACCCGCCGGACTGCGCAATCCGTTCTTGCAGCCGTTGCTCGACGATTTGCAGCTCCGCCTGGCGAGTTGGACGCGGCGCGGTTTCGACACGGTTAACGGCAATCCCGACGTGATTTACAAACGGCTGGCCGCCTCCCTGCGGGGTGGCGACATCCTTCTCCTGCATGACGCGAATGCCGCGCGTGGTCCCGCCGAGCTGCCGGTCATTCTCGATGTGCTGCCGCGTCTTCTCAACACCCTTCGCGGTCATCAACTCACACCCGTGACTCTGCGGGCAGCCCTCGAGGGCGCACCCGCATGAAACCGCTGGTCCTCAGCAACTTTACTGCCAGCAGCTGCATCGGGTTGGGACTCGATGAAACCCGGGAGTCGCTGCGCGCCCACCGCAGCGGTCTCAAGCCCTGTGACTTCGAGACCGTCGACATCGACACGCACATCGGTGAAGTGGCGGGGGTCGACGCCGTGCAGCTTCCGGCAGAACTCTCGAGCTTCGACTGCCGCAACAATCGCCTGGCGGAACTCGCCCTCCGGCAGGACGGCTGCATGGAGGCGGTAGTCCGCGCGGCAAGCCGCTACGGGCGCAAACGCATCGGCGTGTTCATGGGCACCAGCACGGCCGGAATTCTTCAGACCGAACTCGCCTATCGGCGGCGCGACCCGGTATCCGGTGCGTTGCCCGACAGCTTCGTCTACAGCGGCACGCACAATTCCTTTTCCGTGGCGGACTACTTACGGCGGCGCCTGGGGTTGGAAGGACCCGCCGTCGCCGTGTCCTGCGCCTGTGCCTCCAGCGCCAAAGTGTTCGGTTCGGCGCGACGCATGATCGACGCGGGCATTATCGACGCGGCCCTGGTGGGCGGTGTCGATTCGCTGTGCCTCACGACCCTGTACGGCTTCCGGTCCTTGCAACTGTCCTCATCGCGGCCCTGTCGGCCCTTCGATGTCACCCGCGACGGCATTTCCATTGGCGAGGCCGCGGCCTTCGCGCTTCTGGAGCGTCCCACCGAGCAGGTGTCCGGAGACGACATTCTGTTGTTGGGCGTCGGCGAATCCAGCGACGCCTATCACATGTCGGCGCCGCATCCCGAAGGCCAGGGAGCGCGCCGCGCCATGCAGGCCGCCTTGGCTGCGGCGGGGCTCGAGCCCGGCGATATCGACTATATCAATCTGCACGGTACCGCCACGCCCAGCAACGACCGCGCCGAGAGCCATGCCGTCACCAGCATATTCGGGCCCACCACACCCGGCAGCTCCACCAAGGGCGCCACCGGCCATACGTTGGGCGCGGCGGGCGGCCTCGAGGCCGTGATCAGCGCCATCGCGCTGCGCGAGGGTCTCATGCCGGGCGGCGTACACACCGCGCACGTAGATCCCACGCTGACGGCGCAGTACCTACGAGAGAATCGTCGGGCTCCGTTGTCGCGGGTGCTGAGCAATTCTTTCGGCTTCGGTGGGACCAACTGCAGTCTTGTCCTAGGCCGCGCGGGATGATGCTGTCGACTTATATTGCCGGCGTTGGCGTACTCGGCCCCGGCTTCGCCAACTGGGAAGAAGCCCAACTCATTCTCACCGGCAAAACGCCCTATGTGCCGTCTCGAACCGTGCTGCAGACACCGGCGCTCCTACCGCCGGCGGAGCGACGGCGCACGGGTCGTGTCGTCAAGTTGGCGTTGGCCGTGGCGCTCGAGGCCACCACCGGAGCCGATGTGGCACCGGCGCAGCTGGCCAGCGTATTCTCCTCCTCCGGCGGCGACGGCCACAATTGCCATGAACTGTGCCAGGCGCTGGCGCTCGAGGGTCGCGAGGTGTCGCCAACCCGCTTTGCCAATTCGGTGCATAACGCGGCGGCTGGCTACTGGAGCATCGCCACGGGAGCGAAACTGGAATCGAATGTCCTTTGTGCCTACGATGCCAGCTTCGGCGCCGGGCTGCTCGAAGCCATGACCCAGGTCACCGTGGATCGCCAATCGCTGCTGCTGGTTGCCTACGACACCGAGTACCCCGAGCCCATCAACGCCAAACGTCCCGTGCCGGATGCCTTCGGCATGGCGCTGGTATTGACCCCCGAGCGCCGGCCGAATTCGCTGGCCCGCATGGAGGTGGCGCTCAGCGAGGATCGTGCCGACGCGCTTGGCGATCCCTTGCTCGAATCGCTGCGGCTGTCCATTCCTGCGGCACGCTCGCTGCCGTTGTTGCTGCACCTCGCACGAGGCGACAGCGGTCGGACCACCCTCGACTACTTGGATGTGGCGCGTCTGGTCGTGGACATCGAACCATGCCGCTAGACCGGCAGTGGATCGAGAGCCGAATTCCCCACCGCGGCAGCATGTGCCTGCTCGACGAAGTCGTGGATTGGAGCACGGAGCGCATTCGCTGCCGCACCCGTACCCACAGCGCCGCTGACAATCCGCTGCGCGCCGACGGACGTCTCGGTGTCGCCTGCGGTATAGAATATGCCGCGCAGGCCATGGCGGTACACGGCGCGCTTTCGCACGAGGCCGCAGCAGCCGCGGCAGGAGCGCCGGCGGCCGGCGCGGCAACGCTGGTACCCGCGGCCGGGTTTCTTGCCGGCGTGCGCAGCGTGCAATTCTACGTAGAGCGCCTCGATGACGTGCCGGGTGATTTGATTTGCCAAGCGGTGCGGGTGGCCGGCGACAGCGGCTCCGCGTTATATGAATTCGAGTTGCGCGGCGCCGATCGCCCCCTGCTGAGCGGGCGTGCCACGGTGCTGCTCGACGCCAGCGGACAATTGATGACGCCATGAACGATACAATGAAACGGGCCTTGGTGACCGGCGGCAGCGGCGGCATTGGAGCCGCCATCTGCAAACAACTGGGTTCCATGGGCCACTTCGTCTACGTGCATGCGAACCTTGGCCGCGCCACGGCGGATGGCGTGGTAAACGACATCGTCGCCGCCGGCGGCGCAGCCGAGACCATCGTCTTCGATGTCACCGACGCCGCGACCTCGCGCGCGGCTCTTGAGTCGCTGATCGAATCCGCGCCGGTGCAAATTCTCGTGAATAATGCCGGCATCCATGACGACGCCGCCTTCCCCGGCATGAGCGCGCAACAATGGCACCGCGTCATCGACGTATCCATCGATGGTTTTTACAACGTCACTCATCCCTTGATTCTGCCCATGATCCGCACGCGCTGGGGTCGGATCATCAACATTTCCTCAGTGGCCGCTTTGTCCGGCAATAGAGGACAGGTCAACTATGCGGCGGCGAAGGGTGCGCTCAACTCCGCCACCAAGGCGCTCAGTCTAGAGGTGGCGAGCCGCGGCGTGACCGTCAATGCGGTGGCGCCGGGCATTATCGCCACGAGCATGAGCGCACCGATTTTTAGCGCCGCGACCATCGCGGATTTGGTTCCCATGAAGCGCGTGGGAACGGCCGAGGAGGTGGCTGGCTTGGTCGGGTATCTCGCCTCCGACCAAGCGGGGTACATCACCGGGCAGGTGATTTCCATTAACGGCGGCATGGCCGGATAGTAACGCCTCACGATATCGATGTAGCGGCCGAAATATGTTCACCACGCCGCCGCGCGCTGTCCGTAGGCACATTCCCCTCAAGGAGCGCTCTCTCCAGCCGTTACAGGCATGAGGTGGGAAAACGGTGTTGATTCGGCTCGATGATAAGTTTCGACAAGCGAGCGATCTACACCGGAAAGGGCTTCTGGAAAGCGCGCGCCTGGTCTGCGAGGAGATTCTCGCGGACCAGGCCATTCACTTCGACGCGTTGAACCTATTGGGTTTGATCGCGGCCCAGACCCGCAATCCCACCCTCGCCGCGACCCTGCTCGCGCAGGCCATCGCGGTCAATCCGGCCAACGCCTTTACCCACTGCAACTTGGGCACCGCACAGCAGGAACTCGAGCAGTGGGACGCGTCGTTGGCCAGCTACGACAGAGCGATAGCTCTC
>Ga0302310_10001176_pt1 | contig 22664 bp, 19 predicted proteins | sample III_Palsa_N1_2_FD_200451 | JGI IMG/M metagenome (GOLD analysis project Ga0302310, IMG submission 200451) | Peat permafrost microbial communities from Stordalen Mire near Abisko, Sweden - III_Palsa_N1_2 | ecosystem: Environmental > Terrestrial > Soil > Palsa > Peat permafrost | place: Sweden...
TGAAGCGGGACGGCTGCTTGGCGTGGAGACAAAAGATATCGAGCGCGACCGCTTTGCCGCCGCACGTGAGCTGACGCGACGCTACAACGCCGTGGTGGTACTCAAGGGATCAGGAAGCCTGATTGCCGATCCGTCTGGACGTCTGAACGTCTGTCCCTGGGGCAACCCAGGTATGGCATCTGGTGGCATGGGTGATCTGCTGACTGGCGTGATTGCCGCCCTGCTTGCGCAGGGTTGCGATGCGTGGGAGGCGGCTTGTTTAGGCGTCGGGCTGCATGCGCGGGCGGGCGACCATGCTGCGCAGCGGGGCGAGCGTGGATTACTGGCTACGGATCTGTTGGCGCCGCTGCAAGCCTTGGTCAACGGTCTGCCGGCCGATGAGGCCGATCATGGCTGAAAGATCAGGAGATGAGCTGCATTGGGAGTTGCCTGATGAGAACGCTACCAGCGCACTGGCGGTGCGCGTTGCCAATGCGCTCAACGAAGGCATGGTGTTTTATCTGCACGGCCCATTGGGTGCCGGCAAGACCAGCTTCACGCGTGCGCTTCTCACTGCCATGGGGGTCGGTGAACGCGTCAAAAGCCCGACTTACAGCCTGATCGAAGGCTACGACGCGGGTGGCCGGCCCGCGTGGCATCTGGATCTCTACCGGATTGCCGATCCGGGTGAACTTGAATGGCTTGGCCTTGATGCGCTAAGCGACAGGGCCGCGCTGGTACTGGTGGAATGGCCTGAGCACGGGGCAGGGGCGTTGCCCGCGGCGGATATCGAGTGGCATCTGGCTTATTCAGGGGATGGTCGCCAGGCGACGGTGCACGCGCTTACGGCACGTGGAGAGCGCATGTTGAATCGACTGGGTTGAGCGAACGCCAACCCCGATGCGTCGAAGGCATTCGGGTCAGAAAGAGCTAAGTATTGATTTTTGCTTGGGAATTCGCCGGAGGCATTCTGGTTAACGATCCTCGCATAAAGCGTCACTTGCAGCCGATAACTGGATGTAGCCTGACAAATGGGATGCAGGTTACGGAAAAACAAAGAAAAATGCGGTTGCATTCGCGCAGAGACTGCGCTTCAATGCGGCTTATGAGGGGATACCTGAACAGCTTTCGTGTCATCGCAGTCGCCATCCTGGCGGCCGCGCCCCTATGCGCGTCCAACGCTGCCGACCTCAAAGGCGCCCGAGTCTGGGCCGGCCCTGAATACACCCGCCTGGTTATCGATGCTGCCGGCCCGTTGAACTACAAGGTCACCCAGTCGGGTGATCAGCTCGTGGTCGATCTCGGCGACAGCAAACTGACCGCGGGCTTCAGTGATCCCGCGGGGCATGGTCTGTTTCACGGCATGACCCATGGGCAGCAAGGTAACCGCCTGCAGTTGATCGCCAAGGTAGACCCGAACAGCCGCCTCAAAAGTTTCGTGCTCAAGCCGGTATCCGGTTCGGACTATCGACTGGTGCTTGACCTTTATCCCGGCACGGCACCAACGGGTGCGGTGATGCCGCACAGCGCCGTGGTCGCCGAGCATCAGGCCAGCGATGACTCGACCGATGCGGCCAGAACGGTGGCTGCCGATGCCGACAGCGAAACAATGGTCGCTCCTGCTCCAGTCGTTCCAGTCAGGTCATCGCGCAGCGGCCGCAATACCGTTACGTCGGCTCGCGATGCGGCCGCTATGCTCGGTGGTCAGCGTAAGGTGGTGGTGGCTATCGATGCCGGCCATGGCGGCAAGGATCAGGGTGCACATGGTCCCGGCGGTACACTTGAAAAGAATGTCACGCTGGCGGTGGCCCGCGATCTGGCCGCGTTGATCAATCGTCAGCCGGGCATGAAAGCCGTGCTGACGCGAGATGGCGACTATTTCATCGAGCTGACCCAGCGCTTCAAAATCGCCCGTGACAACAAGGCCGACCTGTTCATCTCGATCCACGCCGATTCCTATACTAGCGACGATGCCAAGGGTTCATCGGTGTGGGTGCTATCGCCGCGCGGCAAGACGAATGAGGCCGCGCGCTTCCTGGCCGATCGCGAAAATGCCGAATTGATCGGAGGCACTACGCTCGATGACAAGGATGACGGTCTGGCCAAAGTGCTGATGGATCTGCAGCAAAGCTGGGCCATGCAGGCGAGTGACACGGTCGCCGGCAACGTGCTTAATGCGCTGGGTTTGCTCGGCCCCACTCATCGTGGCTATGTCGAGCGCGCCAACTTCGTGGTATTGCGCTCGCCGGACGTGCCCTCCATCCTGGTCGAGACAGCCTTTATCAGTAATCCATCCGAGGAGCGCAAGCTGCGCGACCCGGACCATCAGGATCAGCTCGCTGCGGCGGTGATGGGCGGCGTGCGCAGCTACTTTGAATCCACACCGCCGCCGGGAACCTGGTTCGCGGCCCAAGCGTCGCACCGCGATGGCGACACGCTGGCGTCGACTACGGCAGTTGATAAATCATCCGTATCCGTAGCGGATGCGGATGACGATAGTGGTTCGTCGTCCGATAGCTCACCAGCGCGTACCCATATCAAAGCGCGTGATATGCATCGCGTAGGCCCGGGCGAAAGTCTGCGCAGCATTGCCAACCAGTACGGCGTCAGCATCAGTTCGCTGAAAAACGCCAACCAGATCAGCAGCAACAGCGTGCGTGCCGGCACCATGCTTGCCATTCCGACGAGCTGAACAAGCTCAGCAGAAACAGATCTGCAAGCCGGTAGATCGCCGCAAGCGATACGGCCGCTTTCATGCTGCTCGCTGCTCGCTTAAGCTTGCCGGATGTCGATCATCCGTCTGCTTCCTCCTGAACTCATCAACCAGATTGCCGCCGGCGAGGTCATCGAGCGGCCATCCTCGGTGGTCAAGGAGCTGGTGGAAAACAGCCTCGACGCCGGCGCGAGTCGCATCGAAGTGGATATCGAAGCCGGTGGCTCGCGGCTTATCCGGGTACGCGACGACGGCGCCGGTATCAACGTCGACGAGTTGCCGCTGGCAGTGGCCTCACATGCCACCAGCAAGATCGGCAGTTTCGATGATCTGGAGCATGTCGCCAGCATGGGTTTTCGCGGTGAAGCGCTGGCGTCGGTGTCGTCCGTATCGCGCTTTGCCATCACTTCACGCGTACGTGGTCAGGACGCCGCATTTCGCATCGAGGTCGACAGCGGCAAGCTGCAGGCGGCGCGTCCGGCGCAGCATCCTTCAGGCACCAGTATCGAAGTGCGCGACCTGTTTCACAACGTACCGGCGCGCCGAAAATTTCTGCGCGCCGAACGGACCGAATTCGCGCATATCGACGATTTGTTGAAGTCGTTGGCGCTGGCCCGTAGCAGCGTGGAATTCCGACTCAGCCATAACGGCAAGCCGGTGCGCATCTGGAAAGCCGCCGATAGCGAACAGGCCTCTTTGCAACGCGTTGCCGAGGTGCTGGGGGAAGAGTTTCCAGCGCAAAGCCTGCGCATCGATCACGAGGCGGTCGGCCTGCATCTGTCGGGCTGGGTCGGTTTGCCGACGGCGTCGCGCGGACAGGCGGATTCGCAATACTTTTACGTCAACGGCCGGCTGGTGCGCGATCGCATCGTGGCGCATGCCGTGCGTCAGGCGTATGCCGACGTGTTATTTCATGGTCGTCATGCGGCGTTCGTGCTGTATCTCGAACTCGATCCGGCTGGCGTGGATGTCAACGTGCATCCGGCCAAGCACGAGGTGCGTTTTCGCGAACAGCGTCTGGTGCATGATTTTCTGTATCGCACCCTGCACGAGGCACTCGCGCAGACGCGGGCCGGACAGGTTGCCTCCAGTGCGCACTCGGATGATGGCACGTTGAGCATGTCCACATCGACTGCGCTGCCGGCGACCTACGGCGGCGCACCCGCCTGGTCGGGTAGCTTCAATCAGAGCCGGTTGAGTCTTGGAGTGCGTGATGCGCCGCTAGCCAAATATGCGGCGCTGACTGGTCAGCCGGCGCGGTATTCGGAGGTGGCTTACGCGCCACTGCCCGCGAACGACGACAGTGAAGCGCCACCGCTCGGCTTCGCTATTGCGCAGCTGAAAAATATCTATGTGCTGGCCGAGAACGCCCAGGGTCTGGTGCTGATCGACATGCACGCAGCGCACGAGCGCATTACCTATGAAAAACTGAAGAACGGCCGCGCTGGCAGTAATTTGCGCTCGCAACTTCTGCTGGTGCCACTGAATATCGCGGTGAGTGCGAAGGAAGCCGTTGCCGCCGAGGAACATGCGGAGGCGCTCGCCGACTGGGGCCTAGAGCTGTCGCGCAGCGGTCCTTCGGGTGTGGTGGTGCGCCGAATTCCGGCCCTGCTGGAAGGCGCTGACGTCGCGCAGCTCACTCGCGACGTGCTCGCCGAACTGGCCCAGCACGGCAGCTCGCGTCGATTGCAGGAACTCGAGAACGAGCTGTTGTCGACCATGGCCTGCCATGGCTCGGTACGCGCCGGGCGGCGTCTGACGCTACCGGAAATGAACGCCCTGTTGCGCGAGATGGAAGCGACCGAGCGCTCGGGTCAGTGTAACCATGGTCGCCCGACCTGGACGCAGCTGAGCGTGGCGGAGCTGGATCGGCTATTCATGCGTGGACGCTGATTGCGCAGCTTGCCCTGCGTGCGAAGCGCCGGTGATACTCGATGTTCCATCGGATGTGGATCGCTCTCATGTTGCGTCATGCCCTTGTTGCCCTTGCATTGTTTACCGGAGTCGCTGTGGTGCATGCCGAATCGCCAACTACCAATTCATCGACCGCTGCCTACACCCAGCAGATTCAGCAATTGCGCGCGGCGCGCGTGGCGCGCCTCACTGCCCCCAGCGGCTGGTTGAGCCTGATTGGACTGGAATGGCTCAAGGCTGGAGATAGCCGTGTAGGTACGGCAGCCGACAACGACATCGTGCTGAAGGCAGGTCCGGCTCACCTCGGTACGGTAACGCTGGGCAAGGACGGCAGCCTGCATATCGCGCTGGCCAAGGACAGCGGCGCCACTATCGACGGCAAGGCGGTGACCAGCGCGGCACTGATCGATGACGCGCATGCCACCGGCAATACGAATCCCACTCTGGTGAGCTTCGGCAATGCCAACTTCTATGTCATTGATCGTGATGGCCGCAAGGCGCTGCGTGTGAAAGACAGCGACGCCGAGACGCGCAAACATTTTCTCGGTCTCGATTATTTTCCGACCGATTCGACATGGCGCATCGTCGCCGACTGGGTGCCGTTCAATCCGGCGCACAAGATGGAGATCGGTTCCGTGATCGGCACCATCGACAAGGTCGATGTACCGGGCAAGGCGGTGTTCAAACGCGACGGCCATACCTATGAGCTGATGCCATACCAGGAAGAGCCGGGCGGCGATCTGTTCTTTGTCATCGCTGACCGCACCTCCGGCAAGGAGACCTACGGCGCAGCGCGTTTCATGGACGTGCCGTTGCCGAAGGACGGCAAGGTCGTGCTTGACTTCAACCTGGCCTACAACCCTCCATGTGCGTTCACACCGTTCGCCACGTGCCCGCTGGCGCCGCCGGAAAATCGGCTCGATCTGCGCGTGACTGCGGGTGAGGAAAAATACCGTGGCGGTCATCCGCACTGATCGCGCTATCGGTGACACCTGTTCGATGGCGCAACTTGTCGAGCTTCAATCACCCTTGCAACGAGATGATTGCAAGGGTGATTCAACGGCGAAGATTCAACGGCCGACGAACGCAGCCTTGCGCTTCTCGAGAAACGCGGAGGTGCCTTCGCGCATGTCCTCGGTGGAAAACGCCAGGGCGAAGCCCTGCGTTTCGAATTCCAGGCCCTGGTCAATTGCGGTTTCGCCGCCGCTCAGTACGGCATCGAGAATGCCGGCGGCCGCCAGAGGCGCCGCCGCGGCAAGTTGATCTGCAAGCGCTGCCACTGTCTCATCCAGTGCCTCGGGCGCAACGACGCGAGTGATCACACCAAGCTCATAGGCGCGCTGCGCGTTGATCGTTGCGCCGGTGAGGCACAGCTCCAGCGCCGCGCCGCGGCCGGCCAGACGCAGCAGCCGCTGGGTGCCACCGAAGCCGGGTATCAGCCCGAGATTGATTTCCGGTTGGCCGAATTTGGCCTTGTCGCTGGCCACGCGCAGATGACAGGCCATGGCCAGTTCCATGCCGCCACCCAGGGCAAAGCCCTGTATGCGTGCGATAACCGGTTTGCCAAGGCGTTCGATCGAACTCATCAGGCGCTGGCCAGTGCGCGAAAACGCCAACGCCTGTGTTGGCGTGTAGCCGTTCATTTCGGCAATGTCGGCACCCGCGACAAAGGCTTTTTCGCCGGCGCCGGTTAGCACGACCACGCGCACATCATCATCCTGCGCTGCCTGCGCAAATGCGATCGTCAGCTCGTTGAGTGTCTCGCGGTTCAATGCATTGAGTTTGTCCGGGCGGTTGACGACGATGGTACGGATGCCGCCGCGGTGGTTGGTTTCCAGGTTGCGAAAAGCCATGAGCAATCCCAATGAAGGCAAAACCGGGATGGTAGCAGCGGGAACCTTTGCCATCGATGAGGTTCTTAATCCCGAACATCCCGCTGCACGATTGCTCCGAACCGCTTACGATGTCGCATCCTTGCTGGCTGTGATGATCAGGCTGGCCGTGGCGACAGAGAAGGGTTCGATGGAAAAAAGCACGACACATTGGCGCTGGATCTTGCTGGGCTCATGCCTGCTCAGCAGTTTGGCGTGCGCGCAGGGTCGGCCACCGGACGCTCTTCCCAGCTCGGCAAAACTCGACAAGGCCAAGCTCTCTTACGCGATCGGATACCAGATCGGTGACCAGTTCGCCGACGGCAAGCCAGACGTGGATATTCCTACGTTGCAGCGCGCTATCCAGGATGCCTACGCCAAACGGCATCCGGCGGTGCCGATGCCGCAGATGCACGAGCAATTGCAGCTGCTCGCGCACCAGATGCATGCCGACGCGCTGACCGAATACAAACATATCGCCGAAGACAACGCGCGCAAGAGTAGCGGCTTCATGACGACAAATGCCCAGCAGCGCGGCGTGGTGCAACTGCCATCGGGCATCCAGTATTCGGTCATCAAGAAAGGTACTGGTACGGTCAGTCCCGGCGTAACCAGCACGGTGGTGGTGAATTACAGCGGCATGCTTATCGACGGTACCGAGTTCGACAGCACCTGGGCACACGGCGCGCCGGTGAGCTTCACCGTCAACAAGGTGATCCGCGGCTGGCAGGACGTGATCCCGCGCATGCATGTTGGCGACCGTTGGAAGGTAGTCATTCCGCCGCAGCTGGCCTACGGCGAAACCGGTGCGCTGCCGCGTATCGGTCCGAATGAGGCGCTCGTATTCGAGATCGAGCTGCTCGATATCAAGCCGCCGTCGGACAAGCCCTGATTCGAATGGCTGCGACTGCGTTTGCGCTGATCAATCGCAGCGCTGGTGGTAGCATGAGGGCGATGTCCAACGCCTATAAACTCGTCTCGGCAGCTCCGCTTACTCCCTGTATCGGTCTCTGCCGGCTGGACGGGCAAGGCCTGTGTCTCGGCTGTCAGCGTACGGGTGAGGAAATCGGCCGCTGGGCTCACATGAGCGATAGCGAACGATGGGTTTTCATGCGTGAGGTTCTTCCCGCGCGGCAAAGCGCCGCCATGAAAGATGACGCCCTTGCGCCGCTGCTGGCTGCGTTGCATCCGCTGTCCATGCCGCCGACGGCGCCAGGCTGGAATCACGACGACATGACGGTGCTGCTCGGCACGGCCGATCGCCAGCCAGCGGCTGTACTGGTGGGATTTCGCGAAGGCGTACAACCCCGGCTGGTGCTTACCGTGCGCACCGATCATCTGCAGTCGCACGCCGGTCAGGTGGCGTTTCCCGGCGGTCGCAGTGACCCTGATGATCGCAATGCACTGAGCACGGCGCTGAGAGAAAGTCAGGAGGAGATCGGGCTTGATCCCACCCTGGTCACGCCGCTGGGCTATCTGGACTGTTTCGAGACGATCAGCGGTTACGTGATCACGCCGGTGGTGGCGCGCATTGCCGCCGACGCGCGACTGCATCCGGCGCCGGATGAAGTGGCTGAAGTGTTCGAAGTGCCGTTGGACTTTCTGCTGGAGCCGGCGAATCTGCGTCGTTACACGATGGAATTTCGCGGCCATCGGCGTCCGATGGTGGAGTTCGTCCACGGTGGTCATCGGATCTGGGGCGCCACCGCATCGATGCTGCTGAATCTGTTGCAGCGCATGGGCCTGGAGCACATATGAGCGTGAAGCACGCATGAGCCTGCGTACGACCTTGATCGATGCCGAGGTACTTGCCGGGCTCGCGCCGCACGATGTGCTGATGGTGGATTGCCGCTTTGATCTTGCCGATGTCGGCAAGGGCGAGCGGGAGTATCTGGACGGCCATATCCCGGGTGCTGTTTACGCCAGTCTCGACCGCGACCTGTCGGATCTTTCGCGTCAGGCCGAGGGGCTTGGGCGACATCCGTTGCCGCTGGAATCGGCACTGAGTCAGGTGCTTTCGCGCTGGGGCTGGCGACCTGGCATGCAGGTGGTCAGTTATGACGCGGCAGGCGGTGCACTCGCCGCGGCACGACTGTGGTGGCTGCTGCGTCTGGTCGGTGAGAAGCATGTCGCCGTATTGGATGGCGGCTATGCCGCCTGGCAGGCTGCCGGTTTGCCGATCGAAAAGGGCGAAATGGCAGCGCGAGCCGCCAGCAAGGTATCGCTGCGTTTTGACGACAGCCTGATGTTGCTGGATCACACGACATTGCCAGCGGCCGGGAAGGGCGTGTTGCTTGATGCCCGCGCCGCGCCGCGCTATCGCGGTGACGTCGAGCCGCTCGATCGGGTCGGCGGTCATGTGCCCGGTGCGTTGAACCGACCGTTCGGCGACAACCTCGGCAGCGACGGCCGATTCAAATCAGCGGCCCAGCTTCGCGACGAATTTGGGGTCGTGTTGGGCTCGACCGAGCCGGCAGACGTGGTGCACATGTGTGGCTCGGGCGTCACTGCCTGCCACAACCTGCTGGCGATGGAGCACGCCGGCCTGCATGGTTCGCGACTTTATCCACCGTCGTGGAGCGGCTGGATCAGCGACCCAGCGCGTCCCGTAGCGAAGGGTTGAACAGGCTGGTTCGACTCAGCCCTTGTTCTTCAATCGCGCGACCAGCTGTTGCAGCACGGCCTGCGTCTGTGGATGAAAGAAGCCGTCGACAAAACCATCCAGCGGCAATGCCTCCGGGTTCGCGTAGGCGGTGGTGAGATCGGCACGGGCAATGGCGCGGGTCGCGAGCATCGATTCCGACGGCAACGCCAGCAGCTCGTTCAACCAGTACAGCGAGCGCACGGTGACCTGATCCACACCGGTCGTCTCGTCGACAAAACCGCAGGCAAGCGCTTCGGCCGCGTCGATCATCGCGCCGGAAACCAGCAGCCGCTCGGCTCGATACGTACCGACCACGCGCCGTAGTGCCATCTGGATGTTTTCGGGTACGGGCAGGCCGACACGTACTTCGTTGAGACCGATCTTGTAAGGGCCATCGGCCATTACCCGATAGTCGCAAAACAGCGAAATGACTGCACCGCCAGCCGGGCTATGTCCGGTGATCGATGCGACGACGGGTACCGGCGATCGCGCCAGCGCGGCGCAAACCGCAAAGAATTCGCTCCAGAATGCGTGTACGCCAGCCCGGTCGATACCCAGCAAAGAGGGTACGTCGGCACCGGCGGAAAACATCCCTGGCGCGCCGGACAGCACGATGCCGCGCGAGCCCTTGGCAATGCTGTCGTCGATAGCCGCGTGCAGCGCGCGCAGCATGTCCAGATTCAGTGCGTTGACCGGCGGGCGCGCCATCTGGATTTCGCTGATGGTGCCGCCCGTCGTGGCGTCATGAGTGATCAGGTTGAGCATGGCCAACTCCTTCGGGTGATTGCCTATTGTGGCTGATCGCTGGCGGTCCAGGAGTAGTGCACGGCGTAGTCCAGTGTCGCCTTGCCGTTGGCCGGCACGTCGATCTTGAACTCCAGCGTGTCGGTGGTCTGCTGGCTGGGCTTGCTGCTCGACGAAGCGAGCGTCCACTGGCGCCAGCGATTGGGATGTTCGCGCACGGTCACGACGCGGGCGCTGTCGCTGGCGTTGCTGAGGACGATGCGGAAGGCTTCATCCAGTGTATGCCCCGACTTGTCCACGCTGAAATGCGTGCGCGTGCGTTCGGCGTGCAGATCAAACGCGGTGCCCAGCGTGATGCTGGCATCGCTGCCTTTGGCCGTATCGTTGATGCGGCCTTCGCCGATGAATTGCGGCGTGCCGTTCTTGTCCGCCGTCAGCACGCGCAGATAGCCGGCCGGCAGGCTGTCGAAGGCGCGTAGCTTCAGCGTGCTGACGATCGCACTGCCGCCATCCTGATTGAAGTTCTCGTCCACCATCGGCTGACCTGGCATGTAGTTGTTGCCGTTTTCGAACAGCGCAGTGCGCTCGCAATCCATCGTGCGCGTGGCGTACAGCGGGACCTGGCTGACACTGCCATCGGGCAGGTCGATGGCGCCGGGCAGGGCGTAGCTACGGTAGTCGGCCAGGGTGGATTGTTCGGGCATCGCGTCGGCGCTGGCCATGCTGCGGGCTGCTTTCATCATCATCGGCCGCGGCGCGGAGGCCTTCGCAAAATTCGGCTCGCCAGCGATGAGGGTGAGCTGGCTGTCCTTCCAGTCGCGTCCGCTGCGGTTGGCGATGCTGGCGTGCGACTCAAACTGCATGCGGCAGGCGTTGCCGGGTTGCAATGTCGCGACATAGGCAGCGCGCCAGCCGAGGCCGGAGGTGGGATAGCTGAGTACCGCTTTACTGGATCCCGAGCGCGAGGCGTCTACACGCAGGCTCAGGCTGGAACCCGTGGGAAAGTCTGCGCCCGCGGTGCGCACGCCGGCATAGCTGTTGATCAATGTCGTATTGCCGCTGCCATCGCGTATCAACAGCCCGTCGCCAGCGCGCAGCAGGGTGCCGCTGGCAAGGGTCTGGCCGCTACTGCCGAGCACATCAACGGTGCGACCAGTAAGTCCGGTCAATGCAGCACTCTGTCCCTGCGCCAGGAGCAGACGCTGCGAGAGCACCTTGGCCTCACCGCCCGGAAAACCGAGCGCCAATGCCTCGGCATCGAGCGAGGTCGGCAGATCGCCGATCACCACGTCGTGCGTCCCTGCCGTTAGCATCAGCGAGCGCTGTTCCCGCACTACGGCATAGCCGCCGTCGACATTGCCATCGCCGCTGCTGGCATACAGCGATGCGTTGTCGCTGCGGTAAAGGGTCAGTTCGGTGCCGTCAGCTGCATGTGCGTTGCTGATACCGGCGGTGCCAAGACAGCTGGCAACAGCAAAAGTGAGGATGGTGCGGCGTGTGGCGAGCATCAGGCGGACTCCTTCATAAGCCGAGCCTCATCATAACGATGATGGGTGAATGCCGTCCCCCACTTTGACCAGGTATACCTCACAGTTTCTGCCTTAGGCGGTGTGGCCTTTACCTGTGGCCTCACGCACGGACGCTGGTAGCGGAATCGGTTTGCCGGTGGCTGGATTCACCCACACCATCACTACCTGCCCATCGCAATAAAGCTGACCCGAATCGCCCGCATCGACGATGCGATGTGCAAGCGTGAGTGAGCTGCTGCCGAGCCGTGAGCAGCGCAGTTCCACATGCAGTGCTGCCGGCCAGGTGATCGGTTGCCGATAGTTCAGTTCGCTGGCAGCAAGCACCGGTGAGCTGGAGTTGTCGGACCAGTCATGCAGATGCTGCAGCCACTGCAGCCGGGCTTCTTCCAGATAAGTCAGGTAATTGGCGTTGTTGACGTGATTGAATGGATCCAGATCACGCCAGCGGACGGCGATCGGCGCGACGAAGAGTGGGACCTCCAGGGTCTTGGCAGGTGCGTCCGCACTCACGAGCGCTTCTTCCGTGGCAACGGATGATGCTTGTCGGCGGAGGCGATGTGTTTGGTCGCCGCCTTGACGCGCTTCTCGGCACCGGGAGCACGCGCGGCCTTGTTGGTCTTGTGCGCTTTCAGATGCGGTGCGAGAAAGTGACCGGTATGCGAATTGGCGGTAGCCGCGACCGTTTCCGGTGTACCAGCGACGAGAATCTGGCCACCGCCGCCGCCGCCCTCGGGACCCAGATCGACAATCCAGTCGGCGGTCTTTATCACGTCGAGGTTGTGCTCGATCACCACGACCGTATTGCCCTGGTCGACCAGCTGATGCAGCACGTCGAGCAGTTGCTCGATGTCGTGAAAATGCAGGCCCGTGGTCGGCTCGTCGAGGATATACAGCGTGCGGCCGGTGTCGCGCTTGGACAGCTCCTTGGAGAGCTTCACGCGTTGCGCTTCGCCGCCGGACAGTGTGGTCGCGCTCTGACCGAGTTTGATGTAATCGAGGCCGACGGCGCGCAGCGTATCGAGTTTGCGCGCAATGGTCGGCACGTTCTGGAACAGCTTCAGCGCGTCTTCCACCGTCATGTCCAGCACGTCGGCGATGGTGTGGCCCTTGTACAGAATGGCCAGCGTTTCACGGTTGTAACGCTTGCCGGCGCAGACGTCGCACGGCACGTAGACGTCCGGCAGAAAGTGCATCTCCACCTTGATCATGCCGTCGCCTTCGCAGGCTTCGCAGCGGCCGCCGCGCACGTTGAAGCTGAAACGGCCCGCCGTGTAGCCGCGCGAACGTGCCTCGGGCACCTGCGCGAACATCTCGCGCAGCGGTGTGAACAGGCCCGTATACGTAGCCGGGTTGGAACGTGGCGTGCGGCCGATCGGCGACTGGTCGATATCGACCACTTTGTCGAACAAGTGCATGCCTTCGACAGACTTGTACGGCGCAGCTTGTGTTCCCGCGCCGTTGAGTTCGGCAGCAGCCAGCGAGAACAGCGTGTCGTTGATCAGGGTCGATTTGCCCGAGCCCGATACGCCGGTAACGCAGGTAAACAGGCCGGCAGGAATCGCCAGGTCGACATCCTTCAGATTGTTGCCGCTGGCGCCTTTCAGATGCAGCCAGGAGTCCTTGTCGATCGGCTGGCGGCGCTCCTTCGGCACCTCGATCGCGCGCTTGCCCGACATGAATTGTCCGGTGATCGAACGCGGCGCAGCGAGGAGATCCTTGAACGTGCCTTGTGCGACCACTTCGCCACCATGCACGCCGGCGCCCGGGCCGATGTCGAGCACGTGATCAGCCATGCGGATGGCGTCTTCGTCGTGCTCGACCACGATCACCGTATTGCCCAGGTCGCGCAGTCGCGTCAGCGTGCCGAGCAGGCGCTCGTTGTCGCGCTGATGCAGGCCGATCGACGGTTCGTCCAGCACATACATCACGCCGACCAGGCCAGCACCGATCTGCGATGCCAGGCGGATGCGCTGTGCTTCACCGCCCGACAGCGTGTCGGCTTGGCGATCCAGCGTGAGGTAGTTGAGGCCGACATCGTTGAGAAAGGTCAGTCGCTCGCGGATTTCCTTGACGATCTTCGCGGCGATCTCGCCACGCCAGCCGGCCAGCTTCAGTGTCTCGAAAAAGCTCAGCGTGTCGTCGATCGAGCGATGGGTCAGTGACGGCAGCGCGTGGTCAGCCACAAACACGTTGCGCGCCGAGCGGTTCAGCCGCTGGCCGTCGCAGGTCGGGCAGGGCTGGTCGCTGATGTACTTGGCCAGCTCTTCGCGCACGGCGGAAGATTCGGTTTCCTTGTAGCGTCGGTCGAGGTTCGGCAGGATGCCTTCGAACGCATGCTCGCGGGTGACCTTGCCGCCGCGCTCGGTGATGTAGCGGAACGCGATTTTTTCTTTCCCGCTGCCGAACAGGATGGCCTTCTGGACGTCCGTGGTGAGGGACTTCCACGGCGCATCCACATCGAACTTGTAATGTCCCGCCAGCGACAGGATTAGCTGGAAATAATGCGCATTGCGCCGATCCCAGCCGCGCACCGCGCCGCCGGCCAGACTCAGCTCCGGATGACCGACCACACGTGCCGGATCGAACACCTGGGTCACACCCAGGCCGTCGCAATCCGGGCAGGCACCGACCGGTGAGTTGAACGAGAACAGTCGTGGTTCCAGTTCCGGCAGCGAGTAGTCGCACAGCGGGCAGGAGAAGCGCGAGGAAAGCATCTGTTCCTTGGCCTTCTGATCATCCATGTCAACCACGATGACCAGCCCATCGCCCAGCCGCAGTGCGGTTTCGAACGATTCGGCCAGGCGCTGCTTGATATCGTCGCGCGGACGGAAGCGGTCGATCACCGCCTCGATGGTGTGCTTCTGGCGCAGCGTCAGCGGTGGCACGGCATCGAGATCGTAGACCGCGCCGTCGACGCGGGCACGCACGAAACCCTGCGCACGCAGCTGGTCGAACACCTGCACATGCTCGCCCTTGCGCTCGCGGATCACCGGCGCCAGCAGCATGTAGCGTTTCTCGCTGTCCATCGCCAGGGTCGTATCGACCATCTGGCTGACCGTTTGCGCTTCCAGCGGAATGCCGTGATCGGGACAGCGCGGCGTGCCGACGCGCGCGTAAAGCAGGCGCAGGTAGTCGTAGACCTCGGTGATGGTGCCCACGGTCGAGCGCGGGTTGTGCGAGGTGGATTTCTGCTCGATCGAGATCGCCGGCGACAGGCCTTCGATGTGGTCGACGTCGGGCTTCTCCATGATCGACAGAAACTGCCGCGCATAGGCCGACAGCGATTCGACATAGCGACGCTGGCCCTCAGCGTAGATGGTGTCGAATGCCAGCGAGGATTTACCGGAACCGGAAAGCCCGGTAATCACGATCAACTTGTCGCGCGGCAGATCGATGTCGATGTTCTTGAGATTGTGCGTGCGTGCGCCGCGGATTTTGATAGTGTCCATGACGCTCGGATTTTGGGGTGAAGGCGGACTATAACAACCTGCCTTGTGGCGCCCTTGTATGCATGCTGACAAGCGTTGCCGCATACCCGGCGGCATTCGTGGTCCCGGGGCTGGCTTGTCCGCATGGCGGTTTGCACAAGGCGCGCGGCAAGCGCGGCACGTCGGGCAGTCAGCTGCCGTTTGCGGCTCGGTTGGCGTATCTGGTTACTATGTGAAGCTGAGGTCAGTCAGTCGATTGGAATGGAAGGTAGATAGATGGCAATGCGCAAGCGGCTCGGCTTTATCGCCGGCCTTCTGTTGGCAACGATCAGCGCGCAGGCCTTTGCCGCGCAGCCCAGCGAGCAGCAGGTTCGTCAGCTGATGGACGTTATCGGGCTGGGCAAGTCGCTGAGCCAGATGAATACCCAGGTTGGCACCAGCATGAAGCAGGCATTGCCGTGTGTATCGTCCAACTACTGGGAAAACTACATCGACGAGAACAGCAGCAAGGACTTTATCGGTCGCCTGGTGCCTATCTACCAGAAGCATTTCACGGCCGACGAGGTGGATGGCATGGTGAAGTTCTACAGTTCGCCGCTGGGTCAGAAGGTGCTTACCGAAATGCCGCTGGCCCTGGCCGAAGCGAATCAGGCCGGCCAACAGTGGAGCCATGAACATACTCAGCAAATGATCAGCAAGCTTGAGCAGGCGGGCACGCTCGGGACCAACGGTCGCTGCCCGGCTTCGGCCTTCGCGGGAAATCCGGCGTCCGCCAGCTCAACGGACGCCACGTCGGCCGATTCCAGTGGTGATGAGGTCGAGCCGGCAGCTGTGACGGTGCCTGAGCACGCCACTTCTTCCCGGCGCCATGGGCACACTCCGGTCAAAAAGCGCACCACGACGACAAACGCCAAAAAGAAGGCCGTATCCAGCAAAAAGGCAGGCTCAACCAAGACCCCGGCAAAGAAAGGCGCGTCCACCAAGACCGCCACCAAGCACCACACCACGGTGAAAAAGCCTGCATCCGGTACCCAGAAGACGGCGCCAGCAGGCCAGGGAACCTGAGTGAATGGGCGCATGGCGAGACGGCAAGATCCGGGGGTGTGGTCAGTATTTGACCACTGCGTGCTCAGGTCGTTATAATCCGCGGTTCGCCAAGCCGCGATTAGGCTATGGCGGTACCCAAGAGAATAACTAAAGAAGGGCAATACGATGAGTTACGCAGTCATCAAGACCGGTGGCAAGCAGTACCGCGTACAGCAGGGCGATGTCCTGCGCGTGGAGTTGCTGAACGCCGAAGAAGGCGCGACCTTCAACTTCGACCAGGTGCTGATGCATGGCATCGGTGAGTCGGTTGTTGTGGGCGCACCGCTGGTTGATGGAGTCACCGTCAGCGCCACCATTCGCAAGCATGGCCGGGCCGACAAGATTCGCATCATCAAGTTTCGCCGCCGCAAGCATTACAAGCGTCAGCAGGGACATCGCCAGCATTTCACCGAAATCGAAATCACGGGCATCAACGCCTGAGCATCTGGAGCAACTAAGTCATGGCACATAAAAAAGGCGTAGGTTCCAGCCGCAACGGTCGCGATTCGAACCCGAAATACCTGGGCGTGAAGATCTACGGCGGCCAGGCTATCGAAGCAGGCAACATCATCATCCGTCAGCGCGGCACCCAGTTTCATCCGGGCACCGGCGTTGGCCTGGGGCGCGACCACACGCTATTTGCGCTGGTTGACGGCACCGTCAAGTTTGCAGTTCGCGGCAACAAGAATCGCCGCTTCGTCGACGTCGTTCAGGCTTAAGCCTCAAACGACGCGGCAACGAAGGCCCCGCTTCGGCGGGGTTTTTCATTTTTAAAACTGGAACCACCCGAAGCGGCCAAGCAGGGAGTGGGAACAGGGAACGCTAGCGCACGTATGCTCTTGTCGCCCGTGCCGGTTGCCATCATCCTGATTTCGCTTTTTACCGTAGTTTATTGGCGTTATCTTTCCGCCGTTCCCCGTTCCCTGCCTCACCAAGAGCAAGCCCATGAAATTCGTCGACGAAGCCCATATCAAAGTTCTTGCCGGTGATGGTGGCAATGGCTGCATCAGCTTTCGTCGCGAAAAATTCATCCCGTTCGGCGGCCCCGATGGCGGCGATGGCGGCTTTGGTGGCTCCGTCTGGCTGGTCGCCGATGAAGGCCTGAACACGCTGGTCGATTTTCGCCATCAGCGCAGCTTCAAGGCCAGGCGCGGCGAGAACGGAATGGGTAGCCAGATGTACGGCAAGGGCGGTGAGGACACCACGATCCGCGTGCCGGTTGGCACCATGATCACCAATGTCGATACTGACGAAGTGATTGGCGACCTGACCAGCGACGGGCAGCGCATGCTGGTCGCGCAGGGCGGCAAGGGCGGTCTGGGCAACATCCATTTCAAGACCTCGGTGAACCGCGCGCCGCGCAAGTCGACGCCGGGCACACCGGGTGAAACGCGTGAGCTCAAGCTTGAGTTGCGCCTGTTGGCCGACGTCGGCCTGCTCGGCTTTCCCAATGCCGGCAAGTCCACCTTCATCCGTGCAGTGTCAGCCGCGACACCACGCGTGGCGGATTACCCGTTCACCACCCTGGTGCCGAACCTTGGCGTGGTCAGTCTGGGCGTCGACTCAAGCTTCGTGATTGCCGATATCCCCGGCCTGATCGAAGGCGCTGCCGATGGCGCCGGCCTCGGCATCCAGTTTCTTCGTCATGTAGCGCGGACCAGCCTGCTACTGCACCTGGTCGATATCGCACCGATCGAAGGCATCGACGTGGCCGGGCAGGTGCGGGCGATCGAGCAGGAGCTGGCCAAGTTCAACCCCGAGCTGCTGGAGCGTCCGCGCTGGCTGGTGCTCAACAAGGCCGACATGCTGGACGAAGACGAACGCAAGGAAGTCGCCGAACAGATCATTGCCGAACTCGGCTGGACCGAGCCATGGTTCCTGGTCTCGGCGATCGCCCGGGAAAACACCATGAACGTCTGCCAGCACGTGCAGCGCTTCTTCGAATCCCAGCGGGAAGCCCACGTCGGCCGGGTCGATATGCTGCCCAACGATGTCCGCCTTCGTAATGAAGAGCCACAAGGCTGAATGACAGGGCGGCCATTGCCGCCCTCCGCTCTCTTACATGCGGAACACGCCGTAGCGTTGCGGCTCGATCGGCGCGTTGAGCGACGCTGAGATCGCCAGGCCAAGGATGCGTCGGGTATCCACCGGATCGATGATGCCGTCGTCCCACAGGCGTGCGCTCGCGTAGTACGGGTGGCCCTGGCGCTCATACTGATCGCGGATCGGTGCCTTGAAGGATTCCTCTTCTTCGGCCGTCCAACTCTTGCCGGACGCCTCGATGCCGTCGCGTTTTACCGTGGCCAGCACGGCTGATGCCTGCTCGCCTCCCATCACCGAAATGCGCGCGTTCGGCCACATCCACAGAAAGCGCGCGCCGTAGGCCCGACCGCACATCGCATAGTTGCCGGCGCCGAAGCTGCCGCCGATCACCACGGTGAATTTCGGCACGTGTGAGCAGGCCACGGCGGTGACCATTTTCGCGCCGTCCTTGGCGATGCCGGCTTGCTCGTATTTCTTGCCGACCATGAAGCCGGTGATGTTCTGCAGGAATACCAACGGCACGTTGCGCTGGTTGCACAGCTCGATGAAGTGCGCGCCCTTGAGCGCAGACTCGGCGAACAAAATCCCGTTGTTGGCGATGATGCCGACCGGGTAACCATGGATGTGCGCAAAGCCGCAGACCAGGGTCTTGCCGTAGCGCGCCTTGAACTCATGCAGCTCGGAACCGTCGACGATGCGCGCGATCACTTCGCGGATATCGAACGGCTTGCGCGTGTCCTGCGGAATCACGCCGTACAGTTCGTCAGCGGGGTACTTGGGTTCGCGCGGTGCCTGCAGCGCGAGTGGTATGTTTTTCTTGCGGTTGAGACTGGCGACGATGTCGCGCGCAATCGACAGCGCATGCGCGTCGTTCTCGGCGTAGTGATCGGCCACGCCGGAGATGGACGTATGGACGTCTGCACCACCGAGCGTTTCGGCATCGACCACTTCACCCGTGGCCGCTTTCACCAGCGGCGGCCCACCGAGAAAAATCGTGCCCTGCTTACGCACGATGATCGTCTCGTCACTCATCGCGGGCACGTAGGCACCGCCGGCAGTGCATGAGCCCATCACTACCGCGATCTGCGGAATGTTCAGCGCCGACATACGCGCCTGGTTGTAGAAGATGCGGCCGAAATGTTCGCGGTCCGGAAATACCTCGTCCTGCAACGGTAAAAACGCGCCGCCGGAATCGACCAGATACACGCAAGGGAGGTGATTCTCCAGTGCCACTTCCTGTGCACGCAGATGTTTCTTCACCGTCATCGGGAAATAGGTACCACCCTTGACGGTGGCGTCGTTGGCGACGACCAGTACTTCGATGCCGTTGACGCGGCCGATGCCGGTGATGATGCCGGCGGCAGGTGCGGCATCGTCATACATGCCGTGCGCGGCCAACGCCGAGAGTTCGAGAAACGGCGAGCCGGGATCGAGCAGGGCGCGGATGCGTTCGCGCGGCAGCAGCTTGCCGCGTCCTTCGTGTTTCTCGCGGGCTTTCACGCCGCCACCTTCAGCGCTGCGCAAGAGCTCGCGGTGTAAATCGTCGGTTACCGCGCGCAACTGCGCGGCACTGGCCTGGAACTCGGCCGAGCGTGGATCGATCTGCGAAACGATCGTGGTCATAAAAACGAACCCGTCATTCAGTGCCATCACTGATCAGTCGACGATGATAACCGGCGTCGGCCATGGAGCGGCACAGTCGGGCCGAGTCGGTGGATCGCGCGCAAAAAAACGGCTGCTCAGCGCAGCCGTTTCGTTCAACTTTTGCAGTAACCAACCACCAGAATCAATTGCCCTTGGACGAGTCCTTGGCGGCGCTTTTTGCATTGCTGGCGGCGTCCTTGGCAGCGTCAGCGGCTTTGTCAGCCTGCGAAGCGGCGTTGGACGCGGCATCCTTGGACATCGACATCGTTGAGCTGTTGTTCGCCGGCGCCTGCGAAGACGCAGCAGCGGCCGCCTGCTGAGCCTGATCAGCCGCCTGGCCGGCAGCATCAGCCGAGGTCTTGGCCTGATCAGCTGCCTGCTGGCTCGCCGGTGTCGGGGCGGAGGCCGCAGCCTGCTGTGCCTGATCCGAAGCCTGTTGGGCGGCGTCGGCCGACTTCTGCGCTTCTTGAGCGGAATCCTGCGCGCTGTTGCTGCATGCTGCCATCAACGCAACGAGCGCAGCGGCGAGAAGGGTGCGCGTCAATTTCATGGGTGAATCTCCTGATTGCCGTGGAATGCCTTTTGGCGCGCGTAGTAATAGCCGTTTAATTGTGACGATGCCACTTTTTTATGGTGAAACCAAGTTACACATAAAGCAGCTTTTTCAAGCTTCGCGGGTGTTCATTCCAGTACCGCGGAAAGTCGCGTTGTTTCAATCCATGCACTCCACGGCGATTGCGGTCGCCTCACCACCACCGATGCATAGTGTGGCGATGCCGCGCTTCAGCCCGCGCGCTTTCAGCGCATGCAGCAGAGTCACCACCAGGCGCGCACCGCTGGCACCGATCGGATGGCCGAGCGCGCAGGCACCGCCGTTGACGTTGATCTTGTCGTGCGCAATGCCGAGCTCGCGCATCGGCGTCATTGCGACCACGGCAAACGCTTCGTTGATTTCGAACAGGTCGACATCGCCCACGTTCCAGCCGGCTTTCTCCAGCACTTTCTGGATCGCGCCGACCGGTGCCGTGGTGAACCACTCCGGTGTCTGCGAATGCGTGGCATGCGCCACGATGCGCGCCAGCGGCTTCAGCCCGCGCGTCTTCGCTTCGTCAGCTGACAAAAGCACCACAGCAGCCGCGCCATCGGAAATGCTCGACGAACTGGCCGCGGTGATGGTGCCGTTTTCCTTGCGGAAGGCTGGACGCAGGGTCGGGATCTTCGCAATATCGGAGCGGCCAGGCTGCTCGTCGGTGTCCACCACCACGTCGCCCTTGCGGCCGGCAACCGTGACTGGAACGATCTCGTCAGTGAACGAGCCGCTCTGCTGCGCGGCCTGTGCCCGCCTCACCGATTCGATCGCGTAGGCGTCCTGTTCTTCGCGGGTGAAATGGTATTTGTCGGCGCACAGCTCGCCGAACACGCCCATCGCCTTGCCGTCGTACGGATTGGTCAGGCCGTCCCAGGCCATATGATCAACCAGCTGGCCGTCGCCGTAGCGGATGCCAGTGCGCGCGTTGACCATATGCGGCGCATTGGTCATCGACTCCATGCCGCCAGCCACCACGATGCTGGCGGAACCGGCCTTGATCAGGTCGTTGCCCAGCATGATTGCTTTCATGCCCGAGCCGCAGACCTTGTTGATGGTGGTGGCGCCGGTGCCGAACGGCAGGCCGGCCTCGAGCCCTGCCTGACGCGCTGGCGCCTGGCCGAGGTTGGCCGGCAGCACGCAGCCCATGATCACTTCGCTGACGTCATCGGCGGCAATGGTCGATTGTTCCAGCGCAGCGCGAATCGCCGCAGCACCCAGCTTCGGCGTTGGCACGCCGGTGAACTGGCCGAGGAAGGAACCGATGGCCGTGCGCTTGGCACCGACGATGACGACGTTGACATCCGACATGGGTAACTCCAGTGACTAATGAGGGGTGGGGCTGGTGCAGAGTCTGCAACGGCGCGAAGGCCAAACAGACAACCTGCTGATTATTGCAGCCTGCCGTAAAGGCCGGCAAATCCCGCCGTCTCGCGGTGTAGTGCGACCCGAAGACTGAGGCTCCGGGCCAAGTCAAGGGCACCAGGTTGCAGCGCTCGTGCCAGGCCCTTCAGTTTGTCTATTCAGGCATTGCTGCCATCAATACTTGCCGTGAAACAGCTCGCGGCCGATCAGCATGCGGCGGATCTCGTTGGTGCCGGCGCCGATCTCGTACAGCTTCGCATCGCGCAGCAGACGGCCGGCGGGATAGTCGTTGATGTAGCCATTGCCGCCGAGTGCCTGGATGGCTTCCAGCGCCACTTGCACGGCATTTTTCGACGCGTTGAGCAGGCACGCGGCCGGATCGATACGCGACTTCACGCCGCCGTCGAACTGCTGCGCCACCATGTAGGCGAAGCCGCGCGAACTCTGCAGCGCGGTATACATGTCGGCGACCTTCGCTTGCATCACGCCGAAGGTGCCGATCGGCGCGTTGAACTGCTTGCGCTCGCGTACATAGGGAATGGTGAGGTCGAGCGCCGCCTGCATGATGCCGAGCGGTCCACCGGAAAGCACCACGCGCTCGGTGTCGAGGCCGCTCATCAGCACGCGCACGCCTTCGTTGACCTCACCGACGATATTCTCCTTGGGGATTTCGCAATTCTCGAACACCAGTTCGCAGGTGTTCGAACCGCGCATGCCGAGCTTGTCGAGCTTCTGTGCGGTGGTGAAACCCTTCATGCCTTTCTCGATGATGAAGGCGGTCATGCAGCGGCTGCCGGCCGGGCGCGGCGCCGTGCGCATGTAGACCAGCAACACGTCGGCGTCCGGGCCGTTGGTGATCCACATCTTGCTGCCGTTGGCGACCCATACGTCGCCGACTTTCTCGGCCTTGCAGCTCATCGAGCCGACCACGTCGGAACCGGCGCCGGGCTCGCTCATCGCCAGCGCGCCCACGTATTCGCCGCTGCACATTTTCGGAATGTACTTGCGCCGCTGTGCCTCGTTGCCGTTGTGGAAAATGTTCTGCGTCGCGAGATTCGAATGCGCGCCGTACGAAAGGCCGACCGAACCCGATGCGCGCGAAATCTCTTCCATCGCCA
>Ga0302310_10001178_pt1 | contig 22649 bp, 20 predicted proteins | sample III_Palsa_N1_2_FD_200451 | JGI IMG/M metagenome (GOLD analysis project Ga0302310, IMG submission 200451) | Peat permafrost microbial communities from Stordalen Mire near Abisko, Sweden - III_Palsa_N1_2 | ecosystem: Environmental > Terrestrial > Soil > Palsa > Peat permafrost | place: Sweden...
GGGAATGCCCGCAGCGGTGCGTTGTTCACACCATCGAATTATGCGGGTCATCGCTCATCGAGTTGGAGGATGCGAGTATCGACCGCGCCGATCCGGATGCCGGTCAGCGGCATGATTTTGTCAGTAACGAGCTTGCTGTGCTCAACCGGAAGGTCACGGCAGCCGGTCGGACTATCCTGCACGACGGCAAGATTGGAAATGTAACTGTCAACGCGTTCAATCGGTTCGGCGTCATTCAGGCAGCGCACGAATTCATGATGCCGAAAAATGGGAGAAGGCGTATCTTACGCTACACCACGACATCTACTGCGACGTTGCGCTGCGCCGGGCCGCTTGACCCTGCCGTCGGAATTGTCATTGATGACGGCGAAACCAGTCGATCATCAAGCGCGGCCTAAGGCGGATGGGGAGAGACATGCCTAACGAAAGCAACGCCGACGCTCCCATAACATTGCTTGGTATCGGCAGGTCCGGCACTTCTCTCCTGGAAGCTTGCTTTCGTGCGCAACCTAACATTCAGTCGATTGGCGAAAGCAGCAGTCTTATATTCAGTACCGCCAACGGCGCGCACTCGGCGCTCATGCCCTCCGCCAACCAATTCCCCGACCGGTACGACTATGACGGCTACGTGATCCGGAGATTGCTGGTGGCGCTGGAACCGTCTGGTCGCGCGCGCTGGTTCCACAAGCCGATCGGCGTGCCAAAGCTCCTGAACTGGTGGTTTTTACCCGGCGAGAAGTCCACTAACGGTTTTCCGGTCGAATGGTACTGGCGGGTGCTAGATGCCGCCTTCCCGCGTGGGAAGTATCTGGCATGTCTGCGGAACCCATGGGACGTCGTGTTGTCCTGGCAACGTTTTGCCGGCTGGAAGCAGAAAGATCTCTGGCGCGATGTCTTGATCTCGTATCGCGTGATCGGGCACAGGCTCAACCGTTTCGAGACCATTCTGTCATTTGACGATCTGATCAATCGGCCGTCGGAAACGCTTGAACGCGTCTTCGCGGTCATGGATCTGCCAATGGTCGAAGGAGCATTGGCGGCGTATGAGAGGCCGCGTTCGATGAAAGGCAACCAGATCATGCGGTCCCACAAGGAGTTCTGGTCAACCTGCGAACGGCCGAACATCTCGGAGGAGGAAGCCGGCGCCATCGTAGCGATCTGGAAAGGCCTAGGTTTCAGCTTCGAATCACCCGTGGAATATAGTTCGCTTTTTCGCTTTTAAGCCAAAACGGCGAGTTGGCGACCACAAAAGACCTCGAACCGTTCCTGGACCAGCCCGTCCTGGCTTTCAGCCTAGACAGGCAGCCCAATCTTGCCTAACATATTGAAAATAAAGCCTACAGGATGGTGGGCGCAGTAGGATTCGAACCTACGGCCCGCTGATTAAGAGTCAGCTGCTCTACCAACTGAGCTATGCGCCCATCCTGTCTCGCCACCGCTAAACGGCCGGGCGGCCCCTATAGCAGCGCCACGTAAGGCTGAAAAGGGCATAATGCTGCATCCATCAGCTGTGAGTGGATAATGCAGAGCGTGACGCGCCAATCCTACGTCTACTGCGGCAGCCTACTCAGCCGGACGGGGACGCCAAAGACGGTTCAGCGTGCTTTGACCCCGCTTCAGTGCGCTCGGCTCCCACCGCTCGAGGCTAAATCCGCCGCCCAAACGGATCACAGGGACAATCCGGCGGCACAAATTCAAATTTTCAGCCCGGACTAGCAAATTCCCCCTATCTCGCAGATGCGAGATAGAATAGCGTTACGCAAAATAAGCATTCCGGGGCGGCGACAGTCTCTGAAAATTACTACCTCTCTGCCAAACGGGATGGAAGAAAGTTAACGATGCGGAAATGTTCACGTTATGTGCTGCGGGGGGTGCTTGGCCTCTCACTGGCTTTGCTCCTGGCAGGTTGCCAGCTGGAGGGGGTGCTCGATCCCGCCGGCAGTATCGGCGCCCAAGAGACCATCCTGATCTATACCTCCACCTGGGCGATGCTGATCGTGGGGATCCCGGTGATCTTCCTGACACTGTACTTTGCCTGGAAATTTCGTGCCTCCAATACCTCCGCGCCGTATCACCCGGATTGGGCCCATTCGACCGTGATCGAGGTGGTGATCTGGACCATTCCCAGCATCATCGTCGCCTATTTGGCGGTCCTCACCTGGATCACCACGCACCGGCTGGATCCCTACCAGCCGCTCGACAGCACCGTTAAGCCGATCAACGTCGACGTCGTGTCGCTCGACTGGAAATGGCTGTTCATCTATCCGGATTTAGGCGTCGCTTCAGTCAACGAGCTGGCGATTCCGACCGGAACGCCGGTCAATTTCCACCTCACGTCCGATTCGGTGATGAATTCGTTCTTCATCCCGCGGCTCGGCACCCAGATCTACACCATGGCGGGAATGGAGACCCAGGTTCACCTGATCGCCGACCACCCCGGCAACTACGATGGCATGTCGACGAATTTTTCCGGCCCCGGCTTCTCCGACATGAATTTCAGCACCCTCGCGCTGCCGCAAGCGCAGTTCCAGCAGTGGTTAAAGAAGGTGCGCGCTGCCTCCGGCCACCTCGACGCCGCCGCCTATCAGCAGCTCGCGGCCCAAAGCGAGGCTAATCCGGTTGCTTATTACTCGCAGGTGGACGCGGGCATGTTCCATTCGATCGTGACGGAACACGGCGGCATGCAGATGAGCATGCCCATGCAGGCCGAGACTTCTGCACCGGCCCAGAGTTCTGCATCGGCCGAGACTTCTGCAACGGCCATGAAGGTCGCGGCCCAGACGCCGATGGGCGCGATGGGCGGGATGTCCATGCCGATGAATTCCACCATGTCCACGACCTCGACGGAGCACTGAACCGATGTTTGGCAGACTCTCACTTTCGGCAATCCCGTTCGACCAGCCGATCATCATGGGCGCGGGGGCGATGATGGCGCTCTCGGTGATATCCGTGCTCGGCGTGCTGACCTATTTCCGGCTGTGGAAGTGGCTGTGGAGGGAGTGGCTTACCACCGTCGACCACAAGAAGTTGGGCGTGATGTACATCATCGTCGCGTTCGTGATGCTGCTGCGCGGCTTCGCCGATGCGCTGATGATGCGGTCACAACTGGCGATTGCCTATCACGGCAACCCAGGCTACCTGCCGCCGCACCATTATGACCAGGTGTTCACCGCCCACGGCGTGATCATGATCTTCTTCATGGCGATGACCTTCATGATCGGCCTGATGAACGTGGTGGTCCCGCTGCAGATCGGCGCGCGCGATGTTGCCTTTCCGTTTCTGAACTCGGTCAGCTTCTGGATGACCGCGGTGAGCGCGCTGCTGGTCAATCTGTCGCTGGTGCTGGGTGACTTCGCCGCTACCGGGTGGCTGGCCTACCCGCCGCTGTCGGAGCTGCATTACAGTCCCAGCGTCGGGGTCGACTATTATATCTGGGCGTTGCAGATCTCCGGCCTGGGGACGCTGCTGACCGGGGTGAACTTCTTCACCACCATCGTGAAGATGCGGGCGCCGGGGATGACCTTCATGAAGATGCCGATCTTCACCTGGACCTGCCTATGCACCAACGTGCTGATCCTGGCCGCATTCCCGGTGCTGACCGTGACATTGGCGCTGCTTGCGCTCGACCGCTACCTCGGGATGCACTTCTTCACCAATGACGGCGGCGGCAACGCGATGCTCTACATCACGTTGATTTGGACCTGGGGGCATCCCGAGGTCTATATCCTGATCCTGCCGGCGTTTGGCATCTTCTCCGAGGTGATCGCCACCTTCTCGCGCAAGCCACTGTTCGGCTACAAGACCATGGTCTACGCGACCTGCTCGATCATGGGGCTGTCGTTCGTGGTCTGGCTGCACCACTTCTTCACCATGGGGTCGGGTGCCGACGTCAACGCCTTCTTCGGCATCATGACGATGATCATCGCCATCCCCACCGGCGTGAAGCTGTTCAACTGGCTGTTCACCATGTATGGCGGCCGGATCGAGTTCACCGTGCCGGTGTTGTGGACCATCGGCTTCATGGTCACCTTCACCATCGGCGGCATGACCGGCGTGATCCTGGCGATCCCGGGCGCCGACTTCCTGCTGCACAACAGCCTGTTCCTGATCGCCCACTTCCACAACGTGATCATCGGCGGCGTGCTGTTCGGCTACCTCGCCGGGTTCAATTACTGGTTCCCGAAGATGTTCGGGTTCAAGCTGAACGAGACCTGGGGCAAGCGCTCGTTCTGGTTCTGGCTCACCGGCTTCTACGTCGCCTTCATGCCGCTCTATGTACTTGGATTTCTGGGCATGACGCGGCGGTTGAACCACTATGACAACCCGGCCTGGCACCCCTGGCTGCTGATCGCGGCGGGAGGTGCGGCGCTGATCGCCTGCGGCATCGGCTGCCAGTTGATGCAGCTGTTCGTCAGCATCCGCGACCGCGACCTGGCGGAGAACCGGGATCTGGCCGGCGATCCGTGGGACGGCCGGACCTTGGAGTGGGCGACCTCGTCGCCGCCGGCGTTCTACAACTTCGCGGTTACGCCTCATCCCAACTCGATCGATCCGTTCGTCCGGATGAAGTCGAACGGGACCGCGCATTTGCGGCCGGCGCGCTACAACGGCATTCATATGCCGCACAATACGCCGGCCGGCCTGTTCGTCGGCGGCTTCAGCGCGGTGATGGGTTTTGCGCTGATCTGGCACATCTGGTGGTTGGCGGTGTTCGGAGTCGTGTGCGGGATCGGCACCGTGATCGTGCGCAGCTTCAACCCGGCGATCGACTACATCCTGCCCGCGGCCGACGTAGCGCGGATCGAGGCGCAATTCGCCGCACTCCGCGAACAAGATGCACAGCTGAAGGCTGCTGAGTAATGGCACAAACCACTATCGCTACCACCGTCGGGCACATCGAGCCCGACGATGCCCACGCCGACCACGGCGATACCACGGTGTTCGGCTTCTGGGTCTATCTGATGACCGACTGCATCCTGTTCGGGACGCTGTTCGCCACCTTTGCGGTGATGCGCACCAGCTTCGCGGGCGGCCCGACCGGCAAGCAACTGTTTGAGATCCCTGGTGTGGCATACGAAACTGCGGCGCTGCTGCTCTCCAGCATCACCTACGGCTTCGCGATGTTGTGCGCTTATCAGCAGAAGGTCGGGCTGGTCAGGTTCTGGTTGGTGGTGACCTTCGTGCTCGGGCTGTGCTTCCTTACGATCGAAGTGCGCGAGTTCGCCGGCCTGGTTGCCGAGGGCGCCGGGCCCGACCGCAGCGCGTTTCTGTCGATCTTCTTCACCCTGGTCGGCACCCACGGGCTGCACGTGACCTGCGGCTTGATCTGGATGGCGGTGCTGCTGTCGCAGACCCTGGGCAAGAGTTCGCTCAGCTCGACCGCGATCAAGCGGCTGAGCTGCCTCAGCCTGTTCTGGCATTTCCTCGATATCGTCTGGATCTGCGTGTTCTCCTTCGTTTACCTGGCGAGTGTAATGTGATGGACCAGTCCAATATGAACCACGGCGGGCCGCACCACGCCGGTCCCGCTACCGGCGAGAGCCACGGCAGTACGGAATCATACCTCACCGGTTTTGCGCTTTCGGTGGTGCTCACCGCCGTGGCGTTCTGGGTGGGCACGCGCAATGGGCTACCGGTGTCGGACAAGATTACCGCCATCGCGGTGCTCGCGGTGGTGCAGATATTGGTCCATCTGGTGTATTTCCTGCACATGAACGCGTCTTCGAAGCAGCGCTGGAACGTGACCGCGTTTGCTTTCACCGTGGTGATCCTTGTGATCGTGGTCGGCGGCAATTTGTGGGTGATGCATAATTCGAACGTGCTGATGATGCCGGCATCGACCGACGGCGGGTTCTAGCGAGGAAGTAAAGGAAGAGTCTTCTTTTTTGAAAAAAAGAAGCAAAAAACTTTTGCAACTTTGGGTCCGTACGCCCGGGGAAATTGGTTCCGGACCTGAAAGTGACAAAGTTTTTTTGCTTCTTTTTGTTCACAAAAAGAAGATTCTTCTCTCCAACTGGTTCGTTCGCTTAGCCCGGCGGAGCGCCGCCCGGCGCTCCAGCGCGGCGAGGCCGCCGATTTTCACCTGAATAGATTCCGAGCCCGACGTCGCTCTGGGCGTTGATGAGCACAAGCGCTGATTTGGCAAAGGCGACCAGATCCGGATTGGCCCCCGGCGTGTTGATTTCCCGGATCGTGAAGCTCTCCATGCGCTGGTGCAGCGTTACCGCGCGCAGCGCGTATTCCTGGTCGAATTTCCTTCCGCTCAAACTCGCCAGCAGCGCGGTGTCGTCGGTACCGGCATTGGGATTGGGCCCCGAGGGACCGCCACCGCCGCCGGGCGCGCCGCCGCCTGGAGGCGGCCCGCCCGGGGCAGCTCCGCCCGGCGGCGCCCCACCGCCGGTGCCCGCCACCACCGCCTGAATGTTGGGACCGAACTGAGTAACGCCCGGCGATAGAGTGAACACCCCGCGGGTCACGCCCTGAGCCAGCTCGGGCGGCGGAGCACCCGCTTTCATTGGGCTGCTGACCAACCCGAATTCGCGGTCAAGCGCGGCCACCTGATCGCCGAGCTTAGTGTAGAAGTCGAGCTCGCTTTGGGCGAACTGCCGCACCGCGGGCGTGCTGCCTTGCTTGAGCGCGAGCTTGGCATAGGCGACATTGGTGGCTTGGCGGTCGAAGAAGCCGCGCAAGAGATGCTCTTCGGTGTCGGTGATGGTGCCCTGGGCGAGGGCAAAGCTGGGCCAAACTGCGACCGCGGCCGCCAGCAGCGACCGTACTGGATGGTTCATGATGGTTATTCCTCTGGTGTTTCCCTGCGCCCGCCGATGTTTTTGTTGCGCGAGCAGTGCGACTTTAATCCCCGGCGATCGGGTTTGTATATGCAGCGGGGCGCCACAAATTTAGCCGCAGCGCGTTTAGCACTACACTTAGGCTTGAAAGCGCCATCGCGATCCCGGCGATCAGCGGCGTGAGATGCCCGGTCACAGCGAGCGGTATAGCTATCACGTTGTAGAGGAGGGCCCAGGCGAGGCCCTGATACAAGGTGGCTTGGGTGCGTTTGGCAATGTCGAGCGCCGCCGGGACCAGCAGCAGATCGGGACGCATCAGTGTAATCGCGGCGGTCTCGATGGCCACATCACTGCCAGACCCCATCGCGATCCCCAGATCAGCAGCGGCCAGAGCGGGCGCATCGTTGGCGCCGTCGCCCACCATCGCGAGCGTGCCGTTCGTCGCAAGCGCAGCCAGGCGCTCGACCTTCTGTTCGGGCGATAACGCGGCGCTGACTTGATCAATCCCTAACCTCCGGGCAATTGTTTTTGCAGCATCGGCATTATCGCCCGTCAACATAAAGACTGCGTTATGTTCTGCGCGCAGGGCGGCGATCGCCTCCGCGGCGTGCGGCCGGAGCCGATCGGCGAAGGCGAGCAGGCCGAGCAACCAGCGGCCGCGGGCGACGTAGGATATGCTGTGGCCGGATTGCGCCAGCCGGGAGGCATCGGCGGCAAACGGGGTGATGTCGATTTGATGTTCACTCATTAGCCGCGCGTTGCCGAGCAGGCAGGGAGATTCTTCCACCGTGCCGCGAACGCCTTGGCCAGCGATGGCGCGGAAATCGGTGCAAGCGATGGCGGGGTTGCCGCGGGCCAGAATCGCCTTGGCGAGTGGGTGTTCGCTGCTGCGCGACAGTGCGGTGGCGACGGGCAGTATCTGCGCTTCGTCGCCGACGATGGTGGTGAGTTCGGGCTTGCCCAGGGTGAGCGTGCCAGTCTTGTCGAAGGCGATCTGGCGGACGGCGGCGGCTTTTTCCAGTGCCGCGGGATCGCGGATCAGGATGCCGTGGTGAGCCGCAACGCCGGTGCCGGCCATGATCGCGACCGGAGCCGCCAGACCAAGCGCGCAAGGGCAAGCGATCACCAGCACCGAAATTGCGGCGAGCAGACACTGCGATGGCGGCGAACCGACCCAGAGCCAACCGGCGAAGGTCGTGATCGCGAGCCCGATCACGACCGGGACGAACACCGCGCTGATCCGGTCGAGGATATGTTGGATCGGGGGTTTGGCCGACTGCGCATCGGTCACCAGCCGCACGATGCGGGCGAGCCGCGTCGCGTCGCCCGTAGCGGTAACCGACAGCACGAGGTCGCCGTCGAGGTTGATCGCACCTTCCGGGATCACTGCGCCGGGAGATTGCGCGGCGGGGAGAGATTCCCCGGTGAGGAGCGAGAGATCGAATTCCGCCTCGCCTTGCTCAAGGCGGAGGTCGGCGGGGGCGCGCTCGCCGGGGCGCAGCGCGACGCGGTCGCCGGGGCGGAGGGCTGCGGCGGGCACGATCGTCTCGGTGGCGCCGGTGAGTTTGCGGGCGGTGTCGGGACGCAGCGCCAGCAGCGCGTCCAGGGCGCCGGCGGTACGGCGGCGGGCCTGGGCTTCGAGCCAGCGGCCGAGGCGGACGAAGGCGATGATCAGCGCACCCGATTCGAAGTAGAGATCTGTGGTTTGCGGGTTGCCGATCAAACGCCATAGGCTGAGGCCGAAGGCGGCGTCGGCGCCAAGCACCACCAGCAGATCCATGGTGGCGGTGCCGTGGCGCAACGCGTGTGCCGCGCGGAGGTGGAAGGACGCGCCGCCGAAGATGAATACCAGCAGCGCGAGCACGGCCTGCGCCCAGCCGGGCAGCATGAAGCGCGAGCCCGCAGCCATCAGCGCCATGTTGGCCAGTAGTGGCGTCGCGCACAGCAGCGGAATCAAGGGAAAAGGATCCGGTTGGGCGGGGCCGATATCGATGCGGCCGCCGTAGCCGGCTTGCTTGAGGGCGGCGATCAGGGGTTCGGGGCTGACTTTGTCCGTTTTGACGCGGGCGGTGCCGCGCGCCAGATTGACTTCGGCGGTTTCGACGCCAGGTATTTGTCGCAGGGCGCGCTCGACGCGCGCGACACAGGCGGCGCAATTCATGCCGGTGACGGACAGATCGACTGTATGTGCCATTGGTGAGATATACGTCGCCGGAACCAAATCTACAGGAGCAGATGAATGTTATTGTTGAAGGTCGAAGGCATGGATTGCGAGCACTGCGTGGAGACCGTGACCGATGCGGTGAGCGCTTTGCCGGGTGCCGGCGAGGTTGCGGTGGATTTGTCCAGCGGCGAGGTACGGGTGTCGGGCGAGGTCGCTCGCGAAGCCGCGGTCCAGGCGATCCAAGCCAAAGGCTACGAGGTAGTCGGTTAGCCTAAGAGTAAAATTTTCAAATTTTTTTCTTCTTTTTGTTCACAAAAAGAAGCAACAAGAATCTTCTTTTTTGAAAAAAAGAAGCAAAAAACTTTTATTCGGTTGGCTTTGCTACGTGCTCGACGACGGTGGCTAAGGCGCGATACTCCGGGGCGTGCGGACTGTTGGGGCGCCAGGCGAGCGAAAGCGTGCGCCAGGCGCCGCCGCCGGCGATCGGACGTAGAACGATCCCGGTGCCGGCGCAAATGCCGGCATCGATTGCAAGCCGCGGCAACAACGTAACGCCCAGACCGCCGGCGACCATCTGAACCAGGGTGTAGAGCGAGGTCGCGGTGTAGAGGTCCTGGCCCTCCTGTTGGTCGGCGCCGCGTAACTGACGGCAGGCGGATAAGGCCTGGTCGCGCAGGCAATGGCCCTCTTCAAGCAGCAAGAGCCGCTCGGTGGCGAGCGCCGCGATCGGCACCGCCGATTCCTGACCGAGGGGATGGCGGGGGGACAAAGCGAGCAGAAATTCGTCCTGAACCAGCGTCAGGAGTTCGGCTTCGCCGCAGTCACAAGGGGTTGCCAGCAAGGCGAGATCCAAGCGACTGCCGGCGAGACGGTCCATCAGGCGGTTGGTGGTATCCTCGCGCAAAAATAACTGCAGCCGCGGAAATGCCGCGCGGAGCGCGGGCATCAGGCGAGGCAGCAGGAACGGGCCGATGGTGGGAATCACGCCCAGGCGCAGGCGGCCGCTCATCGGGGTGCGCGCAGCGGAGACCGCCTCGCTGACCGCCTCCAGGGCGGCCAAGGCAGCTTCGGCGCGATGCACGACCTCCAGACCAAGTTCGGTGAATACCAGACGCTTGCCGGCGTCGCGATCGAGAATCCGGGCGTCGAGCTGACGCTCGAGCGCCAGAATGCCGGCTGATAGCGTGGATTGGGTGACGGCGCACTCGTTGGCGGCGCGACCGAAATGACGCGATTGGGCGAGCGCCACCAGATAGCGGAGCTGCTGCGGCGACGGGAGCAAAACCATCGATAACCTCGATCAAAACGACCAGAATTATTCATTGGCATAATATCGCTGAGGATGGCAATCCATTGTGCAACGCAGCGTAACGCCGCGGGTTCGTTCGTTTTGTAAGGAGCATCCGATGCTTGGAGTTGGCGATAAATTTCCTTCCTTCAGCCTGCCGGCGGTGAAAGGCGGCCCCGAGGGCCTGGTTCTGAAGAGCGCGTTCACCGAAATCGACAACGACACCGATGCCGGGAAGTGGAAGATCGTGTTCTTCTGGCCGAAGGATTTCACCTTCGTGTGCCCGACCGAGATCGTGGCATTCGGCAAGCTCGCCGCCGACTTTGCCGATCGTGACGCGGTGGTCTACGGCGCTTCGATCGACAGCGATTTCGTGCATCTGAACTGGCGTCTGCATAACGAGGATCTGAAGAACCTGCCGATCCCGATGCTGTCGGACATCAATCGCGAGCTTTGCGAAGCGCTGGGGATTCTGGACAAGAACGCGGGCGTGGCCCAGCGCGCGACCTTCATCGTTGATCCGCAGGGGATCATCCGGTTTGCCTATGTGACCGATCTTTCGGTCGGGCGGAATCCGGCCGAGGTGCTGCGCGTGCTGGACGCGCTGCAGAGCGACGAGCTTTGCCCGTGCAACTGGAACAAGGGCGAAGAGACCATTCAGGTCGGCTAAGGCGGGGCCCGAGTGTGGTAAGGGGGGCAAGTTTTGCCCCCCTTTTGTTTTGCAGCAATGGAGCTTGCCATGTCGATCGAGATGCTCAAAAGCCGGTTGCCGGAATATGCCAAGGATCTGAAACTCAACCTCGGGTCGCTCGCGATTGAGCCCGGGCTTACCGAGCAACAGCGCGCCGGAACCTTCATCGCGTCGGCGCTGGCCTCTAGGAATGCCGAGGTGACGCGGGCGATTTTCGCCGAGTTCGCAGGACGTTTGTCGCCTGAGGCCCTGAATGCGGCGAAGGCTGCGGCGGCGATCATGGCGATGAACAACGTGTATTACCGGTTCACCCATTTGGTGCACGGCGATTATGCCAATATGCCGGCGAAGCTGCGAATGAACGTCATCGGCCGGCCCGGAGTGGAGAAGGTGGACTTCGAGCTGTGGTCGCTGGCGGTTTCGGCGATCAATGGCTGTGGGATCTGCATGGAGAGCCACGAAAGCGCGGTCCGCCATGGCGGACTGGGGCAGGAACAGGTCCAGGCGGCGGTACGCATCGCCGCGACAGTACACGCGGTCGCTGCGACCTTAGACGGTGAAGATGCATTGGCGGGTTTTCCGCCGGCCTAAACCGAGTCGCGCCAGACAAAAAATAGGGGTGTTTAGGCGGCCTTAACCGGAGACTGCGAGTAATCGAGGGTTCGCCCGGAGGTAGGCCCATTTCCAGCAATGTACCAGGTGCCACCAACTCCGCAGCGTCTGGTTTGGCGGTCGGCTCTGCGCTGATGCGCGACCGGTTCGTCGGGTTTGCCTTCGCCGCGGCCGAATTGCTGGTGGAAACCGACGAGGCCGGAACGATCCATTTTGCCACCGGCGCCTTCAAACGCTGGTTCGCCGTATCGGCGAACGAATTGATCGGCCGTTCGCTGGAGAGCTTGCTCAGCCCCGCGGATCGGGCGACTGTGGGCTTGTGCTTGTCCCTGGCCGCGACCAAGGGGCGAGTTGCGCCGGCGAGCGTGCATCTGGCGAACGCCGAAGCGACGCCGATGGCGTTGGCAGGCCTGTGCCGGCCCGACGCATCCCACGCAATCTGCTTTACGTTGGGTCGTCTACCGGCGAGCAATGATCCGGAAAACGAGTTACTGTCGTCGGAGTGGCTGGCGGAAGCAACGCAGCGCCAGATCACCGAGGGTACCACCGGCGCGGTCGGCCTGATCGAAGTTGCCGGGCTCGCACCGGTCGCCGCGGGCGCTGCGGGTGAGCGCCAACGGCAAGTGCGGGTTCAAATTTCTTCCACGCTGGTCCGAGTCGCCGGTCCTGACGCGCAGGCGCAGCAGCTTGCGGACGGGCGCTATGGGTTACTCTCGAAGGGCGCGCTCGACGTGAATGGCGTGGTCGGACGCCTGCAGGAGTATTTAAACGCCATCCCGGAGGCGGCGCGGGCGCGTGTCCGCGGCTCGGGCATCAGCCTTGCGTCGAACGGCGGGCTGACCAAGCAGCAGGCATCGGCGGCGATGCGATACGCACTGGGCCGCTTCGCCGCCGGCGGCGTTGATGAAGTGCAGCGTGCCGGTTTCGCCGCGGGGCTGATCGGCTTCATGAATCACGCCAACGCGCGGACCAGCAGCGCCCGGGCGGCAATCGCCAAGCGCCGCTTCAAGATTAGGTTCCAACCGATCGTGAGCTTCGCCACCGGAGAGGTGCATCACTACGAAGCATTGTTGCGCCCAATTCCGACCGATCACAATCCAAGCGAGGACACGCAAGAATTCGTGAGCTTCGTCGAAGCGGTGGGATTGGCGGAAGAACTCGACCTGGCGGTGATGAGCCAGGTGCTCGAAATCATGCGCGCGGCGCCCTGGGCATCGGTCGCAATCAATATTTCGGGCGTATCGGCGCAAAGCCCGGGGTTCCGCGAAAAATCCGTGCCGATGATCCGCGAGGCGGTTGATAAGTACCATCTGCAGGTGCTGATCGAACTGACCGAGACCGCCGAGATCTGCAGCGTGAAGGAGGCCGCGACTACGGTGTCCGAGCTGCGCGCGGCAGGGGCGGCGATGTGCCTGGATGATTTCGGGTCGGGTGCGGCGTCGTATCGATATCTGCGTGATTTTCGAGTCGATTTCGTGAAGATCGACGGCAGCTTTATCCGCCGCGCCGAAACTGACGCAAAGACCCACGGCATGATCATCTCGATCGTCGAATTGGCCAATTTCGTCGGCGCCAAGGTGATCGCCGAGATGGTCGAAACCGTGGAGCAGGCGAAGCTGATGCGCGAGGCAGGCATCGAATTCGGCCAGGGGTGGCTGTTCGGAAAGCCGGGATACCTGCCCGGTACTGCGGAGTAGCGCCACGAAGAAGTTCGAGCCTCCGAATCCGATTGACTTTCCCGCCGCGTTTTGTTAGTTATCATAACTCAAGTTAGTTGAACGCGGGAATGCTGGCGTACGACGGTTTTGGCGCCCAGCACGAGCTGCCGCCCAGGCTTCGGCGCGGACCCGGCTGCCTGGTATTTTTGACGGCTGATTTTAGTGCGATTCGTATTTCGCTTTCCAAAGCGGGCTATTTCGACGAAAGGCCTTTTAATGCTGAGACTTTTGCTGGTGCCGCTGGCGCTGGTCTGCGTTTTGCAGCAAGCCCTCGCGGGGCAGTTCACCCCGCCGACCAATCTGGCCAACGTGATCATCACCGGCGGAACGATCGCCGGCGCCAACGCCTCGAACGCCTTGATCAGCACGCGGGCGGGCGGTGACAGCTCGACCTTGGCGAACCGGATTGGCGCGTGGTGCGACCCGGTCGAGGATTACGGCGCCGATCCCACCGGTACCACCGATAGCTCTGCTGCGATCAATTCATGTCTCGCCGCCGGCCTCCAGACCAAGCTACCGGCCGGCACTTTCCTGGTTTCTTCAGAGAGTTTGGCGTTCGGCGCGGGCAGCAGCATGGACTGCGATCCTGCCGCCGAGATCGAATCGGCGGGTAGCCTTGCGCTTCTCGACGTAACCGGCAGCGACGCCAGCATCGTTGGCTGCAATTTCCTCAAAACTTCCGGTTCTGCTATTTTGGGTGCGGTCTCGTCGGATCATTTCAGCTGGAACGGCGGTAGCTCCAACGGCTTCGCCGGATTGTTCTTTACCACCACTGGCGCCTACGCGGGCGTGGTGCAAAACACCCGTCAGATCAACTCGACCGGGACCGCAATCACGGAGCAGAATGGCGCTTACGACATTCAGACCCTGAACAACGAGTTCGAGAACAATACCGGCTTCGGCGTTTTGATGACGGCGGGAGCGCACGATAACCTGTCGCAAGGGGATTGGACGCTCGGGAACCGCATCGAGCTGGTCGGAATTTCCTATACCGGTTTCAACAACAAGATCATCGGCGATTCTGCGGCCTATACCGGCGACAACTGCTTTTCGCTGAGCGGATCGAACAACACCATCACCGGCAGCCACGCGGTCGATTGCGCCTTCACCGGCATCTCGATCGCGGGCGATCTGGATACGGCGTCCGGCAATTTCGCGCTTGATAATGGCCAGGCGCACAATCCCGCGTCGAGCTTTTACAACGCTGCGAATACCAACAATTACTCCGGCATCGAGATCAACGCCGGAGTGGGCGGGACCGGCGACAATAATACGGTGGTGGGAAATACCGTCGATGACGATCAAGCCACACCGACGCAGTCCTATGCCGGCAATATCGCGGCGGGCTACGCGAATTGGGCGGCCGCTACGGTTTATGCCGCGGGCGCCTACGTCAGCAGCGGCGGCTACATCTATATGACCACCGCCGGCGGGACCAGCGGTGCGGCGCCGGGCCCAACTGGAACCGCGACCCCGCAGACCGACGGCACAGTGTCGTGGACCTACATTAATACCTCGCCCTGGCTTTCCGCCGAGCCGGCCGGAAATACCTTCGGGCCCAACACGCTCTATCGCTACAAGGTGCAGCAATTCATCGACCAGACCACCAATCATGCCAATCTGAAGATCCTGGGATCATCTTTTGGTGAATTCGTGTCGCCCGGCACGACACCTGCGGCGAGCACGGTGGACGCGGGCTTTCAGCAAAAGGCACCGAGCTGGAGTTCGGGGATTTCAGTCGTGTTCGGGAATATCTATTACAATCCAGCCGGCGAGAATCGCTATGAGGTGATCAACGCCGGCGGAAGCTCGACGGTGAGTCCGACCTTCACCACCGGCGAGCAGACGCTCACGGACGGCGTGGAGTGGCTGTGGATCGGCAGCGGCAATCTGCAGCCGGTGGAAAATATCACCGGCGCCGCGGTATCGCTGCAAGGACCGCTCGGCCTTGTGTCGTCCAACCAGCCGGGGCAGACGCCGGAAGTATTCTCGAGCGCCAACTCCCCCGCCGGCATCGTAACCGCGTCGCCCGGCAGTTTGTATCTGCAGACCAATGGCGGCGAGGGGACGACGCTCTACCTCAAGGATAGCGGCACCGGCACGAGCGGGTGGGATGCGATTCCCCCGCCCTATCTAATCGGCACGACCGGCGGCATCGGCGGCTCGGCGCTCGCGGCAGGGGCTTGCACCTCCGGCACGGTCGCGATCAGCGGCGCCACCACCGGCATGAGCGTAATCGCGACGCCGATCACCTATCCCGGCGACGGGATTTGGTGGGAAGGCTACATATCCGCCGCGGGGACGGCAACGGTGAAGGTGTGCGCTTCGGTATCGGCCACGCCGATCGCCTCCGCCTACAACGCGCGGGTGATCCAGTGACCCGTGCAATTGAGGTTTTCCTGGTCCTCCTGCTGGTGGGCGCGCCTAGCGGTGTTGCATTCGCGGGTGCGATCGTACCTCCGGGGACGGGGAGCACGACCGGAGGCATCGCCGCAACCAACGGGGCTGGAACCAACACGGCGCTGACCACGCCGATCATCAACGGGGCCGTGATCAACTCGGCGTTGCTGCAATCCGGCAGCAACCTGTCCGATGTCACCAGCGCAGCTTCGGCACGAAGCAATCTTGGCCTGGGCAATATGGCGACCCAGGCGGCGGGCGCCGTGGCGATCACGGGGGGCACCGGTGCTCTCGCTTCGCTTACGGTGGCGGGAGCCAACGTTACGACCCAATCCACGACGACGGACTCGATCACCGGCGGCAGCGTTACCTTGACGTCGGCGCAATTGGGCGACGCGTTCATCAGGCTGAGCGGCACGCTTAGCAGCGCAGCCGCAGTCGTTTTCCCGGCGGCGACCCCGGGGTCGTGGACGATCGCCAACAATACCAGCGGCGCTTACGCGGTGACACTTGCGGTTTCGGGACAGGCCATACCGCTCACGCTCACCCAAGGTACCACGCGCACGGTGTCTTCGGACGGAACCACGCTCTACAGTCCGATCTCGCAGGCGGTGGGTCTATCCACGCCAACCGCGACCGCGACCGGGGACGTGCCAGCGTTCGGCGGCATCACCGGCCAGTCGCTCACCGATAGCGGCTATCCGGTCGGCAATGCCGGGCACGCGCTGGCGGCACTCGATGGCGCCAACACCTGGACCAATTACCAGACCTTCTCGGGGGGATCGAACATCGCCGGCAGCACCACCGGATCGATGCTGATCAACGGCGACATGGACATCGACCAGCAATTCGAGGGCGTATCGAACGGCACCGGAATCGATCGATGGTATTATTCTTATACTTCCGGCAGCGGCTTGGCGATGCAACGCATTACTGGAAATAGCGTCGCGGGCTATGGCCATTATCTGCGGATCACCGCGCCATCCACCGCCGTGGTGGTGAGCGCCGCGGATCAGCGCAACATTCGCCAGGCGGTCGAGGGCTCGATGGTTGGGCCATTGCAATGGGGGACTTCCAGTCCCCAGGCCGCCACGCTGCAATTCTGGGCCTACGCGACGGTGGCAGGGAGCTATGCGTTCTCGATCGCCAACTCGACCCCGAACTACAGCTACGTGGGGACCTACACGATCACCAGCCCGTCCACATGGCAGGAATTCACTGAAACCATTCCGACGCCGGGCACAGGATCCTCCTGGTCGCCGTTCGTCGCCGGGCAATATGGCTTGATGGTGCGCTTTGATGCGGGGTCGGGGTCGAATTACGCGACGTCAAATACCACCGTGTGGCAAGCGGGAAACTACGAGACTACGTCGGGTGTTGTGCAGCTGATCGACAATGCGTCGGCGCAGCTTAGTTTGACCGGCGTGCATCTGTTTATCGGGACCAACATCGGGCCGTATATTCCACGGCCATACGCCGCGGAACTCGGGCTTGCCAAGCGATATTATTCGAAGACCTTCAATGAAGGCGTGCAGCCGGCGCAGAACGCTGGGCTTGGCGGGGCGCTGTGCACCCGTGTTCCGGTTGCCTCGAGCTACTCGAGTGCTTATTTTCAAGTTCCGAGCGGGATCTATTCCGGAATAGGCAGTTCGGTCGCGGTCACGACTTTCAACCCCAGCAATAGCAACGCGAATTGGCGGGACGTGACCGCGGGCGCGGATGTTACGGTTGCGGTCGATCCATCCAGCGCCAAAGGCGGCACCGGCGTGCAACTCGCGACTTCCGCGACGGTAGCGACGGCGGGGGACAATCTATGCATCCAGGTAACCTACGACGCGGGATTTCGTTGATGAGCCGATTCGTGACGCTGCTGGCGGCGATCTTTCTCGCGCTGTGGGATCAATCCGCGAGCGCCACCGGTTTCAACGGGGTGTACGTCTGGGGCGGATATCTCTCGGGCTACAGCGGTGCGGCGGCGGTGCAGCAAAGCGTCGGTTACGCGCTGGCGCGGGGCTGGAACACGGTGCGGATCGCGATTACGCCGAGCGAGATGAGCACGGAGGGCATCACTTCACAGTGCGCCACGCCCTCGCTCGCCTGCTACGCACAGATCGAGTTCGCGTCGGGAGTTTGGGATAATCAGAATCTGCAGCGGGTGATTCTGACGCTGCAGGATTTCACCTGCTATCAGGATGGCTACGTGACGGGAGACGCGAATCGCGGCTGCCTGTATGCGCCCGACCTCGCGTCGGAGCAGACCGCGATCGAGGCCGAATATACCAACTTGCTTAATGAATTGCAGACCCGTTTCGGTAGTAGAAATATCCAGTTCGTGCTCGACAACTGGGAGGGCGATAATTTCGCCTATTGCGGCGGGGCTTTCGCGTTTGGCCAGACTGCGTCGGTGGCGGCGAGCTGCCAGGCCAACTTTCCGAGCGGCCAGACCAATGCACAGCGCGCGGCGGCCCTGGTGCAGTGGGTTGGCTACCGGGATGCGGCGGTCGCTTCGTTCGTCGCCGCAAATCCGAGCTTCAACGTGATATCTGCGTTGCAGTTCAACAGCATGACGCTGTTTTGTCAGCAGAGCACACACGTCGCGGCGACCTGCCAGACCACGACCTCCGGCTGCAACGGATATTGCAATCCGTCGACCGACACGGTGCTCGATCAGATTGCCGCCGCGGGCGGTCGGACTTATTGTGACTATTCGTCTTACGACAGTTTGAATAACGACGCGCTGCCGACCGATGTGGTGAATATCCTGTCGCGCGGTTGCAGCAAATTGATTCTGGGCGAAGTGGGCGCGCTGGGTCAGGCGGCGGATGGTTCGACGCCGGCGGTGGCGCAGGCGACCATCAACCAGCAGATCTGTACCGCGGATAGCGAAACCAACGTGCTAGGCTCGGTGATATGGAATCTGATCAATCCGGGATCAGGCCCTTATTGGGGACTTTATACCACCTCCGGCGCGCCGATGAATATCGGCGCTTACGGGGGGACGTGCCTGTTCCCCGCCGCGCCCGCCGCAGCGCTTTGGAAATAAGCTCGGTTTTACGCGAGAAGTATTTATTTAAGGAACCCATCAATGGGGATTATCAGCGTTTTGGTCGGCTGGTTTACCGGCGGCGCCGCGGGCCTCGGTGGCAAGATCGCGTCGATCGCGATCGGTGCCGGGATTTTGATCGCGTTGGCGTCAGGTGGGTATCTTTACCTGCACGAGAAGAACGAGGCGATCGCCCAGGCACGAGCGTCTTTGGCGCTGGCGCAAAGCGAGTTGAGTGCAGTGGTCGCGGCCAACGGCGCCGACGTGCAGACCATCGACGCGTTGCGGGCGCAACAGGCGCAGGCCGCAGCCGCCGAGGCGGCGATGAGCGCGCGCGATCAGAACAATCAGAGCAGTGCTGCCACGATCCAAGCTGCGATCGATCAGGAAGCCAGCGTTTGCCCTACCGCGCCCGGGCCCCCGAACGCCGGCGGTAGCGCGACCGACAAGGACGCCGCTGTCGCGCCGGTGTTGCGCGACGCGTTGGCGGCGTTAGCCAAGGTTCAAGCCAACCAAGGAGCGGTGCCGTGAGAGCATTATTCGGGATCGTGCCGCTCGCGTTGCTCGCTGCCTGCGCTTCGCCTGTTCTGCCGCCCCAAGTTGTGATCCAAACCAAGCTGATCGCGCCCAGCATCGCGCCGGATTTGTTCGAATGCGGCAACGCTCCGCGGGCACCGGGTCAGGCGATCATGCAATCGGAAGTGGCTCGCTACATCGTGGTGCTGTGGGCGTGGGGAAGCGAGTGCCAATCGCATTTGCTCGCCGTGCAGCAGAGCCTGGCGGTAGCGGCCGCTTCGCCCACCTTAATCCCAAGCAAGGACCGGTAAATGGAAGTATTATCCCCGAGCGAGCACAAGAGCCGCCTGACCAATCTTGCCGCGCTGTGGCGCGAGGCCGCGGCGAAAGCGCGCAGCTTGGAGCAAGAAGCGGCAATCGCATTCGCCGTAGCCAAGCAGGAAGCCGAACGCGCGCTATTGCTGGTGAGCCACGACGCCACCACCGGTTTGGTTCAGGTGTTTCACCTGGTCGAGGCCGAGCCCAAGGAAGCGCCCAAGCCCAATTGACAAAAGTTTTTTGCTTCTTTTTTTCAAAAAAGAAGACTCTTGCTTCTTTATTCTACTTGATACTTTAAGAAGCCAAGACTCTTCTTTTTGTGAACAAAAAGAAGCAAAAAAACTTGGTCAATTAGATTTTCTCAATCTTCTTAGCGGTTTCGTCGAGCACACCGACCAGGGACTCGATCTGGGCGGCATCGAGCGAGCCGGTGCGCAAACGCAGATGCAAGGCGTAGCGGAAATTTTCGATCGCCCGCTGCAGACCGGGATTGGTGTCACCGCGCGGACGCACCTGCGCGGTGCGCGCCAGAATGCCATCCAAAACGGCGCGGCTGGCCTCGAGCGACGCCTTGCCTTCGTCGGTGATGCTGTAGAGCTTGCGGCCGCCGGGCTCTTCGACCAGCTGCGCGTGACCCATCTCTTCCAGCATCGTGAGCGTCGGATATATCACTCCAGGGCTCGGGCTGTAAGCGCCGCCGGTCAGCTCCTCAATGTCACGGATCAGCTCGTAGCCGTAGCGCGGCTTCTCCCCGATCAAATGCAGCACCAAGATCCGCAAATTGCCCTGGTCGAACAAACGCTCGCCGCGCCGGCCCCTGCCTTCAGGGCCGCCAAACCCCCGACCGCCGGGTAGTCCATGCCGCGATCCGCGCGGCTCGTGTCTTCCATGTCCAAACATATTTTTCTCCGTTCAGGTTTCGATAGGGATTAGATATATCGAAACTCTATCTAATGCAAGCTAAAAAATCACTGCGGCGACCTGATGCGTGCCCTCCCAGATCAATTTCAGCGCTACGAACGTGATCAGCGCGAGCCCGGCCCAGCCTAAGAACTTGAATCGCGCCAATAATTTCGCGATCACCGCCGCGGCGGCGCCCATCAGCAAGACAGATATGACGAGCCCGAGTGCCATCACCCACGGCCGGCCGAGCGACGCGCCGGCAACCGCGAGCACGTTGTCGAGACTCATCGACAGGTCGGCGAGCACGATCCGCAGCATCGCCTGGAACAGGCTCGGCGCCGGCTCGCCGCCGGTGTGGCCGCCCTCGCCGCGCATTTCGCGGTAGCTCTTCCAGCAAACCCACAGCAGCAGCACCCCGCCAGCCAAGGTCAGCCCCAAGATCTTGAGCAGTTGCAGGGTGATGACGGCAAGCAGCAGCCGGATCACGGTGGCCCCGCCGATGCCCATCAGCAACGCCTTATGCCGGTCGGCTTCCGGCAGCCGCGCCACCACGATCCCCACTACCAGTGCGTTGTCGCCCGCCAGCACCAGATCGATCAGCAGCACCTGGAGCAACGCCAGCAGGTCCTGCACCCAACTATGCATAACATCCTCTTGCCATTTGGCTCAGGCTTGCATAGGCCCCGATATTCCAGGGCGCGCAACCGGCGCCGCGAAATTTAGGGGTCTTTATGGTTCCGCGTTATTCACGGCCCGAAATGGTCGCCATTTGGGCCCCGGAAAACCGCTATCGGATCTGGTTCGAGATCGAGGCGCTGGCGGCCGAGGCGATGGCCGAGTTGGGCGCGATTCCGCCCGAGGCCGCCCGTACCATCCGCGAAAAGGGCGGCGCCAAGATCGCCGCGATCAACGCTGCCGACGTCGCCCGGATCGATGAAATCGAGCGCGAAACCCGCCACGACGTGATCGCGTTTCTCACTTGGCTCGCGGAAAGCGTCGGCCCGGAGAGCCGATTCGTGCATCTCGGCATGACCAGCAGCGACGTGCTCGATACCACGCTGTCGGTGCAGTTGAGCGAGGCCGCCGACCTGCTGCTGGCCGACCTCGACCAGGTGCTCGCCGCGCTGAAACGCCGCGCCTACGAGCATAAACACACGCTCACGATTGGCCGCAGCCACGGCATCCACGCGGAGCCCACCACCTTTGGACTGAAACTCGCCGGCCACTATGCCGAATTCGCCCGCTGCCGCGTCCGGCTGATCGCCGCCCGGGCCGAAATCGCGGTGTGCGCGATCTCGGGCGCGGTCGGCACCTTCGCCCACGTCGATCCGCGAGTGGAAGAGTTCGTCGCCGCCCGCCTTGGCCTTACCCCCGAGCCGGCCTCGACCCAGATCATCCCGCGCGACCGCCACGCGGCGTTTTTCTGTACGCTCGCGGTGATCGCTTCGGCGGTGGAACGGATCGCGGTCGAGGTCCGCCACTTGCAGCGCAGCGAAGTGCGAGAAGCCGAGGAATTCTTCCATCCGGGGCAAAAAGGCAGTTCGGCAATGCCGCACAAGCGCAATCCGGTGCTGTCGGAAAATCTCTCCGGCCTGGCGCGGATCGTGCGCGCCGCCGCTATCCCCGCGCTGGAAAACGTCGCGCTTTGGCACGAACGCGACATTTCGCACTCCTCGGTCGAACGCGCGATCGGCCCCGATGCCACGGTGACGCTCGACTTCGCCCTAATCCGCCTCGCCGGCATGATCGACAAGCTGGTGGTGTATCCGGAGCGAATGCTGACCAACCTCGAATCGCTCGGCGGCGTGGTGCACAGCGGCGAGGTTCTGCTCGCGCTCACCCGCGCCGGCATCTTGCGCGAGGACGCCTATCGCATCGTGCAACGCAACGCGATGGCGACCTGGACCAAACTCGGCACGCCGGAAGGCCAAAGCTTCCGCGCCAACCTAGAGGCCGACCCCGAAGTCGCCGGCCGCGTGCCGGCAAGCGTGCTCGACCACGCCATGGACTCCAACCTGCACACCAGACACGTCGACCACGTCTTCCATCGCGTCTTCGGGGAGTAGTCGGACGGGGCGGGAGTGTCATACCAGCCGCCCAAAATTTTGACTCGTGACCAGCGATTTGGGCGGCTGGTATGAGTCTTTGTTTTGCGCGCGCCGCCCGCCAACCCGCGCGCGATACCAGCGGTCAAGAGATAGGGCCGCT
>Ga0302310_10001184_pt1 | contig 22573 bp, 24 predicted proteins | sample III_Palsa_N1_2_FD_200451 | JGI IMG/M metagenome (GOLD analysis project Ga0302310, IMG submission 200451) | Peat permafrost microbial communities from Stordalen Mire near Abisko, Sweden - III_Palsa_N1_2 | ecosystem: Environmental > Terrestrial > Soil > Palsa > Peat permafrost | place: Sweden...
CTATAGAGATTCCTCGACAAGACCGCCAGCGGAACCAGCAGCAAGGCGTGCGCAGCCCACCATCGTAGACGCACGCGGCCCGCAACCGCCGTTGTCCGAACGGGAACAGCGCCCTGACTGCGACGCAGGTAACCCAGGATTGCAACGGAAACTAAGTACGCAATTAGAAAACGGAATAGCCAATGTTGCGTGGTGCGAAGAATCTGCGGCAAACCGGTAAGAGAGTCTGCCGGTGTCGCCTGGATCAGATAGGAAAGAAACAGGGTCTCTGCGACCCATATGGCAATCAGGGCGCCCAAACGGGCGCCCAGGCCAAAGGGATAGGGCCGTGAGGTTACAGCGAGCGGCGGGGATACGGAGCTAATGCAACGCTCGCGTCAAATGCCACAGCCCGCCGCCGGCTACACGCGCTTACGCGATCGCAATACGGCCAAGCCGCCCAGCAACAAAGTCAAGGCCGACGATGCCGAAACCGGATCGATTTCTGGAGCGGCCACTGTGCCGCCCCCCACTGCCGACACCGTAAAGTTGTGAGTGGTCTCCTGCACCTGGCCGACGATATTACCGGCCTGATACTCATCTTCGAAGACATTGAACACTTCACCCGTGGCCGACTCGACGAAGTTGAACGCAAATCCAAAGCCATAAAAGTCGCCCGACGGAGCCGCGGTACTCGTGCCGGCGGAAACCGAGGTGACAACCGGCGTCGCCCCGGTGTAGTTGATCGTATATGTCGCCTGGCCGGCGTTACCGTTCACGTATAGACCATTTTGACCTTGGGCGAAATGCTCGGTATAGGTTCCGATGCCGTTGACTATCGAGCCACTCAGCGTTGAGGTATCGAGGGTAAACTCGGCACCCATTTCATTGCCGACCCCTACTCCGTTGAGGTAGGCAGCGGTCCCGGTACCCGTCACCGACTGAGCGACGCCGCCAACGCTGTATTCGACATAATCATCAGCGTATGCGCTGACGCCAATGCAGGCGACAACGGCTCCGATCAGATATCTATTGAATAGGCTAGGCATTGTGATCCCTCACTTGTACATTGTTGCGAAACTGCGAACTTAGCTGCAGCAATGTATAGCGACTTTGCCTTCGTTTAGCAATCGCGCGGGCGTTCTACCGTCGTCAGCTGACTCACTCCGCCACCGCGGAGCGATGCACTTCCAACGCCGGGTCATCGCGCACCTCGAAACGTAGGCGCCCCGCCTCCATATGCATCCGAAGCCGGCAATGCTTAACGAGATAGCAAATCGCCACAATGGCCGCGGCAAAGCCTGACGCCGCGCCGACGGCAAGCGACCACCGCGGGCCGAACCTGTCGGCGACCCAACCCACGATGGGTGCGCCAATGGGAGTACCTCCCAAGGCGACGGCCAATCGGAGTGCCAACACGCGCCCTCTCATGCCAGGTTCGGTCGAGAGCTGCATCAAGCTGCTCGTCCCGGTGGTCAACGTCATGGCGGACAGACCGACGATGACGAGCGTTGCACCGAAACACCAGAAATTGGGTGCGAGCGCTGCCAACGTCAGGCCGACACCAAAGAAAGCGGCGCCGGCCATGAGCACCAAGACGCTCGGCCTCTCACGCCGAGCGGCGAGCAGCGAGCCGCCTAACGTTCCAATCGCCATGGTCGAGGTAAGAAGCCCGTACTGGCTCGCGCCCGCATGGAAGACGGTGACGGCCATGGTCGAAATGAAAATCGGAAAATTGAGTCCGAAGGTTCCGACCAGAAAAAGCATGAACAGAATGGCAATGAGGTCGGGACGCTTCGAAACATAGCGAAAGCCGTCCAGCAGGCTGCGCCGATTGGCGGCGGATTGGTGGCTTGAATGCGTTGCGTCCACGCGCAGAAAGGCCAAGGAACAGAGAACGGCAACAAACGAGACTCCGTTGATGAGAAACGCCCATCCGGTGCCCACCGAGGCGATGAGGACGCCGGCAATGGCCGGACCGATCATGCGCGCCGCATTGAAAGAGGACGAATTGAGCGCAACGGCATTCGACAGGTCGGCATCACCCACCAGGCCCGAAATGAACGTCTGGCGCGCCGGGGCATCCAAGGCGGTCGTGCAGCCAAAGAGGAAGGCGAAGATATACACTTCCCAAAGCCGGACCAGCCCGGTGACGGTGAGAAACCCTAAGGCGAGAGCCAGCGCTCCCATCGCAGCCTGCGTGATGATCAGGAGCTTGCGCTTATCCAAGTGATCGGCCAAATGACCGGAGATTGGCAGCAACAGAAGCTGCGGGCCGAACTGGAGACCCATGACGATACCGACCGCTGTCGCGTTATGGTGGGTCAGCTGCGTCAGCACCAACCAATCCTGGGCGGTGCGCTGCATCCACGTTCCGATATTGGAGACGAGGGCCCCTATCGCCCAGATCCGATAGTTGACGCTGCGAAGAGAGCGGAAAATTCCCTTGGTCGAACCGCTCATGTGTCCCGCGACAAATTCCCACCGTGAAAACGGCCGAACATACGCGCCGTCAAGAGACTCAACAGCAACGACCCCGCACCCGCGGCAATGATATGTTCGCTCGAGTGCACATCGAAGTCCCCGACGCGCAGCAAGAGAACGTACCCGACGATGAGATTGAAAAAGCCCCACAGCACGTTGACCGTGGATGAGGAAAGACCCTCTCCAGGAGGCTTCGCAAAGGGACTTTGAAATGGCCGACCCATCAAGCCGCTAACCCAGTGCGGAATGGCGTTCGTCAAAAACATTCCGCCGAAGAAATAAGACACATCGTGACCCCAGGCCATGGCTACACTCCCCCGCTCAGAAGTTTAATGATCTCTTCAGTGTTGCCGGTTTCGCCCAGCCTGGGGAAGACCTTCTTGATGCTGTAATCATGGGCCTCCGGGTTTCTATCGGTCATCGCGTCGACGGCGAGCGTGACGTGGTAACCCAGCTCATAAGCCTGACGCGCCGTCGATTCGACTCCCGTGCCGGTGGCAACGCCGACAACGACCACTTGAGTCACGCCCAGCGCTTTCAATTGAGTGTCGAGATTGGTACTCGGGAACGCTCCCCAGGTGTGCTTGGTCACCACGATGTCACTTGGCTGCTGATTCAACTCCGGGATGAGATCGGTCCATCCGTCGGCACGCGGCACGCCACCGCGAGGCTGTTCGGTTCGTCCAGGCGCAGCTCCTGCAACGTTGACCAGCGCCACCGGTAAAAGCCGCTGGCGAAAAGCGTCGAGCAGCGCACGAGTGCGCTTCACGATATCGTCAATGGGATGAAGCAGAGGAAGGCCGACGATGCCCTTCTGTAGATCGACGACAATGAGCGCGGATTTTGGATCGAGTGCGGTGACTGTCATACGATAATTCCTTCGAGTGATCTCAAGCGATGTCAAAGCCGAGTTCGGCTGTCATGAGTCGCCGAGGCGTTTGATTAGGGCGGCAGCCGATATCAGGGTCTGCTGTTCGGTCGGGTCGAGCTTGGACATCGCCGCCAGCAGCCATGCCCGCTTGGCGACGGTGCGTTGTCGCCGCGCCTCAACGCCTTGATCCGTCAATCCGAATAAGACTTGCCGGCCGTCGGTGGGATGAGGTTGGCGCTGTACCAATCCCGCTTCCTCCAAGCTCGTGAGCGTGGCGCTCATGGATTGGGGCTTCACCGACTCTGCCCGCGCCAGATCCGCAGTGGTTGCGAGCCCGGCCCTGTCCAATCGACCTATCGTCGCGGCCTGCGACAAGGTGAGTTCACCCTCGTTGATTTCGGCGCGCAAACGGCGGACCAACTGCCCGATGGAGAGCATGAGCTCGCCCACGGCCGTTTCCAAAGTCATGGGTGTTTCGGACGCGCTGCTCATGCCGAGATAGTATCAATCAACAGTTAAACTGGCAAGTTTTCCTGTTGATTATTGCCAAGTCTGATACGCGACCGATGGCCTGCATAACGACTACGATCGGCCGCTGTGAAAGCGACCGCCAGCTTCAACCCGCAAAGTATGCGAAGGAGTCATCTGATTAATTCCAGTACCGAGGTGCGGGCGAAAGCCCATACTGCAGCGAGCGACACGCCGCGGTGCGGGCGGACAACGCTCAAACAACCATTCGGCGCCTTGCTTGAACACCTACGCTACGACTCGAACGATCTACCAACGTTTCACCGGTTGCACGGCGGTACTCAATGGTCATGTATATGCACAATTCCAAGTGGGATGGGACGCCGAATCATGCGGCCGTCGTTCGTTGTTTTGACTTGCTCGAACCCGTGCTCTTGTCGTGTGCCTGCGATCATTCTCTGCTCATCAGAAAGTATCACCATGACCAACCTATGTGGAGCTTCCATTTTGTGAATCCCAAAGGAGGATTCGGGGCCGTCCAGATCTACGCAAACGCCCGTGTGCCAGGCGTGATCAATGCCGCAATCGCGTCGCATTGGTGGGTGGATGACTACGCCCGGGGCATTCGAGCGTCACTGTCCACCCATGTCCAATCCCTTCGCGCGACGCGGCCCGAGGAAATTGGCGCACTACTCGGGGAATCGCTGACCGGGCTACTAGGTCGCGCAAGTTCGGAATTGCGCGAATCCTCAAGAGTAAGCCCGGGCGGGCGCAATGAATCCGGAACCCACGAAGTCGATGACTTCGAGCGCGCGCTGCGGTTGCCGACGTAAAGCGGCGTTGGGCGGCTCACACTCATGCTTGCCAAACTGACGCAGCATGTCACCGGCATCGACCTGACCGCAGCCATGATAGACCAAGGCCGCGTGCTACAGGCTGAGGGTGGTATGACGAACGTCGATTGGCGCGTGAGGGATATCCTGCCGCCGTGCTCGCAGAGATGCTGCGGGTGTGCTCGCCCGACGGTCGGATTGCAATCAATGATCTGTCTCCTGAGCCCGAAAAAGCGGAAGCACTCAATAGGGCCGAGAAACTGAGGGATCCCTCCCACGTGCGAGCGCTGCCGACGGCAGAACTGCGCGCTCTGGGAAAACACTCCAGCCTCGAGGAGATAGCCGTGTCGTCCTACCGCGTTCCGAGGATCCCCTTGGAGGCCGTGCTCGCAACGTCGTTTCCGTGGCCTGGTGACCTAGAGAAGGTTCGTGACCTTTACCGCTCCGATGCGCAGAGCGGCGCCGACACCTATGGTCTAAGGACAGAGTTCTCAGCCGATCAGATTACAATCCAATATCCGATGACATTTATCGTCTGGCAGCGCTCGCCTTCAGGAGGCCATCACCGCCCAACAAACCAATGGCAAGTCCCTGTCCATTAGGATTGTCTTCCTGTGACAGCCCGCCGAAGCCAAAGACGGAATCCCGACTTCCTCGGCGCTGTAAGTCCCCGCTGCCCGCTCAGCCGCAGCGTTCGTCGTGAACTCACACGGGGTGTCCCCGGTTGTTGGGCTTACGCCCTGGTAATGAGAACGGGAGTCGAACCCGCGCCACACGAATTATGAGTTCGTTGCTCTACCACTGAGCTATCTCATGCGACGTGCAGGACTCGAACCTGCTTTTTCGACTTCCAAGGTCGACGCTCTACCTATGAGCTAACGTGCTTGGAGGGAGTGACGCCGTGCGCCCCGTGACATACGCCGAGGTATAACCTAAGCGCACCGGACCGACGCCGGTGACAGCGAATCGGTACCGCAACGAGACGTCGTACATCAATCCCGAGTTGGCGCCTGTTGCCAAGCGCCAATTTCATTTAGCGGCGATGCCGCCTATTCATTAATACTCTTTCAAGCTTTACGCACCCGTTGCCGGATGGGTATTACTTTCTTATTCGTTACGCCTTTACTCCGGCCCCACGCCGCCAAGTCCAAGACATCTTGCAAGCCAAGCTCGTACTCGAGAAGTAGGATGGTCTGCCATGGCGGCGGCGAGCGGCTGCCTTCCCCACCCCCGCTAATCCAACCCTCGACTGTGTTGAAGCCGGCGCCCATGCGCCGCGACAACAAATCAACCGCTTCCGTTCGAGTCATCTGATGGACGGAGATCAGCGCGTCGACAACTCGACCGATCTCCGCCCTGCGCCTTTCAACGCTCCAACCTAGTCCAATTTCCATGTGACATTGTACTGTAGCGCGCTACAGCTGTCACGATGGCCGTCGACGCTTATCGACGAACAACTCCAACAACGCGTGTTGGCATCCGGTAATTCGCCGTCCAGATGCCAGTAGCAACAAGTAGCTCGCCATATCCGGCTCATACGGCAGCGCCAACAGCGGCATCTTTGCCTCCTCCGGCGTCCGATCGTCCTTGCGCGCATTACAAGCTCGGCAGCTGGTCGCCAAGTTCGTATACACGTCCATTCCACCACGCGAGGCCGGCGTGATGTGATCGCGAGTCAAGTCCTTCGCCAAGAACCGACGACCGCAGTACAAGCAAATATACCGATCGCGAGCGAACAGAATCCTGTTGCTCACCATGCGCTTGCTGCGTCGATGGCGTCCGATGCTCTCGCCCACGGCAATGATGGCGTTAATGTCCATGCTGGACCGAGAACCGTCGCCGCGAGCTCCGCCGCGCAGCCGAAAGCTCGCAGCTCCCGCTTCCCAGCGAACGCGCCCGCGCGCGTACAGGGTGGCGGCGTCTTCCCAGCGCAGCCACTCGACGGGTACCCCGCCAATATCCAATTTTAGTACGTGCGGAAACATGCTCCGATCCTTCAGTCCTTCGATTAAATCGCAGGTTCGCTGTTAAGCCCTTGCCCATCGCAAGGACCCGACAGCATCAGAGCTGCGGTGATACCCTGGCCGCACACCCAGGGCGGCGACCCACGCGGGCCACGCTCGCCCAACCTATCGCGGGGGCTTGCGGAACGGCCGATACCCAATAACACCCCGGCCACGGTCTAGCGCTCGTGGCGTCCCAGCTTGTTGGTGGTCGCGACCTCACGCCGGGGTGACAACGTTCTGATGGCCTCAAGACTTGAGGACGGGCACTGGGCGCCCGCACGCTCGCTGCTGCGCTCGACAACACGGGCGCAATGTCATCATCCGAGAGCACGAAAGTTACATGCCAACGGCCAGCTAACGTCCATCGAGGCCCGACCTGCGCCGCGCCTCATTGCTCAAACCAAACTTCAAGGGCAATAAAAAACCCCCGGCAAACCTTTCGGCCTACCGGGGGTTCCATAATTCAGGACACCCTTGTCACCTGTAACAGGTTGGTAGGCTTGCGACCCACCCCCTTCAGGTGCTCAGTCGCGTCTAATGCATATAAAACCAATGACCCGTCCCGAACTCTCGGGCGGCCGCTATTGGCGATTTAATGAGTGACAGTGACATTGAATTCAAACTTCCTTTCGAGTGCCGAGGCCGACGATTTATTTTCTCGTCGTCCGAATGAGCAACTACTGTAGCGCGCTACAGTACTGATTGCAACTACCAATCACCATATTTTATAAACGCAAGATACGCGTGAAATTTTCTTGGAAATTCTTGACACCGATTAAGTCGCAAGTAAACTGCTCGGCCTTTTCATCGCCCAAGCGGCGGGTGGCGGAGAACTTCATGACCCTCGGGTCACTGCATACGCAAAGTTATCGATTGAGTTAAGCGCTACGAGTCGAGGACTCGAAGCGCCGGCTTCGAGTCGGGCGGCATGTTAAAAACATAGCCCCTGGCGAGAATTTACCAGGGGCTTTTTGTTGACGACATGTTACGACCATGAAAAATGTAAAGTTCGATTTCGGCACAGTGGGAGACGCCAGCGACGACTTGCCTATGCAGCTCATGTTGCGGGGCGACTTGGCTGACCCGGCCGACACATTACTCAAGATTCGCGCGCTGCAATCTTTCGATCGCAGCGCCCGACGCTATGCGATACAGCGAACAGTTCGCTGTGCCGTGCGACGCCCGCTGGAGGAGTTGTTCGACGATCTCGCCCTGCACGCCGATTTTGCGGCCCAGCGCATCGATTCCACTACCCTACTGCTTGACTCACCCGGAGCATTTGTAAGCGCTAGTGGACGGCGAAAAATGGACTATGGCTCCTGCACCTTCGAAATTTGGGCCGACACGTTAGAGCGCCTTCAGGCAGTGCGCGAGATGCTGGTGTTTATCGTAGGCGAACAACTGGCAAGATGCGAAATGTTCACCATCGACTGGCACTTTTCTACTGCCCACTCCGGCCTCACCAGCGCGTCCTTCGACGAAATTGCCGATCCGGCACCCTTCGACGAAGCCTATCCGACGCTGGCCGAGCCGGTGACCGTATTCATTGAACGCTACCTCGCATCGCGCGAAACCGTGCTGATACTACAAGGGCCACCCGGGACCGGGAAAACCCGGCTCGTGCGCGCCATCCTTGCCGCGATGTCTGTCCGTAAAGGCGACAGTGCCAAGATCCTTTACACCGCCGATAAACGCGCCCTTGAGAGCGACGAGATATTCGTAGAGTTCATCACCGGCAGCCACGACGCTTTCGTCATCGAGGACGCGGACCATCTGCTGATGGCACGTGCTAACGGCAATGTGGACTTGCACCGATTTCTGGCGATCGCGGATGGCGTGGTCCGCGCACAAGGGCGCAAGATCATATTCACCACCAACCTGCCGAACGTCGGCGATATCGATGAAGCCCTCGTGCGCCCCGGCCGCTGCTTTGCCACGGTGCATACCCGAGCCATGGAGCGGCTAGAGGTAGAGGCGCTGCTTCGTCGAATTGGCCGCAGCTGCTCCGTGCCCGACGGTATTCGGTCCATGACTTTAGCGTCGCTCTATCGCATGGTCGAAGTGCGCCAGTGAGGTCGCGCTGCGTTGCCTAGCGCAGGTAAACTTCGCCACATTGCGCCACAATTGCCACACCGCGCAGCCATAACCGGCTGCGAAACTCTTCCCGTCGAGTGGTAAATCAACAGACGGGAGTAAAGGCACATGTTCGACCGCATCAGTCAGGTGTTAAAGGAAATCCTCAGGGGTCTCGGTGCACTGGCCAATGGGTTGGCAGGTTCGTCTCGCACCCTATTCGCAGGCGCCAACCATTTTCGGGGGCGACTCATTACAATCGTGATCGTCTGCGCCCTTGCCTATGGCCTATATGCCCATCCACCGTTTGCCGCCGTGCACCGGGGCGAGGTCCTGGTGCGCACGGATGTACTCGACGGCTCGGTGAGCGTGTTCACCGGCGGCACCGTGCTGATGCTTCCCGGCATCCATCAGGAGCGTCGATTCTCGACGCGGGATCAAGTGTACCGCCCGACAGACAGCGCGAGCGCTACGGGCCCCGCCCCCTTTCAGTCCATCGAAGGACTGTCCATCGGCATCGACTTGGCGGTGCGCTGGGCCGTGGACCCCACTCTGCTTCCCCAGATGTCCAAAGATTATCCTGACAATCTCAGCCTTGATCTGGTGCGCCCCGCCGTACAGGGGATCATGTTCCCCCTCTTCGCCCGATATTCGGTGCGCGAAATCTTTTCCAGCAAGCGCGCAGAAATTCAGCAGCAATTGACCAGCGAATTGAAACCGCGGTTCGCGGCGATAGGCCTCAAGTTGCGCGGCGTCGATATGGGCAACGTGGATCTGCCGCAGGATTATCGCGAAGGAATGGAAAAGCTTCTCGCGGAAGAACTCGATACCGAAAAGATTCGCTACACGCTCGAACTCAAGGAGGCGCAGGTCAAACAGCAACAATTGGAAGCAGAAGCCGACAAGGTGCGCCGCCAGACAGCCGCGGAGGCTGCCGGTCAGGAGCAGGTCATCGCCGCCAAGGCGCAAGAGGAGACCATGAAACACATCCTGCCCTTCAAGCAGAAACAGATCGAGCAGCGTCAGCTCGAAGCCGAAGCGGACAAGGTCTCGCGCATTCGCACCGCCGAGGGCTCAGCCGAGGCACGCCGTATAGAAGCCAAGGGTGAGGCCGACTCTCGACAGAAGCTCGCGGACGCAGAGGCCTACCGGCTCGACCTGGTCGGCAAAGCCAACGCCGGCCAAATGCAGCGCGAAGGCGCTCTCATTGCGCAGTACCCGCTGCTGATCCAAAAAACGCTGGCCGACAAGCTCTCCGACAAGGTGCAGGTCATTATCGCTCCGACACCGGATGCCGGAAAATTCATCGGCTCGAATCTCATCGGCGCGCAAACCTCGCCTTCGGGGAGCTCACCATGATTATCGCACTCGCCGCATCGGTCGCCATCGTGGTCATGGATCATGCCTCGCTGCGCGCCGCGCCCCGCTCCAATGCCGCTGAATTAACGGCACTCTATCAGGGAGAGGTGCTTGAAGTTCGTGGGGACCACGCCGGCTACCTGAAGGTGTATGACTATGGGAAGGAACGGGGCGGATACCTCAAGAGCGAGGCGGTGCGCCCCGTCGATCTGACCGAAAGCGGCGCTCCTGAGCTTCTCACGGTGATGCGCTTCCTGCGGGACACACCCGGCTCCGAGGCACTCGGAATAAGTTACGGCGCGGCGTACCTCAAGGCCGTGGCCGCCGCTGCTCTGACAGCCGAGCCCTTCGATGCCATTGGCCGCATGGCCGAGCGCTTGGCGGATGACGCTTCCGCCAATTCCGGTCACGCCGCCCATCTCGCTGATCATCTCGAGGTGGTAGGACAGTTCGGGATTCACATGCACAGCATTGAACACAACGGCCGAGTACACGTGTGCTACGACGGCGAGCTGTACCACAAGGTACTGTCTTTCTCGACCGCTACGGCCGAGCAACGAGCGCACGCGGCACTCGGCCTCACCCGTGCGGACTGCATCGATCCCGACTTGGGGCCGGTCCCGCGGGCTGCTCTCGATAGCGAACGCCGCGACCTGCTCGACGGCATCAACGATCGGGAGCTTACCCCGCTGACACGGAGCCGGGTCCACGCCAGGCGTGCCGGTGTGTGGGCATCCATTGCCTTCGAGCAGGCGCGGCGTCAGGAAGCAGCCGGAGCGGCGGCAGAGCATGCGCTCGCCGAGCTCACCGCGGTGAACTCGAGTGAGCTCGGTGACGACCATCGGTCTGAATCAGACGCCTTGCTTCGGGTCAGCGCTGTTCGCTGGGCACCGGTGACTCCAGCGCCTCTGGCGGGGCCGCTCACGCTCAGCGCGGCTCCCGGGGAGCCTGGACAAACCTGTGTCAGCTTGCAGGATGAGCGTCACCATGCCGCCGCACCTTTGGTACGCCGCTGCACCTACGGCATCGTGTGGATGGCTTCGGCACACCCTATCGTGCAAGGTCCGGCGCTGACGCTCGCGGTCCAACCGCTCGAAAGTTGGCGCGAACTCTGGGTGTTCCACCAGAAGGCGGGAACCTGGACTGTCGATGTACTCTCGCCCGGTGCCGACGATCCCGATGAGGGATATGTGGAATTCGCAGGCTACGCGCCCGGTACGAGACGCCTTCTGACAGCGCGCGAAGTCAAAATAGCCGGCAAATTTCAGCGCCGATTCGAGGAACTGCGCCTCGATGATCTGGCACTGGTGCGACAGGCGGACTCACCGGACGCACTGCGAGACTTCGGTTGGTGGCAAGACGCCACTTGGCGGCGCGACACGCTGGCACTGCATTGACGACTGCCGCCCTACCGACGGCGCCCTGTTAGAATACCGACAATGAAACCATCAGATCAGCGTTTGGAAGAAATCAGGGCGTGGTTAAACGGAGAGACCCAGCTCGACCCCGCAATAAAGCACGAAGAATTGGCAGCGATGGCCAGCGAGCTGAAACAACTGCGATTGAGAACGGCATCCAGCAGCAGAGTGGCGGCGGGCTCTTCGCGCCCTACGGGGCATTAACCTAATGAGCGGTGGTGCCACCGTCAACGGTAATATTGATCCCAGTGACCCACGAGGCTTCGTCCGAGGCTAGGTACAACGCACAGTAGGCGATGTCGGCCGGCTTTCCGATTCGCCTGAGAGGTATTGTCGCGGCGATCTGCCGGCTCTTGTCGCCTTCGGTAAGGCCCTGCGACGCCGTTGCCATCGTGGCGATGAGGCCAGGAGCGATGGTGTTCGCGCGAATGTTATGAACGCCGCCCTCCGCCGCCAGCTGCCGAGTCATGGCCAGTACCGCGCCCTTACCGGCGCTATGCGCCAGCATGCCGGCGAAGTCCGTGCCGCGAAATGCGGCGACCGAGGCAAAATTCACGATGGATCCGCCGCCTCCCGCCACCAAATGCGGCCACACGGCCTTGCATAACAGGAATACGAGATCGACCTCGCCAACCATGGTCGGCACCCAGATTTTCTCATAGCTCATGTCGGGCACTGGAGCAAATTGAGGATTGATGGCGCCGGCGTTGACCAGGATGTCGATACGCCCATAGCGCTCCATGGTCTCATCGACCAGTCGCTGCACATCGGCCGGATTGGTCAAATCGATCGGGTGCACGCTTTGGAAATCGAGACCTTCGGCGCTCGCAGCATCGACGGTCGCCGACGCGCGAGCCGCATCGATATCACAGCCCATGACACGGGCTCCTTCGCGCGCGAAGACGAGCGCGCATTCGCGACCGATTCCGGCGCCTACACCCGTTACCAAAGCGACTTTCCCGGACAACCTATGGTTCAAGTAAGGCTCCAATAATTAAAGACCATGACGATACTAACCCTTGCGCGATCCGGCCCGGCAAATCATTGACGTGAAGTGCAGGCGGATGTAGCGTACTGTCAATCGACGCAGTCACAGTTTTATTGCACGTCGACTTTACGGGAACAAACGCTCGACAATAGTTACCATAATAGCGCTCGAGATCCGAGACAAGATGTCTAGCTGACAAGCACGCTCGAGATAATAGAGTGCGTCTTCAACTGGGAGGGAATCCATGCCAAGTCGCCACTTAGTGCACTCAGCCGCCTGCTTAGTGCTTTCCATAGGTCTCGGAACGCTCGCGAGCGCGAGCCCAACGGGGAACGCAGTACCCTACCCCACCGCGGAGACGCCGAAGGCCGTCGACCTCGGAGCGATCGGGACGCTGTCAGCCAACACTCCGCTCACGCTGACCGTGGCGCTCAGCCTGCCGGATGGTGCCGCGGCCGAGGAGTTGCTGGCGGCCGTCACGACTCCCGGTAATTCGCAGTATCACCATTTTTTAACGAGCGACCAATTCGTTTCCCGCTTCGCACCGGCCAAAAGCGCCATCGCGAAAGTCACTGCGGGACTGACCAAGTACAATCTCAGCGTCGTGCAAACCACCGCCCTGACACTCACAGTGTCGGGCCTACCGGCCGACGTGGAGCGGGCATTCAGCGTCAGCCTCCACGGTTTTGCGGTTCCCGCGCACGGTCAGGCTAGCGGTTACACCTTTCACGCGCCGGTCGGCAGCGCAACGCTTCCCGCCGAGCTGTCCAGCCTGGTCTCGGGCGTCGCGGGGTTGGATAGCCGCCCCGCGCTGCATCCGTTTCATAAGGCCTCCCCCGCTCAGTTGGGGCGCAAGCCGCCCGTCGCGTCCGGGAGCACGTTGGATCCCTTCGGGTATTTGACCGTGCTCGACTTCGCCCAACTCTACGACGTACAGCCCTTGTACGATCAGGGTGTTACCGGGAAAGGCCGCACGATAGGCATCATGTCGTTTGCGAATTTCACGCCCAGCGACGCTTACGCCTATTGGGCCTCGCTGGGACTGACGGTGGATCCCAACCGCATCCAGGTGGTCTATGTCGATGGCGGTCCCGGCGCGCCCAGCGATGCGTCCGGCTCCCTCGAGACGACCTTGGATACGGAACAGTCCGGCGGCATCGCGCCGGGCGCCAAGATCATCGTGTACCTCGCTCCCAACGAAAATCAGCCCTTCCTTGATATATTTGCGACCGCCATCGAGGCCAATAAGGCCGACTCGCTTTCCATGAGTTGGGGCGGATGGGAGTATTGGGACAACCTCGCGATTTCCCCGGTCACCGATCCGATCACCGGGAAGACGGTGAGCATCACCCAGGCGGTGCACGAGCAGTTGGTACGCGCCGCCATTCAAGGACAATCGGTATTCACCTCGCAAGGGGACGGCGGCGCCTACGAGGCTTTCCACGATCTCGGCTGCACCGGACCGTACTCCCCTTCGCAGGTCGATAGCTGCAGCCAGACGCTCACCGTCAGTTACCCGGGCACCGATCCGGCCATCACTTCAGCCGGTGGAACCACGCTTCCCGGTACGCAGGACTATTGTCTGAATTCAGCCTGCACACCGCCTTACTACGTGGTCGATATCCCCCAGCAGAGAGTGTGGGGCTGGGATTACTTGGAAGGCTTTTGCAGCGCCATCGGGTATGACATTTACTCCTGCGGCATTTTTCCAGGCGGGGGTGGCGGCGGCGTGAGCATCACCTTCACCCAACCCGTTTACCAGTGGGGCGTCTGGGGAACGCAGCTCTCGCAGCCCAACCAGGTCTTCCAGGCCGCTTCGGGATTCGCCGACGATGGCATCCCGCTCTACACCAAATTGCCGGCCTTCTTTCCGGGTAGAAATGTTCCGGACGTTTCGTTCAATGCCGATCCTGAAACGGGGTACACCGTTTTCTACACCTCGAGCGTGAGCGGATATTCGGAACAGTCCGGCTGGGGCGGCACGAGCTTCGTAGCACCGCAGCTCAATGGCGTGACGGCTCTACTCGATCAGGACGCTCATGGCCGACTGGGATTATTGAATCCGACGCTCTACGCCCTGCAGGGCATCAAAGGTTCCAAGGCGCCGTTACATCCCATCGCCTATGGCGATAACTGGTTCTACCACGGCAGCAATGGCTACAACCTCGGCGCAGGCTTGGGCACGCTGGATGTGGCGAACTTCGCCGCGGTGCTAAATACCCGTTGGTGGTAAACGGGTGTGATCCTAAGAAACCCGGGCGATGTCTCGCCCGGGTTTCGGCCCCTCACCGCATACGCAGAGTTCATCGACGCATTGAGCGCGGCAATACTGCGACCTGTAGCCAATTGCGGATTTCCAGAAGACGCAGCGACTCATCGCGCATCGCGGGCCCCAGCCCATGCTTCCAGAGCAGCGGCGCATCCGCCGGGTTCGCCTGCAGAGTACGCAGCTCAGCGGCGAACGCGGTGAGCGCGGCGGCATCATGGAACATACCGTCGGTGACCAAAATTTGGCCGTATCGCTCCGCGGTCGCAGCAATGTCCTGGTAGTCGAATTCGGGGTGATATTGCACACCCCAGAAAGTGCCCGCCCCATGGGTAAATGAGGCGGCCTGCACTCCGAAATCGTTCTCCGCGAGAAGGGTCGCGCCTGCCGGCAGTGCGCCTATCTCATCGCGATGAACGGTCGGCGCCTCGAAGATATCCGGCTTACCCGTAAACAGAGGATGTGTCCGGCCCGCCGCCGTCAGGTGAATGCGCCGCCCAAACCCGAACTCTCGTCCCCGCGGATTGGCCCGCACTTCGCCGCCCGCCGCAGTGACGGCCACCTGCAAGCCCCAGCAGCTACCGAAGAATGGCACGCCGGCGGCAAAGACCGACTTGGCGAGATCGATTTGACGAATGACCGGCTCTCCGCCGTTGTAGACATTGAGCGCCGAGCCGGTGATGGTAACGCCGTCGTAATTCTGAACACTCACTCCCGCCGGCAAGGTATCCCCGTCCGCGGCAGCCAAGACATCGACGTGCAGCGACGGATCGATGCGCCGCAGAATGCGCGCGTAGCCGGTGCCGGAGTCGTAACCCAACACCGCACTCTGCAGGGCGCGGATCTTGGCGACGTTACCGTCGATGACCAGGATCCGCGCACTCGTCACGGATGCGGCTCTATGGCGTCGAGCGTGCCGTGGACCGCCGCGCGAAAGATATGCTCGAGGTGCGCCGCAGTCACGGGCAGCGGATTGCCGCCGGCCGACGGATCAATCGAGGCCTCGTGGCCGATGACGGCGGAATTGTCGATATTGACGCCGATCTCGCCGAGCGAGTGCGGTATTTCCAATTCGCGGCGCCACTCCAGCATCCACGCGAAGAATCCGTCGAACCCTTTGGTCGGCAAATTGAGCACGCGCGCGATGACTTCCGTCTTCTCTTCAATCGCCCTGCGATTAAAAAGCACCACGTAGGGAAGGATAATGGCGTTCGTCAGCCCGTGATGCGTGTTGAACCACGAACCCACGGGGTGCGCAATCGCATGCACACCACCTAGACCCTTCTGGAAAGCCGTGGCGCCCATAGAGGCGGCAGCCAACATATAGGCGCGCGCCTCGATGTCCTTGCCGTCCGCGCAGGCTCGCGGCAAATACCGATGAATGAGCCGCATGCCTTCCAGCGCGACGCCATCCGCCAGCGGATGGAATCCCGGCGCACAGAACGCTTCGAAGCAATGCACGAAGGCATCGATACCCGTCGCAGCCGTGACTCCGCGAGGCAATCCCACCGTGAGTTCCGGGTCGGAAATCACGATGCGCGGCATCATCATGGGGTGAAAAATAATCTTTTTCTGGTGAGTCTCTTCATTGAGAATGACCCCCGCCCTACCGACTTCCGAACCGGTACCGGCGGTCGTTGGCACCGCCACCACGGGCGCGATGCCCTTGGGATCTGCGCGAGTCCACCAATCACCAACGTCCTCGAAATCCCATAGCGGGCGCTTTTGCCCCGACATGAATGCCACGACCTTGCCGGCGTCCAATGCCGAGCCACCGCCAAAGGCCACGACGCCGTCATGATGGCCGGCATGATAGGCCGCGAGGCCCGCCTCGACGTGACTGCTCGCCGGGTTGCCCCGCACCGCGCTGAACAAGCCGGAGTTCTTGAGGTCTGCCTGAGCGCGCAAAATCATGGGGGCCTTGGCCAAGCCCTCGTCGGTCACGATCAACGGTCGCGACATGCCCGCCTTGGCACAGGCGTCGGCGAGTTCGGAAATTCGGCCGGGTCCCGCCCATATGGTCGTCGGGTAATTCCAATTGCCGCGCAGATTCACGCTCATAGTGCCACCTTGAAGTGATAGGACTTCGGGCGAGTCAGTTGTTCGAAGCCGACGCTCGACAACGTGCAGCCGCGACCTGAGTTCTTGACCCCCGTCCAGGCGAGTGCCGGATCGAGGTAATCGCATCGGTTTAAGAATACCGTGCCCGTCTCCAGCAGATCGCCGAGCGCTTCCGCGCGTGCCGCATCTGCGGAGTAAATCGCCGCCGTCAAACCAAAGTCACTGTCGTTCATGAGTCGAACCGCTTCCTCGTCCGAGCTGACCTTCATGATGCCCACGGCGGGCCCGAAGGTTTCCTCTCGCATAATGGCCATGGAGTGATCGACCCCAACCAGCACCTGCGGCGCCAAATAGGGCGTTCCCGCCGCGGACGCCGCGAAGGATGCCTCATTGATGAGTTGTTGGGCGCCACGAGAGACGGCTTCGCGCACCTGAGCGCGGACCGCGTCGGCCGCTGAGGTACGCACCACCGGTCCGATGGTCGTTCCCGGATCGAGCGGCGAGCCCAACCGATATTTATTCGTCAGATCCACCACCCCGGCGACGAAGTCGTCATAGCGCGATGCGTCTACGTAGATGCGTTTAATGCCGCAGCAGGACTGGCCGGCGTTGAAGAACGCACCGTCGGTCAAGGAGTCGATGGCATACGCCAGGTTTGCATCGGCGCGTACGTAAGCCGGATCCTTGCCGCCCAACTCGAGGCCCGAGGTCGCGAAACCTCCGGCCGTTGCCGCGACGACCGCGTGACCGCCCGACACCGAACCGGTGAAGCACACGCTGGCAACTCGCGGGTCGCCCATGAGCCGCGCGGTGTCGGCATGCGACAAATGCAAATACTGGAACACCCCGGCCGGAACACCGGCGCTCGCGAAGGCTTCGAGAAAGCGCTCCGCGCACAACGGCGTCTGATGCGAGTGCTTGAGCACCACCGCGTTGCCGGCAATCAGCGCCGGCAGCACGGCGTTCACCGCCGTCAGATAGGGGAAATTCCACGGCGCCACGACGGCCACGACGCCGAGCGGCACCCGCTTGATTTGGCGCTGAAACCCAGGCTTGTCGCTCGGTTGAACCGGCGCGAGCGCGCGAGGCGCAACCTCCAGCATGTAGCGCGCACGCTCCTCGAAGCCGCGAACTTCGCCCGGCGAGTGGGCTATGGGACGGCCCATCTGCCAGGTGATTTCGACCGCAATATCGGCACCTTTGGCGACAAAGGCATCGACGGCTTTCTTCAGAACTTCGCAGCGAGCGGCCAGCGACGACGCTCCCCACGCGGGCTGCGCGGCGCGGGCGCGTTCCAGCGCCCGATCAATGCCTGCGGCATTCTCGAGAGGTCGCTCGACGTAAATACGGCCGTCAACAGGGCTTACAGTTTGTACAGTGTTGCTCAAAATCGTCCTCAAATAATTTCGAAATATCTCGCCAATTCCCAATCCGTGATTGCCTTGCGGAATTCACGCTCTTCCCACTGCCGGGTTGCCGCGTAGTGCTCGACAAACTCATCGCCAAATACAGCGCGCGCCGATGTGGATGCGGCCAGGCGCTCCGCGGCCTCGTAGAGCGTCGCGGGCAGGCGTCGCGCCGGTGCATGTTGGCGATCGTAGGAGTTACCCTCCAGCGGCGCATCCGGCTCGATACGATGTTCAATGCCCCATAGACCCGAACCGATGGCGGCCGCGAGCGCAATGTAGGGATTGATGTCTGCAGCGGCGATCCGGTACTCGACCCGCTGACTCGAAGAGCCGCCGCGAATCACACGCAACGCCGTGGTGCGATTCTCGATACCCCACGTCGCAGAGGTCGGTGCCCAGTATCCCGGGATCAGGCGTGAGTAACTATTGACGGTACCGGCCACCATGGCGAGCCATTCCGGCATGAGTGCCTGCTGGCCGCCGACGAACCAGCGCATTTCGTCCGACATGTCATTTGGCTTCGTGGGATCGTAAAACACGGTATCGCCGTTGTTCCTGCGCATCGAAATATGCAAATGACCGCTCTGACCGGGAACAGAGTTGGACCATTTCGCCATAAATGTCGCCATCAACCCGTGGCGCTGCGCCAGCACCTTCGTGAAGGTTTTAAACAGCGCCGCACGATCCGCCATTTCGAGGGCGTCGCAGTACGCGAGCGCAGCCTCGAGAACGCCCGGGCCTGTCTCGGTGTGCAGGCCTTCGATCGGGAATCGCATGGCTTCACTGAGATCCAGGAGCTCGTGATACAGACCCGAGTGCGCTGAACTTCGCAGCACCGAGTAGCCGAAATTCCCGGGGGTCATGGTCTTTAGCTGGCGGTAGCCCTTCTCGCGGATTGATTGCGGCGTTTCGTCGAATACGAAGAATTCGAACTCCGCCGCCGCGCTAACCTTGTAGCCCATGCCGGCAGCCCGATCGAGCACCCGTCGCAGCGTGCCGCGCGGACAAACGGCTTCGGCGCGCCCGATGAACTCTCCGAGATAGAGCGCGGTCTTGGGCTCGAACGGGATATCGCGCTGCGTCTCCGGCAGGAGGCGCACCGACGCATCCGGATAGGCGGTGTGCCAACCGGTAAATTTTGTGTTGTCGTACAGCTGGTCGTTCGAGTCCCAGCCAAGAATCACATCGCAGAACCCGATGTTTTTATCGAGTCCGGAGAGGAATTTTTCGCGGTTGAGGTATTTCCCGCGCATGATGCCGTCGGTGTCAAATACGCCGATCTTGACGTGCTCGATACCGCGGTCGACCAGGAATTTCCGAGGATCAACAGACTCAGCGGACATGTTTCATCTTTCTGCTCAACACGGGTTATCGCCACAGGATGGCCCAGCATCTTAGCGTCTAAGCACTGCGGCTGCACGCCATCATCCGACGGAATAATTTTATTATAAATCAATAAGTTATAAATTACCGTCAATCGCCGCGGCCGAGCCGTCAGCGGGCGCGGGTGAAAATTCTTTTCGGCAGCAACGCGTGCACGCCGACGTTGCCGTCGACGAGCTGCGTGATATCGAGGTCCACCGCGACGCTCGTGAGCATGTAGGCATCGTCTCGGCTCAAATGCTTCTCCTCCATGAGAAAGTCGATCATGTCGCGCACGGCGTGCTCGGTGGCTTCCTTCAGGTCCTTGCTGAAGCCCATGGACACATAGTACTCGGGCGTTTCGGCGCGCGGCCAAATCAGATGACGATCCTTGTGCACAATGAACCGAAAAGTGCCCGACAAGTAGGTCTCGAGCGCTTCGATATCGACCTCGCCGTTGCCTTGGCCCGCGTGTCCATCGCCGGCCTCGAACAGAGCGCCCTTCGCGGCGACCGGTATGTACAGGGTAGTTCCCGCCACGAGTTCCTTGTTGTCCAAGTTGCCCGCATGGGCGAACGGCGGCCCGCTATCGATCTTGCCGTCTGGTGGAGCGACGCCCATGCTGCCGAAGAACGGCTTGAGCGGCAGCTCGATGCCCGGAGCGAACGTGCCGATCATTCTCTTGCGGTCCAGGGGGATGATCTTGCTATGGGTATAGGGATATTCCATGGGCAGGAAGCCGTAGCCTAAAAAGAATCCATTGCAGGCAAAGTCGACGTCGATGTCTACTTTGAGTATCTGCACCTCGAGTACATCACCGGGCTCAGCCTCGGCAAGCGCGACCGGGCCCGTCAAAATGTGGCCCCCAGGACCCACGTCTTTGGGCATTTCCTGATAGATCGAGTCGGTGTAGGGCGGAATCTCCTCGGGTTTCACTCCGAGCTTGACCAAGTCCTCGCGCGACCCGCAGGTCGAAAGAGTTTGGATGCGAACCGTATCGCCCGAGTGCACGGTCAGCACGGGCTTGGCATCGCTGTTGTAATACCCCCATTCCACGGTCTGCGGAGTTGCCAGCAGCGTGTGCTCGGCTGCTTTGAGAGGAACAGCAGCGCTCATGAGCATGCAAATGGCTAACAGCACTCGGGTCATCGGTATCTCTCCCAATTCCAGGCCAGCGATTTCACTGCCAGCGTAAGCGGCCTATCATATTTCGTTGCGTGCCCCGTCGTCGCCTAACGCGAAAGATTCAACCTTCCGAGTGCTTCGCGAAGCCGCGGCGCCGCGAAGTCGAGAAAGCAGCGCATTTTGAGGGGCATGTGACCCCGTGAAGCATGCACGAGATTGACCGGTACGGGCTCCGGCTCGAATGCGTCGAGGACGATTTGCAGCGCACCGGCGTCGATCGCTTCGGCCACCTGATAGTAAAAGAGCCGCGTGACCCCGACGCTACGAATCGCGGCGTGCACCGCCGCCTCCGCAGTCGTCAGCCGTAGGCGAGGGTGAGGCTGAATCTCGAGGGCCGTAGCCGAGTCGGGCGCCCGGAATTGCCATCCTGACGACGGCAATGGGGTATCGAACATGACGCTCGGGAATCGCAGCAAATCGCTCGGCGTCTTGGGCGTGCCGTGACTCGCCAGTAGCGCGGGGCTCGCGCAGATGACCGTCCGCATGACCCCGATGCGCGTCGCAACCAGAGTGCTGTCCGGCAGTTTTCCAATGCGCACCGCCATATCCACGTGATCGTCGATCAGATGCACGTTCCGGTCGGCCAGAACGAGTCGAATATTGATTTCAGTGAACAAGGCGAGAAAGTCGGCCACGAGCGCGACTCAAGGTCTGTGACTTTCCGGCTCAGGGTGGCCAGGGGCACCCCCAACTCGCGGCTAGCCGCCGATAGGCTGCCCTTCTCCGTGACCACCACAAACATGGACATCGCTTCATAGCGATCCATCATTCTCTCATTTTTCGGTTAGATGAATCTCAAAACTACCTCATTATGCAATTAAATGAAAATGGGCATTATCTTCTTAGGCGAGCCGATCCCGATTCGCCAGGTAAGGGAGACAGAGTCATGTCGTACGGTTTTCTCGATATCGCGAGCACACCAAGTGTCCAAGCCGCGCAAGCCGCGATGGGCTCAGAGCGTCTGTGGCAGAACTTCAAGGGACATAGGGAATTCCACGAATTTACCGAGGACGAAGCGGCTTTTATCGCCGACCGGGATAGCTTCTACATGGCGACGGTGTCGGAAACCGGTTGGCCCTACATCCAACATCGGGGCGGGCCACCCGGCTTCCTCAAGCGGCTCGACAATCGGACCTTGGCCTTCGCGGACTATCGCGGCAATCGCCAGTACATCAGCACGGGCAACCTCGCGGCAGACGATCGAGTCTGCCTGTTCCTCATGGACTATGCGCGGCGCGCCCGACTAAAAATCTACGCCCACGTCGAAACGGTTCCGCTGGGTGCGGACCCTGAATTGACCCAACTGGTCACCGTGCCGGGATACAAGGCCAAGCTAGAACGCATCTTTCGGCTGCGCCTGCAAACCTTTGATTGGAATTGCCCGCAACATATCACCCCACGCTTCACCGAGCGGGAAGTCGATGAAGGGGTTCGTCCTCTGCGGGAGCGACTTGCTCAGCTCGAAGCCGAAAACGCCGAGCTGCGTGCCCGCCTCGAACGGCTTAAGTTGTGATTCACGTGTCCCGAGCGACTGGGGTTTATTCCACTCCAGAGCCGGCACCGCCGCGCATTCTGACGGATCTGCGCGTCTTTAGCGCGCCATGAATATAGAGCACGGAAAGAGCCACTCCGAACAAAATCATGACATACAACATAACGTCTACCATGGACCACCTCTTCCGCTAACTGCCCCACATCATGCTCCTCTCAGTTCAATAGTTCAATGTTCTTGCACTATTGCAGTACAATATTTAGGCTTAAAAGGCCTGAATCGCATAGACCCCACCGGCATGAGGCGGTAAGATTTCGTT
>Ga0302310_10001187_pt1 | contig 22526 bp, 23 predicted proteins | sample III_Palsa_N1_2_FD_200451 | JGI IMG/M metagenome (GOLD analysis project Ga0302310, IMG submission 200451) | Peat permafrost microbial communities from Stordalen Mire near Abisko, Sweden - III_Palsa_N1_2 | ecosystem: Environmental > Terrestrial > Soil > Palsa > Peat permafrost | place: Sweden...
TGATATTTATCCAAACAGGCAACGATATTGCCCGTAAGCAGGGACGTTCCAAACCTTTCCGCTTTCCTGAGGAAGAGCCGCGCCAGCAGTCCGGGGCGCAAGCCGGAGCGGGGCAAAAAGCGGGAGCCCAGGCCGGCGCCGGTGCGCAGCAGTCACGGATCGATCCGACCCAGGCTTTTCTCCGTTTGCTGGGGCTGACCAGCATGCCGGCATCGCAGGAGGAACTGAAGGCGGCGTACCGCGGGAAGATTTCGGCATTTCATCCTGATCGCTTCACGCGGGAAAAACCCGAGGTGCGAAGCTATGCGGAGGAAATGTCGAAGCGGATCAATCTGGCTTATCGCTGGCTGTATGACCGGATGAGGGGCACGGCATGAGGCAGGTGAAATGCTCGGAATGCGGGGTGGTGAACCGGGTGGAGGCACATTCGTTCCGGGCTGCGCCGATCTGTGGCCGTTGCGGGACGCGGCTACCTGAGCCGTTGCTGAACCCCCTGCTGAGAGGCACATGGCGCGGCAAGTATTGGAGCTTGCTGGGTATTGCGGTGGTGCTGGCGGTGTTGGGAGCTTTGGACATTCATCCAGGGTTGCAACCCCTGGTTGCCCTGATTTCGTCACCGGCTCAGCAACCGGACCCGCGCGTCGCGGCCATCTTGGCGGAGCTGTCGCGGCATGAGCACGATCCTGAGCCTGAGCCTGAGCCTGAGCCTGAGCCTGAGCCATCAACTCGGCAGGCGTTACCGCAAGCAGCGCCGGTGGTGCCTTATGTACCCGGCTATCAGCCGCCCGCGCTGCCGCTGCCGCCCACTGGTGCGGGACGGACCTATATACGTGCCCGCGCAGACCATTGGATCGACGTCAGGATCAAGGAGGGTCCGTTTGCCAACACGCTGGTCCGTGTTTATCGCGCCACGGATAATGCTCTGGTGACGGAGCGTTTCATCCGCAGCGGTGGGCAACTCAAGATTCAGGTGCCGGCGGGTGTATTCGTCGTGCGTTCCGCTAGCGGGCGCGACTGGTACGGCAATGATCGCTACTTCGGAGATGACACGGCTTTTTCGGAAGCGCAGGCGCAATTCGACTTGCGTCGGGATGGCTCCTATTACGATTTGAGACTGATCCCGGAAGTAGGCGGTAATCTGGACTCTAAGAGTATTTCCAGGACTGAGTTTTAGTCGCCTCTTGCCGATTATATCCATATCAGTATAATGGTGTGGCATGAAACCGATGAGATTTCTGGGTGACTCTCTTAAATGTTTGCGGGAGTTTCCGGATGATGCGAGGCAGGATGCGGGCTATCAGCTCGATCTGGTGCAGCGCGGCGGTCAGCCCGACGATTTCAAGCCGATGGCTTCCATCGGCAAGGGCGTCGAGGAGATCAGGGTGCGGGATGAATCCGGTGCCTATCGTGTCATCTACACCGCGCGAATGGCCGATGCGGTCTATGTGCTGCATTGCTTCCAGAAAAAGACGCAAGCGACATCCAGACGGGACATCTCCATCGCCAGCGAACGTTACGCCGAATTGAGCAGGAGCCGAAAGTGAAGAAGATCGAAAGCTACGCCAATGTGTGGGATGCGATCGCGGATACGCCTGAGCAGGCGGCGAATCTGCGCGCCCGGGCGGAGTTGATGCAGAAGATCGCGGCCATCGTGCAGGAGAGTGGTTGGACCCAGACCGAGGCGGCCCAGCGTTGCGGGGTGACGCAACCGCGTGTCAATGATTTGCTGCGTGGGCGCGTGTCGCGCTTTTCTCTGGATGCGCTGGTCAATATCGCCACCGCGCTCGGGCAGCGGGTGCATATGGAGCTTGAAGCGGCCTGAGTGGGGTGCGTGCGGCGGATGGCGGAATGCGCTTCGCTTATTCCGCCCTGCGGTTTTTCATCACTATTGATGATGACTCAGGAACCCGACGAACAGTAGGCCGGTGACGCCTAGCAGGAAGAACGCTTTGCCTGCGATGTCGAAGTATTTGGTGTGGCGAAAGCCGGGCGGCAGGGTGGCGGCCAGTATCAGGTTCACGAAGGGCAGGAAGGCCAGTGAAAGGCTCGGCCAGTTCAGGCCGATGCTGCGCCAGCGCAGGGCGAACGGCAAGAGCCAGCCGGCCAGGCCGAGACCGGTCACCAGGGGCGGCGCGTCGGTGTTGCCGACGATAAGGTCGATGACGGTGACGATAGGGGCCACGCCGATTGCGGCGATACGCCATTCGTGACCCAGATATACCGTGATCGCGCCATCGATGAATACGATAACGATTACGGCCGCGATGAATAGTAGACGGCCAATTCTTGGGCCGGTCACCGGGTTTTTATTTTCCATGGAAGCCTGATCCTTTGTTCGGTATTTGAACAAGCAGGCGGGACTCGGCGGCCCGCCGGCGCCCTGCCTACTGAAACTGGATATGCAGCCGGTTGATCGCGTCGTCGATGGGGATGAAGAAATTCAGTCCCTCGCTGGTATTGGCGGCGCTCATCAGCCCCGCCACGCACAGGGCGATGACTTTGCCGTCGCGGTCGACCAGTGGGCCGCCGGAGTTGCCGTGCTGGATGGAGACGTCGCTTTGGATGATGGGGTAGCCGCGGACGCTGCGGAAGGCGCTGATGATGCCGCGGGTGACGGTGAGCGCATTCTGCTCTTCCCAGGGGGAGCCGATGGCGAAGACTTCATCGCCGACCTGGACGTCCGGCGACAAACGCAGAGCGGCAGCGGGGTAGCCGCTGCCGTCTAACTTGAGCAGGGCGACGTCGCGTCGCGAATCGCGGCGTAGCACGTAGGCGATTTGTTCGCGGTTGTCGGCCAGGCGCACGCGTACGCGGGCGGCGTCCTGCACGACGTGATAATTGGTGAGGATGTAGCCGTCAGGGCTGATGATGACGCCGCTGCCGAGGGCGGCGGCGGTGGTGACGACCACGGTGGCGGCGCGGGGGGCTTCGATGCCGCTGGCGGGCTGTGCGGCGGTGATCGGGATGGAAGCGGCGTAGCTGGACGTGGCGGCTGCGGCGTCGGATTGAGGCGCGGGCTGGTCGGTGAGCTGCGGCTCGCTGAGCAGGGCTTGTGACAGACGCTGGTCGGCGAGCAGGTTGCGGACGGCGAGGTCCATGGCGTGGTCGAGGTAGGCCCGCCAGCCGTTCTGTTCATTCTGGGTGATGTCGAAACGGCCCTCGCTGGTGCCCAGGTAGACGATCTTCTGCGCTAGGGCGTCGTAGATCTGCCATTTGATGCGGATGTAGGAGGTGCCCTTGACGTCGCCGAACACGCCGACGCCGGCCCAGGGGTGGCAGATATCGGTGCTCATGCTGACGACGATGGCGCCGACCAGGAGTTCGGCCCTGGCGGCGCGGCCGCTGTCGAACAGGTCTTCCCCGGTGTCGACTACAGCGTAGTGCGCTGCCTGGAATTCCCTGTAGAAGCTGTGGCCGAGGTCCTGGGTCAGGATGTCGGGGTGAGTGCCGTTCCAGGCGACATTGTCGTCGTTGCCGCACTGCACGCCGGTCAGTCCTTTGAGCACCACGGTGCCCGGCTCGATGTCGAAGCGTACCTTGCCTAGTGTCACCGGGCGCGATGCCTGGCTCTGCGCGGTGATCGGCTCGCGGGCCTCCACATCAGGGTAGGTACGCATGCCGCTGCAGGCTTGCAGTAGCACGGCGGCGGTTAGCGCCGGCAGTAAGCGCGTCATTACGGTTCCCCTTTTTGAATGTCCGTGCGGCTGCGTGGGTGAAGCGGCGCCTTGCCCCATGCCGGCGCACCGGCTTCTACGACCCGTGGTTAATGATAGCCGCAGTGCCGGTGGGTGCGCTTGAGAAATGTGACGTACCGCACAGGGCGGCGGCCGTCGCGGCCGCTCGGCGTGAATTCTTCCGCAGCACGGGCGACAGGGGCAAAGCGTCGCGGATGATCTGGTAGATCAGTATCTGGCTCAGCGCGTGTCGGGCATTTGCAGCCGATGGCAAGGTGGCAGTCGAGACGGCTTTTTTGGGCGAGGCAATCTGATTTGCGAGCCGGTCTGGCTGATATGTAATAGAAAGAGGAGCTTATGTAATGGGTGATCCAGCGGTCTTGGTTCCGAGTGGGTTGGCGAAAATTCATCCGGGGTTGGAAACTTCGATCAAGTCGATCGCCACCGCAATTCAGGCTTTGCAAAAAAAGGGGGCTTCGGCGGCTGACGGCAGCTCTACGGCGATCACGTCCCAGCTGCAGGAGGTGCTGCAACAGTTGCAGAGCCTGCAGCAGCAAGTCGAGGCACTCCCCGGGGGCGTTGTGTACAGGGCGGCTTCGCCGCTAGGTGCGTTTAATGTCATCTACCAGGTGAGCCCGGGTGTGGCTGCGGTCGCCGATGCGACAGGCCTTGCAACGAGCTGCGCGGTGATCGGCATTACTACTACAACGGCGGCAACAGGGAGCGCGGTTGCCTACGCCGGCGTCGGTGAGACGGTCACCAACAATGCCTGGACGTGGAGCCCAGGCGCGGTGTTTCTTGGTGCGGCGGGATCGCTGACGCAGACGGTTCCGGAGGGTAGCTTTCCAATTCTTGTTGGGTATGCGGCTTCGGTGAATTCGGTCCTGGTTGGGATCGAAGGGCCGTTTGTTCCGCTGCTGGCTTCGGCGACCGATCCGGCGGCGGTTTCGATGTATTTTAATTCGGACGATGGCACGCTGCGCTACAGAAGCGGTAGCAGTTTTATTCGCCTTGGCACTCTAGACCAGATCAGCGCTGCAGTCGCGTCGGTCAATCTGAATAACCAGGTAATTACGGATTTGGCCAACCCGGTAAACCCGCAGGATGCAGTCAATCTGCAAACGCTGCAAAGCTGGTTGGCCAAGCTCTCTGATCGAAGCGCTTGTGCTTACGCCACCACTGCTGCACTTCCAGAGAACACTTACAGCAACGGAAGCGGCGGACTGGGGGCTGCGCTCGCCGCCAAAGCTAATGGGGTACTGACAATAGATGGCCAAATGCCGGCTGTCGGCATGCGCGTATTGGTTATGAACGAAGCAATGTCTGGGAACAATGGTATCTACTCGGTTATCCAGGCAGGCAGCGGTTCGACGCCATGGATGTTGATGCGTACAGATGATGCAGACACCGCGTCTGAGCTTGGCCCTGGTTTGATCGTGGCGGTTGAGGCTCCAAGCGGATTTATGCCCGGAGGTGTGAACAACGGGCTAGTGCTTATCTCGCTTGGCCCATCACCGTTCGTAGTTGGCACCAGTGGCATAACTTTTACCGCGATAGGTGGAATTTACAGCGCCGGCACCGGCCTGACTTTGACTGGGAAATCACTGTCAATTACCAATACCGGTGTCAATGCCGGCAACTACGGGGATGCATCACACGTACCGCAAATCACTATAAATGCACAGGGGCAGATTACATCGGCTTCAAATGTTGTAATTTCCGGTGGTGGATCATCTGGAGAAAGCGGGCTTCAAGTGTTGGCATCCGCCTCTGTTAGGGCTGATTTAGACGGAGCGACCTATAATTATTCATCCTCGTCACCTGTCGCGATCGATTCAACCAACTTGACGGTGACATTCAACGCCCCGGAGTCCGGGAAAGTAATGATTTCGCTTGAGGCTGTTACGGGCCAGACTGAAGCTGGCGCGCACTTCTGGTTGCTCCTCGATGAATTTGACTGGCCAGTTGCCGATACGGAAACCATCGTTAACTCACCCAACAGCGGCAACAATGCCGTAATTCGCATTCACAATAACTGCAATATTTCTGGCCTCATTCCAGGTGCTTCGTATACATATCGGTGGGGGTGGCTAGATGCATCGGATCTTGGCAGTTCTTCTCTTTATACCGGGCCAACCTATGGCAGCGCCGATATGATTGTAGTGGCTGTCAACAAAGCGGCGCCGGCGACGATATCGGCTGGTCTCTTCGCATCGCTGCCATCGTCACCGCTCGGCGGCCAAATGTACAAATGCACTGATGCTCCCGCTGAACTTTTGTATCAGGGCGGTGCTTGGCTGACGTTTCACAACGGCCAGTTAGTTGCGCCATACGACGACGGCACATTCAGTTGGGTCAACCAAGGGTCTGCGACCATTTCTGCGCTTGGGCCGTTCTCATATTTGAAGGCACCTGCAACTGCAGGAGATGACTTTGCACTCAAGACGAAAGCGCTGAATGTGCCTTACACTTTTACCGCCTGGATCAAGCCCGATTTCGTCGCGGTCAATTTCTTCAGTGCTGGAATCGTTATTTACGATAGCACTAGCGGCAGCTTCATCGTCTTTGGAGTCAGCACACCGAATGCTCCGCAGGCTTACAACCTTCAGGTGATCGAGATGAATAGTGTTACTTCATTCAATAATGGCCTGCTCAATGTGCCCCTTCCTCTGGCTAACTGTATCTGGCTGCAGATCTCCGAAGATGGCGCTACCCGGACCTTCTCTTACTCAATGGACGGCGCCAATTTCCAGTCCGTTCTTTCACATGCGAGCGGTACCTTCATAACGCCGAATGAGGCGGGGTTCGCTGTGAACCCGCACTACGACGGCTCTCCTGTCTATCAGTCAAGCATGCTGATCCTGAGTTCCAATTTGTAGTCATATGGTTTGACCAACCAACCCGCCGCTGGCGGGTTTTTTATTGCCTGGAGGTTTTATGCGTCTTATTACCGTTTCCGAATTTTTGATGGGGCGGGATCACGCTTATCCCGATGACTACACCGCCCAGATCGCTGCAAACACCCGGCGTACTGTCGACAAGATCAATGAATTTCTGATGGCTTCCGGGTTTGACGGCCACGTCAACAGTGGTTGGCGACCGCCGGCGGTGAACGGGGCAACCAAGGGCGCTGCCCCTAAGTCCAACCACATGCTGGCCCTGGCTTGTGATCTGTTGGATCCCGGCGGAGTTATCGATCGCTGGTCGATGGGGCATCCCGAAACGCTGGAGCACATAGGCCTCTGGCAGGAGTCTCCCGGCTCCACCCCTGGCTGGTGCCATCTCCAGATCGTACCGCCGCATTCCGGCCACCGCGTATTTCTTCCGTAGGAGATCCACGTGCAATGGAAAAATGTTGAAAGCGCCCTGCCCAGCGGGCTTGAGCTTCTGGGTACCGCATTGACGGCTACAGGTGTGGGTGCGCCAGTCGGCGCCGCCGTGGCAGGCATCGGCACGTTGGTGGGGCATGCTCTGGGTGTGGACGGAAGTAGTCCTGATGCGGTGCTGCAGGCCGTGCAGACCGATCCTGCGGCCGCTGAAAAATTGGCGGAGGTTCAGGCCAATGCCAAGGTTCAGCTTCAGCAGATCGTTGCGCAGCAAGCTGTCGCTCTGACGCAGGAGAGCACCAAGCGCACCCAGCAGGTGATTGACGATCGCGGCTCGGCGCGAAACATGGCTGTCCAGACACATGATATCTGGACGCCCCGCGCGATTGCTGTCTTGGTGGTTTTGGGGGCATTTTTCGGGGAAGGCTTCGCCCTCACGCACGCCATCCCCGCCGGAAGTGAAGTGCTGGCAGGCCGGGTTCTCGGCACGCTCGATTCGGCGCTGCTGGCGGTGCTGTACTACTACTTCGGCGGCTCTGCGGGCAGTGACCGCAAGACGGAGTTGCTTGCCAATGGCCAGCCTGCCAAGGAGGGCTCATGAAGGACTCACCGTCTACCTGGCTGACCATGGGCGTCGTAACGCTGCTCGGAGGCGCTGCTGCGTATATGCGTGACCTGCTTGCCGGCGAAAAATTCGCCTGGTGGCATCTGTGCGCCAAGCTTACCATCTCGGCTTTTGCCGGGGTGGTGGTGTTCACGTTGTTGCGGGAGTGCGGGCTGAGTCCGGAACTGGCCAGCGCCGGTGCCGGCATCGCCGGGCATGCGGGAAGCAGCATGATTGCGGTGCTGGAGAGGATGTTGCTCGCGGCGCTGGATGTGATAGTGAAGCGGGCATCGTGACGCAGGTGACGATTGCACTGTGCGGGTGTGTATTCTCGTCAACGTGTTGCCGGACGTCGCCGATATCTTTATTGCCATCAGTTGCGCCCGCCCTGGGTCCAGTGCTTTGAATGCCCTGGATGCCGGCTCGTGCCGGAATGACGCTTCTTGAATTGTTCAGAGCTGCGCTAATCCAACGCATACACGCTGCCGCCGGTGCCGCCGAAGTAAACGGCGCCGTCCCACACTACGGGCGAGAACAGGTAAAAGTCGAAGGGGTCCGGCATGGTCTCCGCTGCCGCCTTGGCACCACACAGGTGGGTGCCGGCGGTCAGCGCTTACAACCTGCTGTCGTAGCTCTCGAAGTAGACCATGCCGCCGGCGGATGGATTGCTTGGCATTCTGGGATGCGCCACGGCGGCATTCGGTTTGAGCCAGTCTTTGGAAATGAGCACAGGAGCGGCCTGCCGCGCCTCGGGAGGGTTTTTTTGATAGCCTCGCGGAAGTACGAGGGAGAGCCGCGTGGAACAACAAAACCTGAATGGCGCCGGATGGATCGGGATCGGCTTCAAATTCGGATTGGGCTTCGGCCTGGCCGGGCTGATCTTCGCCGCTGTTGGTGTCTTGCTGGCTTACGGCTACTCGCATTACCAGGCCGCATCGGCCACGGCAGCGTCCAAGTCTGCAGCTGCCCAGTTTCCCTCGCCCGTCGTCAGCCCGGCGACGCCAACGCAGCAATCCGCGCCGCCCAAGCTGGCCGGCGAACGGCGGCACATCCTGGTTCCGCCCAAGGACGGCAAGACCTGTCTGCAGGAAGCTCACGGGCTGATCGACGATAACTACGAGAAATGTCTCAAGGGCAGCGACTACTGGACTGGCGGCGCCTCATCGGGCCAACCGGAGGCGCAGCAGGCCGCGGAACCGGTGCAGGAGGCGCAGACCGACTGGGCCGTGCTGATAATCGCCGCGGTCAACCAGCACTGGACCGTGCCGCCCGGAACCAGTCCCGCGCTGAAGGCCACCGTGAGCATGGCCCTGTCGCCGGCCGGGGACGTGCAGTCGGTCGAAGTCACCGCCGGTAGCGGCGTGGCGGCATTCGATGATTCCCTGCTCAAGGCGATCAATAAGGCCAGCCCCCTGCCGCTGCCCGGCAACGCGGAGGCGTTCGTGCCCAACGTCGACATCTGCTTTTCACCGGACCCGAGGAATTGCCAATGAGGCATTGCACGCGCCGACTCGATTCCTGTCCGACTCGCCACCCCATACCAAGAGGCTGACATGAGCGAACGACCGGATTTCATCAGGCGCTGGAGCGATCTGGAGGGCGCGGATGAGAACCACTACGAGGACAGCACGGAGCTGCAATAGATCCGCGCGCCGTTGGCCCGGTTGCTGGGGCTGACGCGCATCGGCATCAATCACGAGCGGCTGCTGCCGGGACGGCGTACCTCCTATCCGCATGCGGAAAGCGCGGAAGAGGAATTCGTATTCGTCCTGGAAGGGAATCCGGATGCGTGGATCGATGGCACGCTGCACCGGCTGGCGCCGGGTGATGCCGTCGGCTTTCCGGCCGGCACCGGCATCTGTCACAGCTTCCTCAACAACACCGCGACGGAAGTGCGCCTGCTGGTGGTCGGCGAGCGGCCCAAGCAGGAGAATCGGGTGCATTACCCGATGAACCAAGCCTACGAACGCACCCGCAAGGATGCCTGGACCGATGTGCCGCCGCGGGTACTGGGCGGACATGACGGCAAGGCGGTGGACCCACGCCGGCGCACGGACGCGGACTGATACCTCAATTCCCCCGTGGTGCCGAACGATCCGCTGTTGCAAGGCGCGGCTCGTTGCGCAAGGCCGCGCCGCTGACGGAAATCTCCACCTGGTCGCCGGCCAGCCAGAAGCCGTGCGGCAAGCCGAAGTCTGAGCGCCGGATATTGGCATGCGCCTTGAAGCCGCAGGCCTGATTCGGATCGGCCTGCTCGGCTGCGCAATCCAGCCGTTCCACATGCAGCATCACCGGCCGGGTGACACCGTGCAGCGTGAGCAGCCCGCCGGCCACTGCGCCGCCGCGGCCGTCGAATTCGACATGGCGGGAGCGGAAGCTCATTTCCGGGAAGTGCTGCGTGTCGAGCCAGTCGCTGGAACGGATGCGCGTACTCCAGCCCGCAGTCAGCCCGTCAATGGAATCGGTGCGCACGGTGACATCGACCTGACTGCCTGGGCCATGCCGATCCACCACGAAGTCACCGCTGAACTGGCGGAAATGGGCGGCCACCCAGGGAATGCCGAAGTTGCGGATATCGAACGACATGCTGGAATGGTCAGCGTCGAGGCGATAGGTGTCCGCCGCATGCGCATTCGGAGCCAATAAGAACAGCAATAGCCAGCACATTCCTTTCATCAATCCGCATCCCGCATTCGACTGGATGCAGTAAATACCCTGCCGTTATTGATGAGTAGGGGGAGCGCGCCAAAAGGTTGCAAGCAGCGGACGGCCGCGTCAGGTTGCGCCGCTGATCGGAAAAAGCAGCGCGCAAGGCGGAATCCGCGGCGCCCTTCCTCTCTCGATAGGTGTTCCTGCGCAACACGACTTGGGACATCCGGAACAGCACATTCGCTGCGCTGGCACTCGGAGCGAACCGGCATCGAGGCGACGCCTCGCGCCTACACTCCGTCCGCCTGGAAATCCACCACTGCATGCGTGCCGTCGCAGAACGGCTTGTTGGCGGATTGCCCGCAGCGGCAGAAGCGGGCGGTCACCAGCCGGTCGACAGTGCGGCCGGTGCCTGCGCACAGCTCCAGGTTGCCCGTGACTTCCAGCGGACCATTGCGCAGCGGATCGACGCGCAGGCGTCCATTGCGTTGCGGCAGGGGCTGCGAGTCGCGCGTATCCGGCTCGCCACTGGCCCTGAACTTTGCCGCCACGTGGGAGCTGTCGCAGTAGGGCTTGCTGCGTGACTGGCCGCAGCGGCACAGCGTGGCGCGGAACGGCGAGGCGTCATGCGGCGGATAGCCGGTGATGTCCAGGTCGGCGTGGATGGCCAGCGGGCCGTTTTCGCGGATTCTCGCCACATTGACCAGGGGTGCTGTTTCGTCGATGCCGTCCTTACGCCGCACCGACACCGCGCCGGAAGGGCAGTTCAGCGCGACCTGCATCAGCCGCTCCGGTGTGGCGGCATCGGGATACAGCCAGTCGCCAGGCTTGTTGGCGATAAACACGCCCGGCTCATCCAGCACGCAGTGGCGCGAATGGATACAGCGCTTCGCATCGAACACCAGCACCGCGTCGCGGCCCTCGACGATCTCCGCCGGCTTGTCGGCATTGCCCGTAGTCGGCGCTGCGGCAACGGAGATGATGGCGGGGGCGGGGCCCGGCGCCGGCTGCGCACCGGCCGGTGCGTCGCCGCCCAGCGCGACATGCCGCTGCGTCCAGAACTGCTCGTAGCGGCGCATTTGCGGCACGTGCCGCGCCAATTCCGGCGTGGTCGGCACCAGTTGCTGCAAGCGCTCGCCGAGCGCGCGGTAGCGCTCCCCCAGGGCATAGCTGTCGGTGCTGGGGGTGAGGAAGGTCAGCTCGCCGCGCGAGACGGTGAAAGTGAGGCCGGCGCAGATGCCGGGATGGTCGCGGTTGGCGGGCAGGCGGCTGAGCAGGTTGCCGATGTCGTTGACCGCATGCATCAGGCACAGCGTCTGCTCGCCGATGCCGCGGCGCAGCGCTGCATCCTCGTGGCAGGCGCCCAGATCAGCGAGGCTGGCGAGCACGTGCAGCATCAGCTCGTAGCAGACATTGCCGGCATCGAGCAGCGAGATGGCCGGCTCCTCCACGATCTGGATGCGCCCGGCCAGGATCGGCGAGCGCATCACCGGGTTGCGTGCCACCGCGCGGTGCGGCGTGAAGGCCGGGCGCTGGGCGAGCAGCGTCTGCCATTCCTGGCGGATCTTGCAAAAGCGCGAGAAATGCGAGCCGGCCTTGTTCTGCGCCGAGCCCTCGCCCTGGTGGACTATGAAGTCCACCGCCGTGATGGCCTCGTCCAGGCTGCGCACGGTGCGCAGGCCGGGCAGGCTGAAATCCTGCGGCGACAGCTGTGCGTCGCGGGTGCCCACGAACACTGCGTCTTCGCCCAGTGTCGCCACCAGCAGGCGCAGGCTCTCCGCGATGGAGACATACAACTCCCCTACGGTGGCGTAATCGTCGGCGAACGGCATCAGCCGGTCGCTTGGCGCCCGGCGCCTGTAAGTTGCCTTCTCGAAGCGGCTGTCGTCCTGCGCCTCCGCATCGCGCGGGCGCTCCAGGTAAATGAAGTGATCCAGCGTACCCTGGTCGAACGGCGCCAGTTCCACCACCACGTCGGCCGGGAACAGGCCGGGTGAGATAGGGAAGTTGAAGCGGCGCAGGTGCGGGCGCCCGCCCAGGGCGATGGACAGGTTATTGGCCAGCGCCAGATGCAGCATCTCGTCGGTGGCGATGCGCACGGTTTCCAGGCGCCAGCGCCGCACTGCTTCCAGCTCGGCGGCTGTCAGGTCCTCCGTTTCTGACTGCTTCAGCGAGAACGCCGCGTACAGGTAGCAGCACATCAGGCAGTGCTCGATCTCGGCGGCTTCGCTGAGCATCATCAAAAGCTGACTGCGGTGGCGGGCTGGAGTCATCGGGTGTCCTCCGGAGACAGGTATTTGCCCATAGTCTCGCTCAGGCGTTGCGATTAAGCGATTTTGTCATCCCCCGACTACAATCTCGAGGGCAAGGTTTTGGCGCCGTATAAGAGCCGGTTGCAATCCAGTGGCGGGTGCTTGGCCATGCCGGCAATGACGGCTTCAGGGCATCTTCAGGCGGTTAGCCACCTTTTGGACCGAACGGCAGCAGCATCGGCACGCGGCGGCGATACGCCTCGTAATCGCCCGGCCCCAGTTCCTGGCCGAGCCAGCGTTCCTCGATGCGCGCCTTCATCCACAGGCCGACGGTGATCAGCACGGCGCCGGCGATGCCCGGCACCGTGCCTTTGGCGGCCATTGTCGCCAGTACGGCGAGCAGGATGCCGGTGTAGATCGGGTGGCGCACCAGCGCATAAGGCCCGGTGTCGATGACCCGGTGATCGGTCTTGCGCGTCACCATGCCGGACCACAGACGCCCCAGGTGGATGCGTGCCCACCAGCAGAAGCCCAGCCCGAGCGCGATCAGGGCCGCGCAGATCCAGGCGCCGGTCCAGCCGATATGCCACAGCCGCAACACGCCCTCGTAGCCGTGTGCCGGCACCAGGAGCAGCAGCACCCCGCTCAACTGGACCACCCGGTAGCCCATCTCGGCGCTCAGCCCGACTCTCTTTTCCGTGCTGTTGCTCCACCACGCTGCCGCCAGCCAGGACAGCCCCCACAGGACCCACAGTCCCACGATCGCAATTCCGGGATGCATGCTTTCCCCCTCGAGCCGAATGTGCACATCTTGGCAGGTAGCGGCGCTCGCCGGAAGCGGGGCGGAGGAGCCCGCCGCGCCACTGGTCCGTCTGTCTTTCATCCGCCTTACCACGGCATTCAGGCACGGTTCAGCGCCGCCTGAGCAAGGTACGGCCTGACGCAGGGACGCAGTGGCCCTGACAGGCGTCGCCCTTTCAGAATTTCAAGTCATGGAGACTTCGGATGGAATCAATCTCTCGATCGCTCGGGATCGGCTTTGTTTGTGCCGTGGCCGCCGGCTGTTCCGGCGGCGGCTCCGGCGGTAATGGCTCCAGCGGCCCGGCCCCGCTGGGCAACACGCCGGTGCTGGATTACCTCTTGCCGTATGCCTCGGCCGATGCCAACGGCAACATCTCCCAGCTCACCCTGCTCAACGCCAACGGATTTTCCGCGCCTGAAAATCTCACCATCAGCACCCAGACCGCCCTGGCCAAGCTGAACTACCTCGGTACCTTCGACGCGCAGACGCAGATGGTGCAGCACACCCGGCCCAACCTGTATTACTACGCCAGCAACGGCAGCCTGTTCGGCGTCAACCTGCGGGTGCAGCCGGGTGCGGCGCAGGCGCAGCAGCTCGGCAACATGACCAGCCTGAGCGCCATCGCGGTCTGCTCCATCAACAGCGCCAGCGACAACGTCGCCACCAGCCACGTGCGCATCTACTACAGCCTGGCCGACAGCAGCGGCCTGTGCACCGGCAGCGACCTGACTTCGTATTACATCGGCAGCGATGCCGGCGCCACCACCACGCCGACGCAGATCCCGGTCAGCGGCAACATCCTTAGCATTACCCAGTTCCGCAGTCCGTCCACCAGCATCGCCAGCGGTGCAGTTGTTCTGGAGGAGGATGGCGAAGTTGCGTACGTCGACGGCAACTACCAGAACGCCAAGGTAATCCAGGCGGCGGGCGCGCTGGCGCCAGTGGTGCTGGACAGCAACGACTTCTTCGTCGTGCTCGCCGGCCCCATTCCGGGCACCAGCAGCAACGGCATCTACTCCGTGGGGAACACCGGCACGGTGACGCCCTTACTGAACGCGCCAGCTGGAGACCCCTACTACTTCAGCGCGGTGAGCGCGCCGAACCATACTCTGTACGCCGCGTTCGGCTCCGCTGCGGTCAGTGCCGGCGGCTACCTGGCGAGCAGCGCCTCGGTTATCTATCAGATCGACGAGACGGGGGCCGCGGCGCCGGGGCAGGTATACAACTCCACCAATCCGATCAGCGCCTTTCGCATCTTCCCATCCGGGGTGGTTACGCTGGAAGGTGTGCCCGAAACCGCCACCCCGACCGCAATCGATCAAGTGGTGTACTACAGCGCTTTTGCCGGCAGCGGCCCGACGCAGAACATACCCGCGCCCGTAGTGATCGACAACGCCGGCAGCAGCGCCGCGGTCACCTTGAGCTTCACCAACGGCAATCTGCTGCTTTACGACGTGCGTCAGAAGATCCTGCCCAGCGGCACTGCCTCGCAGCTCGGCGTCACCGCCAAGATCGCCAGCGTGGCGACCTCGCCGGCGCAGGTGGTGAGCACGCAGGCGCAGGGTACGTCCTGGTTCGGCCTGGGCGAGATCGTCAACCGCGACCTGACCAGCAACAGCCAGGGCGGGCAGGAATTCGTGGCGCAGGTCTACAACCTGCAACAGCGCGATGGCAGCGACGCCGGCAAGGACAGTTTCTTCGCCTTCAGCGCCGCCAACCTGGGCCAGGGCAATTACACCGGCGCCGCGCTGGGCAGCGTCGACTACGGCAGCGGCGTCATCAGCGTTGCGGCGCGCAGCCTCACCGCACGCGAAGATACCGCCCTGGGTGCCGTCGCCGTGACCTACACCAAGGGCGCCGCCGCGCTTAACGACGTGATCAGCGTGGATGACTTCAACAACGTCGCCACGCAAATCACCAACACGTCGTCGGTCAACGAGATCGTCTACTAGGATCGCCTTTTTTCTGGAGCGGTTTTGAACGGGGACTGGAAAGTCCCCGTTCTTTCTTAACATTGGAAGACGGGATCTGATCTCCGTTCTCCTTTGAATATTTGAGGAGGCGATCTGAGCCGCGTTCTTCAACACATGAAGATCATTGCCAATCGATCGCTCCGCGCATGTGCCAGCGCAGCAGCGCCAGCACCGAAGTGTAGAGCATGGTGAAGAGCATCACGGTAGCGGTGGTTTCATGCAGGGCCAGCGCGTTCCAGTGCTGGCCGGCGCCGTCCACGGCGTCGTCGCCGCGGCGCAGCAGCCAGGGCAACGCGTGACTCAGAGCCACGCCCAGATAGAGCAGGATCGGCACCAGCCAGAAGGCGCGACCGCGCTGCGCGGTGTGCTCCGCGCCGGGCTTGCGCCGCCGGTACAGATACACGGCGAAGGCCTGGAAGAACAGCCACACCGTGAGATACCAGCCGAGGAAGTTGGATAGCGGCACGCCGAAGTAGCCGCCGCCGTCATGCCAGATCCAGGCCTTGCCGAGAGTGGAGAAGGCCGGGTCCATCACCACGTCCCACTGCACCATGACGAAGGCGGCGACGATCGGCAGCGCCAGCACCAGGAACGGCCGGTCGAGCCGTCGGTGCGCGTCGTCGAGCAGGGTGCCGGCGACAACCCAGGCCATGTAGCCCATGCCGAAGTACAGCGGGCCGACGATGATTGGCACGGTGCCGACATGCGGCAACATCGGCAACACCTCGAAGTGGTAATGGCCGAAGGGGAAGCCACTGGCGATACCGATGTTCTCCATGGTGAACGTGATCACCAGGCAGATCAGCAGATAGGCCAGGGTGTCGCGCCAGCTATAGGCCAGCAGCATATGCACCGCGGCGATGGCGATGCCGCAGGCCGCCACCAGCTCCCCGGCGGGCGAGGGCGACCCGGCCAGCGCGATGAGCGCCATTTCGAACAGGGCCAGGGCCAACCACGGCAAGCCCCGGATCATTATCTCTTGACGGGACGTGTCCGCCGCGACTTCGGCTCAACGCCGTTGAAAGCCTGCAGCAGCAGCGACTGTGCATCCGCCGGCGACATCAGCAGCACATGCGGCGCGATGGCGAAGGCTGCGGCGATGCGGTCGATGGCGTCGACGCCGACGCTGAGTTCCTCGCGCTCCAGGGCGCTGATGTGGGAGCGGTGCAACTCGCAGCGGCTGCCCAGCTCTTCCTGCGACCAGCTGAAGATGGTGCGGCCCATCTGGATATTGCGCGCCAGCGCCTGCCGCGGCCCGACCGCTGCCGCTTCGGCGCGGGCGGTGGCGGATGCCGAAGCGGTCGGACTGGGCACATGGATGCCGCCGCCGGCCGGCACGGTTGGCGCGAAGGGCTCGGGCGGCGCCTTGCTCAGGGCGATATTGATGGCGTCCAGCAGGTCCTGCTCGCGAAAGGGCTTTTGCAGGAATTCGAGCGCCCCGGCCTTCATGGCGCGCACGCTCATCGGCACGTCGCCGTGGCCGGTGATGAAAATGATCGGAATGCGGTCGCCCAGGGTGATCAGCTCGGCTTGCAGATCGAGGCCGCTGATGCTGGGCAGGCGCACATCGAGCACCAGACAGGAGGGGCCGGACGGGCGCTGCTGGCGCCGGAATTCGGTGGCGGAGGCGAACAACTCCACCTTCAGGCCGACCGAGCGCATCAGGTTGCCTAGCGATTCGCGCACCGAAATGTCGTCGTCGACGACATAGATGGTCGGCTCCATTGCGGGCGTATCGCCGGTTTTACTCTTGCTGCTCAACACGTTGCCCCTCGGCCGCCCGCGGCGGCTGGAATGATCGGGATGGGTTGATGGTTTTCTTATACCATCCGCCACATTTATTTCACAGCCGCTCGTTTGCATGGTATTCAAACCGCAAAATCCTCGCCGGCGATGGACTGGGTATCGCTGACCGAAGCCGGTTCGCAGGGCAGCAGCAGGCGGAAGCTCATGCCGTGCTGTGCATTGCGCAGAGCCTGCAACTTGCCGGAATGGCTCTCCACGATCGACTGACTGATCCACAAGCCCAGACCGGTGCCTTCCGCCTTGGTGGTGAAGAAGGCGTTGAACAACTTGTCGATGTCCACTTCCGCCACACCCGAACCGGAGTCGCAGATCTCCACCACAATGCCGGACGCGTCGCCCTCCTGCCGGGCGGAGCGGATCAGCAGTTGCCGCGGCCGGGTGGTCACCCCCGCCATCGCCTCGATGGCATTGAGCGTCAGGTTGAGAAATACCTGCTGCAGCTGGATGCGCTCGCCGTGGATGGCCGGCAATTGCGGATCGAGCTGGACCGAGACCTCCACCTTGCGCCGGGACAGCTCGCTCTGCATCATTTCCAGGCTCTCGCGCACAATGCCGTTGAAATCCACCGCTGCCCAGCGCGGGTCGCCCTTGCGCATCAGGGTGCGGATGCGGGCGATCACATCGCTGGCGCGGCGGGCGTCGCGCATGATCCAGTTGAGCGTGTTGCCGGCCTCGTGCAGGTTGGGCGTGTCCGCCCCCAGCCAGCGCAGGCAGGCGTTGCCATTGGTGACGATCGCCGACAGCGGCTGGTTCAGCTCGTGCGCGATGGAGGCGGTGAGCTCGCCCACGGTGGTGAGCCGCGAGGCGTGGGCCAGGTTCGAGCGCGCGGCGAGCAGGGCTTCCTCGGTGCGGCGGCGCTCCGAGGCGTCCTCGCAGAAGGCGATGAGGAAGCGCGGAAACTCGGGCGTGCCGGCGACCAGGGCGACGTGGATGCGCAGCCACACCGCGGCGGCGCCCGGCGAATGCCGTTGCATTTCCATCTCGATGCGCTGGCGCCGCCCGTCGAGCAGTTCCGCCAGTTGCTCCTTGAAGTCGGCGCGATGGGTGGCGGGCAGGTATTCATCGAACGCCAGGCCGGTCCCGGGTTCGCGCGGCCCGGCCTGCTCCGCGTCGATCAGCTTGAGATAGCGCTCGTTGCTGGCGATGAGGCGGCCGGCCTCGTCGGCCAGGGCCATGCCCACCACCGAATTGTCGAATACCGCGCGCCAGCGCAGCTCGGCGATGCGCCGCTCGTGTTCCGCCTGCTCGCGGCTGCTCACTTCCGCGCGCAGCGCCTCGCTGACCTTCTCCAGTTCCACCCCGCCCACCTGCACCTGCGAGGCCAGCGCGTCACGGGCCTGCTGCATGGCGATGTCGCTGCGCTTGCGCCAGGCCCCGAACCAGTTGCCGGCCAGCATCGAGACGGTGAAGGCGATGAAATACGGCAGGTCGTCCGATTCGACGGCGAGGCTGTAGTAGGGGCGGTTGAAGAAATAGTCGTAGGCCAGGGTGCTGAGGATCACCGCGGTCCATCCGGCAACACGTCCGCCGATCCAGGCGCTGGCGATGCCCGCCACCAGGAACGGGAACCAGTACGGCAGTTCGAACCACTGGCGCAGCAACAGGCTCAGTCCCAGCGCGGCGCCGACCCAGAAAAACGCCACTTCCAGCTTGCGGCCGACCATGGTCTGGTGCTGCCAGAGCTTAAATGCCACTGCCGGCTCCGCGACGGGCCAGCCGGGCCAATCTGTAAGGAATGTGGCGCATCCATGAGCCGGACCTGCATGGCTCGTCATGCTTCATGGCGCGCGCCATCCAGGATCTCTCCGCCCCGTTAAGTCGCGTGGCAGCCGGAAAAAGATCCAACATGGTGCGAAATCCCCTTTATTTGAGCTGAGCAGGATATGCGACGCTCTGCATTGGTGCGATGCCGTGTTCGCAGCCTGCCGCTCAACCGGCCTGCTCCGCACTGGATACGAAAGCTTCGTAGAGCAGGGTCTGCGCTTCCGCCCGCGGCATCAGCAGCACATAAGCGGGGACGGTGAAAGCCCTGGCCAGCCGCTCCACCGTATCCACGCCCACATTCAGTTCCTGCCGCTCGATGGCGCTGATGTGCGTGCGATGCAGCTGGCACAGCGCGCCGAGGTCTTCCTGCGAAAAGTTGAAGATGGTCCTCGCCAGCTGCAGGTTGCCGGCGATGGCCACGCGTGAAACGGGGACTGGGGTTTTTGCCACGACGGTGTGCTCAGGGATGGCCGCTGACAGTCACCCAGGCCGGCGGCTGCTGTGCCTGCCGCCGGGCGATCGCTGCGGCGCGGCGCGGCGATTGGACGTGATCGTGATTGAACATGGGGAAAGCTTATGTCATCACGCCGCTTTATCCAATGCGTATTCCGAACCTCAATCTCATCCTGAGATTTCGGGTGATTGGCATGAAATATGGATAGTGCGTTTTGAATAAAATAATTCTCATAGCGTCGAATGCTGACTATTAAAAGAGACAGGATGTCGGGCCTCCCTGCCGCTCCGGCGCTCTCCCTGGGCGGCTCGCCGGCCGTGATTGCGCACCGCCGCCGCGCCGCCGCCGGGGATGGCCGGTGACGGCGCCGGAGGCGGTGACCGAATTCGCCGTGTACTTGGCGCCGGGAACCATCCCGCTCTCCGATCATGAACTGAGCATGATCACGCTGCAGACGGCCGACCTGCTGGGCTGCGATGCCGCGGAGATCCGGCCGGTGCTGATCGAACTGAAGCTCGTCGATGAGATCGCCGACGAGTTCGCGCGCATTCCCGAGGCCGAGCAAAGCCGCGAGCCCTACCTGGCTCTGCTGACCCTGCTGCGCAACGGCGCCCGCGCCGTGGGCAGCCTGTGCTGCATGTTGATTTACGACCTGCGCGCGCCATTCCCGGCGCTCGACTACCTCAAGGGCCTGGCCGAGATCACCCATCTGCCGGTGTTCCTCGGAGTGTGCCGCCCGCCCCTGTCGGGCCAGCCATTCCGTCAGATCCTGGTGCGCCGCCTGCGCTGATTGACTTGCCGTCGCGGCGCCGCCCGCCGCTGCTCTTTATGCGGCCTTAATGCAAATCCCCGCCTTTATTAATGCCCGAACAATATTGACGGCAGTGTTTCCCCGTCGATAAAAAATGCGTGCCAAGACCATACTATTGACGTTTTAAACATTCATAACGAGCGATATTTTCCAACGGTTGGCACAGATGATGCTGGACGATACGACAGATGGCATTTATATCAGTCGCATCGTCGAGAATGGCAGTCAAAATAAGAGGGCATTGAGATGGTGAAGATTTTGGGCGGCAAAATGGTTCCGGTTGCGCTTGTCCTGGCCGGCGGCTTGTGGATCTCCTCCTGCGCGGCCAGCCAGTCCGCTGATGCCGACACGGCAAGGCCGGGCTCGTTCCAGGCGATCATGGCGGTGAAGGCGCCCCAGGTGTACGGGCCGCATCTGGCCCAGGCCGATGCGCCGCTTGCCGATCAGGGCGCGCAGCCGAAGCCGGGATCGTTCCCGGCCATCATGTCGGCGAAGGCGCCCCAGGTCTACGGGCCGCATCTCGCCGCCGCCGATGCCGCGCCGGCCAAAGTCGTCGCCAGCACCTGCCAGCCCGGATCCTTCGCCGCAATCATGTCCGCGAAGCTGCCGCCCAGCGCCCGCCCGGGCAACGCCGAGCTGTATCGGGACTGCCGCTGACCTAACTGTGAGGTTCGGCCGGTCCCTGGTAGAGGGGTACCGGCCGTCTTTTCGCAGACTCGCCCGGAAAAAAGCGTGACCGGGTTTTGCCATCGCCGCGAATCGTTTCGCGGAATTTTCAAACGGGAGATTTAAACAAATGAGACGTCTGCCAGTGTATTTGGCGATCAGCCTCGGGACCTCGCTTGCCGCATCGCATAGTGCCTGGGCGCAAACCGCCCCGGCGCCTGCGGCTGCGCCGAGCGTGAAGTGTGATCCTTACCAGAATTACTCCTGCCTCGATACGTACCTCAACGCCGATGGCGATGATGTCTACGATCGCATGGTCAACTACTACAAGCTGGAGTGGGGCCAGGCCGGTCCGCCGACCGATCCGAACGCGCCCGCGAGCCGCCGCGAGGGCTGGCCGCTCACGCCGATGACTGCGCCCCCCATGCCGTTCACCGAGTGGCCCTACGGCGGTACCCAGAACCTGGGCACAACCCGCCCGGCCTCCGTCGACAGCCCCTTCATGGTCGGCATCGCCAATACCTGGCTCGGCAAGTGGATGGCCAGCGGCAACATGCAGCTCTACGGCTGGATCGACCCGGGTGGCAACCTGAGCACCAGCACCCAGGCGCAGGGCGGCAACTCGCCGGCGGCCTATGACTACCGCCCGAACGCCCTGAACTTCGATCAGGCCGTGCTCTATTTCGAGCGCGTGCCGGATACCGTTCAGAGCGATCACATCGATTGGGGCTTCCGCACCTCGGTGATCTACGGCGAGAACTACCGCTATACCACCGCCTACGGCATCCAGAGTTCGCAGCTGCTGACGCACAACAACGTCAACGGCATCGACTACCCGATGGAATGGCTGGAAGCGTTCATCCCGTGGATCGGCAAGGGCGGAACGGACGTGCGTCTCGGCCGCTACATCTCGCTGCCGGACATCGAGGCCCAGCTGGCGCCCAACAACTACATGTATACGCACTCGATCACGTATACGCTCGACAACTACACCAACGAAGGCCTGCAGTTCACCACCGGCATCACCAAGAACTTCTTCCTGCAGTACGGCATCAGCGTCGGTACCGAGGCCGCGTTCTGGCACCTCGGGCAGGGTATCAACAACCCGACGCAGTATGTTTCCTATACCGACCCGGTCACCGGCATTGCGTATAACCACGTGCAGAATCCGCTGTATCCGGGGGCGCGCTTCAGGAAGGATCCGGGTTCCACCCCGTCCTTCACCGGTTGCTTCCGCTACCAGACCGATGATGGCAAGAACAACATCAACGGTTGCGCGGACGCCATCAATCGCGGCGTATGGGGTTACAACAACCTGCAGTGGTACGGCTTGACCGCGTATCACAAGTGGAACGACAAATGGCATGTGTCGTTCGAGTTCTACACCGAGCACCAGAACAACGTGCCCAATCTGGAGAACTCCACCGTGGCGGGCCTCAACAGCGCCTACGGTGCCGACGGCGGCACGCCGTTCTCATCGCTGCAGGGCATTTTCTTCAACAATCCCGGTGAAGCCTATTGCTCCGGTGTGCATAACACCAATTCCCCGGGTGCGTCGTCTTACCTGAAGACCAATGCGCCGTTGACCTGTACGGCTTCCTCGGTCGGCACGGTGGCCTACTTCAACTACTCGCCGAACGCGTTGAACAACTTCTCGATCCGTCCCGAGATGTACTACGACAAGAACGGCCAGCGCACCGGCACGCCGACGCATTACGTGGACTTCGGCCTCGGCTGGCAGCACT